>ENA-UPXM01000601-UPXM01000601.1-activated-sludge-metagenome-genome-assembly--contig:-NODE-601-length-51262-cov-8.281563_pt1 | contig 51262 bp, 45 predicted proteins | sample MGYA00238178_ERZ772708 | MGnify/ENA primary metagenome ERZ772708 (study PRJEB29002, sample SAMN05720212) | activated sludge metagenome | isolation source: anaerobic digester from wastewater...
AACCTTTTTTGATGCTCTGGAAGCCTTGTAAATAAAGGCTTCCAGAGCATTATTTTTTTGTCGGCAGGTTTTTGTGAGTGTTAGATGCCTGTTTAGCGTGTTATGCAAAGTACTTTTACGTTAAAGTAGGTGCATAAAATCAGCGTGCACTGCCTGTATGGCTTCCACGATTTTTTCTACCGCCTCCATGCGCATATAACTTTTACGCCAGGCAATGGCAATGCGTCTCGTTGGCACGGGGGCTGAAAATGGAATGACCTGAATGAGCGGATTATGATAGCGCGCGGCCGTGGCTGAACACGGCAACACGCTGATGCCCAAATTGGATGCGACCATATTGCGGATGGTTTCAAGTGAATTGCCCTGCAGGACTTCTCCTTTGCGCGCGAGCTCCGGGCAGGCTTGCGTGACTTGGTTGCTAAAACAATGGCCCGCATTCAGCAACAAAACCTTTTCGTTCGATAACTCTGCTGGCTTAATGTGTTTTCGGTTTGCCCAGTGATGATTACTTGGCACCACCACGTCAAAATCCTCATCATAAAGCGCGCGGTACTGTAAACCCGGCACATCAAACGGTAAGGCGATAATGGCCACATCAATGACGCCGCCTCTTAATTGTGTTTCAAGGTTGGCAGTAAGGTTCTCTTCAACCTCCAGCGGCATATCAGGGGCAATTTTACGTAATATCGGAATAATTTCAGGCAGTAAATACGGCCCGACGGAGTGAATCATGCCCAGTTTCAGTGGGCCTATCAGCTGATTTTTACCGAGTTCTGCAATTTGTTTTAATTGTGCAGCTTCTTGTAAGACTTTAGTGGCCTGCTCAACAATTTTAATGCCTATTTCTGTCATACTGACATCAGTGCGGCTACGTTCAAAAATCACAACGTTTAATTCTTCTTCCAGCTTTTTAATGGCCAGACTTAAGGCTGGCTGTGTCACAAAACACTTTTCTGCCGCGCGCCTGAAATTGCGCTCATGCGCCACGGCTACAATAAATTTTAGTTCCGTCAATGTCATGTCAGACATTCTACATTGATAAATTTTATAAATCAATTGTATCAAAACATACAATTATGCAAATCAAAATGGCCTCACTAGAATGTCTCACATGCATCGTTTTTGAATGATGGTGTGATGATGGCATGAATGAAAGGAGCAATCATGTTCACGATGATGTTTGAAGCGACAAATCAAATTTTGATAGAGGTGCTGGCAGATATTGCTGCTAGTTTTTAGTGTTCGCTTAATCTGTTTAACGACAAAGGAGTTCTATTATGGAAAATAAACCTGCAACTACCGCTGGAAAATGTCCAGTCATGCACGGTGGTAATACCCTAGCAAGCAATGCAAACACAGATTGGTGGCCAAATGCGCTGAATCTGGATATTTTGCATCAACACGATAGCAAAACAAACCCATTGGGTGAAAATTTTAATTACGCTGAGGAATTCAAAAAGCTAGATTTAGCAGCAGTTAAAAATGATTTAAAAGCCTTGATGACGGATAGCCAAGCGTGGTGGCCGGCAGATTGGGGCCATTATGGCGGCTTGATGATTCGTATGGCCTGGCACGCAGCAGGTACCTACCGTATTGCAGATGGCCGAGGCGGCGCGGGCACGGGCAATCAACGTTTTGCGCCACTTAATAGCTGGCCTGATAACGTCAATCTTGATAAAGCGCGTCGTTTACTGTGGCCTATCAAGAAAAAATACGGCAATAAACTCTCATGGGCGGACTTAATTGTTTTGGCCGGCACCATAGCTTACGAGTCGATGGGGCTAAAAACCTTTGGTTTCGCAGGTGGCCGTGCCGATATCTGGCACCCAGAAAAAGATATTTACTGGGGTGCTGAAAAAGAATGGTTGGGTAACACAGAGCGTTACGATGGCGAGAAAAGTCGTGACTCGCTTAAAAACCCGCTTGCCGCCGTTCAAATGGGGCTGATTTACGTGAACCCTGAAGGTGTGGACGGCAAGCCAGACCCGCTCAAAACGGCACACGATATTCGTATCACGTTTGCGCGCATGGCCATGAACGATGAAGAAACTGTAGCCCTGACCGCTGGCGGCCATACGGTAGGTAAAGCGCACGGTAACGGCGATGCAAGTAAACTCGGGCATAACCCAGAAGCGGCTGATGTGGAAGCGCAAGGTTTTGGCTGGCACAATCCGAACGGCAGTGGTGTTGGCCGAGACACGGTTTCAAGCGGTATTGAAGGCGCATGGACGACCAACCCAACCCAATGGGACAACGGCTATTTTTACCTACTTTTCTATTACGATTGGGAGTTGAAAAAGAGCCCAGCGGGTGCGTGGCAGTATGAGCCCATCAACATAAAGGAAGAAGACCGGCCAGTTGATGTTGAAAATCCGGCGATTCGCCATAACCCCATCATGACTGATGCAGATATGGCGATGATTAAAGACCCGATTTATAGCGCGATTTCTGAGCGTTTTTATAAAGATCCAGCATATTTTTCTGAGGTGTTCGCACGTGCATGGTTTAAATTAACCCACCGTGATTTAGGTCCAAAGCGCCGTTATTTAGGTACAGACGTGCCTAAAGAAGACCTGATTTGGCAAGACCCTATCCCGTCTGTCGATTACACCCTGAGTGATGCAGAAATTGCTGAGCTCAAGACCATGGTTTTGAACAGCGGCTTGAGCATTGCCGAATTAGTTGCAACTGCTTGGGATAGTGCGCGCACTTTCCGCGGCTCTGACTACCGTGGCGGAGCAAATGGAGGCAGAATTCGCTTAGCGCCGCAAAAAGACTGGGCAGGCAATGAACCCGCCAGACTGCAAAAAGTGCTTCGTGTGCTTGAAGGCATTCAAGCAGCGTTGCCTAAAAAAGTCAGCATGGCGGATTTGATTGTGCTGGCAGGCACGGCCGCGGTTGAAAAAGCCGCGCGCGATGCGGGCGTGAATATCGCCGTACCATTTACACCTGGCCGCGGCGACGCAACAGCAGAAATGACGGATGTCGACTCCTTTGCCGTGCTTGAACCGCTGCATGATGGCTATCGCAACTGGCTGAAAGACGACTACGTTGTTTCAGCCGAAGAGCTGTTGCTCGACCGCACGCAGCTCATGGGCTTAACCGCGCATGAGATGACCGTTTTAGTGGGCGGCATGCGTGTATTAGGTACCAACCACGGCGGCACAAAACATGGCGTTTTTACTGATAGAGAAGGTGTTTTAAGCAATGATTTCTTTGTGAACTTAACGGATATGCGTTACACATGGAAGCCAGTTGGCAAAAACCACTATGAAGTGCGCGAACGTAAAACAGGTGCTGTGAAATGGACTGCGACACGTATTGACCTCGTGTTTGGCTCTAACTCGATTCTTCGTTCATATGCAGAAGTGTATGCCCAAGATGATGCAAAAGAGAAGTTTGTACAAGACTTTGTGAAAGCCTGGACCAAAGTGATGAACGCGGACCGTTTTGATTTGAAATAAATTCGCTACTCTTTACTTACCGTTCGCCTGAAAAGCCCGCCCTTTTGATGTATGAAAGTGGCGGGTTTTTTTATATATTTGGCCATAAAAAAACACTTCGGATGGCCTTCAAAATTCGTTTAAATCTAGCCTGTTTTCGTGCGAGAAAAAAATAATGCTCTGGAAGCCTTATAAATAAAGGCTTCCAGAGCATCAAAAAAGGTTGTAGGTGTTTTTAGCCAAACAGCGGGCGTTAATTTTGTTGGCTGAAGGTACAAATATTTATGGAGCGCAACTCATTTTTTTAGTAAGGCGGCTTGTGTTGCGTGTGAGTCATGAAACTCGTGGCACGACATGCATGTACTTGCAATGCGTTTATATTTTGGTTTATTACCAGAATGGCATTTTAAACAGACCGCTTTATCAGGCATTGCAACATCTTCGCTCGTTTCGGAGTTTTCGACATCGTGGCAAGCTTGGCATTGTTGCGTACGATGTTTGGCATGATTAAAGTGTGCCTTGCTAAACCAATCATGGTTGATGGTCAGTGGCTTAATTTGCCAGGGCAGTGCTTCTTCTTTTTGCGTTTCTAACACTTCATGGCAATACGCGCAGCCTTCTGTTTTAAGGGTCTCTAAGTGGACCGCGGCCTCTTTAGGCGCTTGTGTTTGCATGGCGCTCACGACCTGCTGCACACTGCCATGCGGTGCATAAATTACCTTTTCTTCACTCCCCAGTTTGAGTTCTTTACGGTGGCATGTTTTGCAGTCGCGCTCAAATGTTGGTGCGCTAAAGCGCATTTCTTTGCCTTCCGGACGATGGCAGTTGGTGCAAGTTAAATCGCGCACATCGGCCATGCCATTGGGTCCTTGCACTTTTCCCACATGTTGCGAATGCGGAAAAATTAAGCCGGAGTGCTCTATTAAGCGGTCTTTTTCAGTTTGAGAAATACGTTCAACCTGATGATTTTCCTTCATAAAGGTAAGCTTAAAAGGCGGATGATCATGGTCAAAATCATGCACATTGCTTAGTTCTGTTTTGGCATCAACCGTTTTGATATTGCCATGGCACTCCACACATTTAGCGTTATCTTGGCGCGTGAGCGAAACCGGCGCTTTATGTTCACGATGACATTCTGCACAACGAATGCCCTCTGAAAAACGATGTTTTTGATTAAACACCTGTTGTTGCAGAGCCGGCTTTGCAATATGCGGCGCAGTATCTTGGTGGCATGTTAAGCACGCCGCATCGGTCACCCGCTGCGTGAGTTTTTCATGGCAATTAAAACATTGCGAGCCAAAATGCAGGTGGGCGTTTGAAATATGGCCTGGACTCCAGACACGATCAAACCCCATCGGCAGTTCTTCCATGGTGGCATGCAATCTGGAAGATAAATTTTGGGCCAATGGCAGTACTAAAAAAATAAATGTGATGAATGCAAACAAACCAAAAGCAATTTTACGCTTGACTGACGAGGAGCCTTGCAACGGCTCATGCGTGCGGGCTTTTAAATCCTGAAAATCATCGGGTAAGCGGTGTGATAACTCTAATGAAACAGAAATATTCACATCGGGCGGCGCTGGCTCAACCTTTAACAGATACGGGCCTATCATGGCCTGCTGGCCATCGGTCAACGTTACTTCGCTGACCATTGAACCGTCCACTTGAAGCTCGCCATTGATTGCCACAAGGTGGATTTGTCCATCATTCAAACGCTTAATCACGGCGTGGTGCATGGCGATGCGCGGGTCTAATAAGTGAATATTACATTCCGCGCCGCGCCCTATGGTCAACTCTTCCGCATTTAGAGTGCGATAACTGCGCACCGGCAGGCCGCGCTTATTAAGAGAAATTCTAATTAACAGGCAGTTCACAGTGAGTTACCAATACAAAAATACAGCAATGATATGCACCAGCATGGCGGTGATGAGGGCTATTGCAAACGGCACGTGAAAATACAGCCAAATGCCTAAACGCGCGCGGTACATCAACTCTTGGCGCACGCGTTTGACCAAGGTTTGGCGGCGCACCATGATGGAATATAGCTCACGATAGAGCTTTCTTTGTTCTGGCGCCAACTCATTGCCCATCACCGTGAGTTTTTTTACCGCTTTTTCCGTTGGGCAATCTTCTTGATAACCTCTTAATTGCTCCAGCAATCGCGTGCCAATATAAGTTTCACGGCAGGCACGGTCAACGGTGAAATTAATCTCATCGGGCATCACCAGCGCGATTTGTCTGGCGAGTTTATCGGTTTCAGCGATACGTAAAAGCAAGCCATCGAGGCTGTCTTCGCCCATGTTTTCTGTCATTAGCCGCGGATAAATCATGTAGGCGTAATTTCCAAAAAAGCCGCTTACCACCACAATCAGCAACATCGCGTAAGCAAAAGTATGGATGTTTAATCCAAAACGAAACCCCGTATGCAGCGTGACCAACACGGTGAGCGCCGTACCCAAATAAATATGTGCGGAAAGCCAGCCTTGCGTACTGCCGCTACTACGGTAACGACGTTTGCGTACGCCGTACCATGCCATCCAGAACACCATCATTGCTGATATTGTGCCGAGCCCATAACCTAACCAGCTGCCGCCATAATGGCCGACTGCCGGTTCAAACCATAGAAACGCCGCAAAGGCGACTAAAATCACCAACACCGCCCATTTAAAATAGCGATAGTTTTTATAATTAAACATGTTGTTATGTTGCATGGATGCTTGTTCTTTTTATAGGCTAATCTTTATGGGCGACATTGTCTTGCAAAACGATCTCACTTGCAGTGCCGCCGGCATAACTTAACAACGCCTCAGGGTTTACCCGCAATGCTGCACCCACCGGACACGCACGCACGCACACCGGACCTTCTGGTATGTCTTTACACATGTCACATTTTACCGCCACTTTAGCCCCATCCGCTTTGGGGGTCACCTTTGGCTGAATGCCCAATAGCATTTGCCATAAGCTCCGCTCAGGTTGATCTTGAATTACCGCCATCTGAATCACATCGTAAGGGCAGTTTTGCTGGCAGTTTCCGCAGCCGATGCAACTGTCGTCAATATACACCTCGCCATGTGGCGCACGGTGGATGGCGTCGGGCGGGCAATCTTTCATGCAATGCGGGTGTTCACAGTGACGGCATGAAGTAGGCACGCGTATGTTGGCATAAATCGGCCCGGTATCACGGTCTAGCCGCGTGGCGCCGCCATGCGTCTCTGCACACGCATCCTCACAATGGTTACAACGCACACAAAGCGATTCGTCTATGAGCAAAACGTCCGTCGCCTCGCCCACGCCTTGTTGAATTAAAAATGAAATCAAGCTCGATGGCGTTGCACTGTCTGCTGTGGCCCCACCCGCTTGAAGCGTAGACTCCACTTGCTGGCGTTTTTCTTGGTCTTGCAAATGTTTGAGGTATCTTGCATCAAGTTCACTGCGAATTTCTGGGCTGCGCGCAATAATATCGCGCATGCGGGCGGCATCAATCATCACAGCATCGGTTGCAACCGCTGCACGCACGGTGGCATAACGCGGGTCGCCTGACACCAGCGACATTTCGCCCACATAATGCCCCGCAGCCACGTAAAACAGCACAACTTCTCGGCCGCCCAACATGTGCGAAACCGTGACTGAACCACTTTGTATCAAATAAAGTCCATCAGCTTCATCGCCTTCATGAAAAAGCTCTTCACCTGCCGCATAACTTTTGAGTACCGCATGCTGCGCTAAATCGTTTAAATCTTCTTCACTGAGTGATAACCCTATGCATATTTGCACCGCTGACTTAATGGCCACTTCATTTAATACGCGCCGCATGGATGGCACAGAGTTAATCAGTTTTTGCATGGTGCGTCTGGGTGTTTCTATCAGCACACAAGGGGTGCGCGCAACCACCGTACCTGGCCTGCGACGGCCAGAAACCAAAGCCATTTCACCAAAAAACTGGCCTGCTTTAAGCGTGGCGTCTGGCTTTTCATCGGCATCAATTAAAACATCGAGTTCGCCTTCCACAATAAAGAAAAAGGTGGAGCTGTAATCATTGCGCGCAAAAATAATATCACCTGCCGCAGGCTGTAAAATGTTACTTTCAAGCACTAGTTCGCGTAATTGCAGGGTATTGAGCATGGCCAATAAAGGCACACTTTTTTTAATTTTCTGCAACACATCATCTACGCCGCGGTCTGAACAAAAACTGGCGAACTTCTCGCGTAGTAGCGCGGTATCAGCGGGTTCTACCGGGTTACCTAAAATGTACTCAATGACCTCATACCCTTGGTTAATGCCCTGCTTTATGAGCGGGTAACCTGCGAGCGCACCGATAATATAAAGCCCGGGAACGCTAGACTCATATTCTGAAGAGAGCGACGGAAGCGCCGCTGGATCTGGTGTTGGAAAAGCCACGCCAAAGGCTTCAAGTTGCGGGCGGGCAGGCAATGCACCTAAACGGGCAATCACACGATGGCAAGGTATGCGCTCAACACCATTGGGGGTGTTAGCAAACACCGTGATGGGAAACTCGCCTTTACTGTTCGATTCAATCAGTTTTGGTCTCGTCTCTAACAGCCAATCCAGCGCACCGCGTTTGCGTGCATCCATCAATTGATTGATGTTGCTTTCTTTACAATTACTGAAGTCTTCAGCGCGATTTAAAATAATAATCTGGTTGCGCCCGGTCAGCGCCAGCGCGTTTTCCACCGCACTATCGCCGCCGCCAATAACAACGATTGTTTCATCTTGGTAGGCTTGTGGGTCATCGAGCTGATACTGAATTTGCGGTAAATCACCACCAGGAATTTCCAGCTTGCGCAAATTGCCTTGCACGCCAATGGCCAGCACCACATGGTCAGCAGTCAGTTTTGCGCCCTCTGCCAGCGTAATTTCAAGCCCAGTATCACGGCGCTTGATATCCACCACCTTGGCCCCGTAGCGTATATTGAGATGGTGTGCCTCAATAGCGTTTTCCCATGTTTCGAGCACTTTCTCGCGCAAGGATGCGGTAAATGGCAACGGGCTGCGCAGTGGTAAACCGCGAGGCTCGGCCATCACAAATTTACCACGAAGATAACTACGCACGGTGCTGGCTGGCGCAAGTTCAGCCTCTAGCAATACATAGGACATTTCATGCTCAGCAGCACGCACCGCTGCTGACAAACCACTTGGGCCTGCCCCAATGATAATCAGATTGAAGTGTTCAGGTGCTTTGCTTTTTGCTTTATTTTCAGTTTTTTTCACTAAAAATCACCATCTCAACATGTCGCTTTTTGTGCATGTTTTTCCTATACCCTTTTTGACTGCCCTGAGAGCCTTGTAAATAAAGGCTCACAGGGCAGTAAATCTTTCTCGGGCGCATTTAAGTCGCTTTAGCGAAATTTTTCGCTACTTAGCGCTTGGTTGATGGCGCCCGCTTACAATTGCCATTTTCGCATACTTAGGCATAATTTTAGCGAAGCGTTTTGTTTTGAAAAAGCTTCACGATACTGGCACATTATCACTCAATGATGACAAATTGTTATTGACCTCTGTCATAGATTCGTCCATGGCAGCCGCATTGATAGCCGCCACCGCAGGATGCCCGGCCCGGCGTACGGCAGATATTGCATAATATCGCTCGGTAATAGTATCAATTTGACCAATCTTCACCACATTAAATTGGCGCTGCACTTCTGCATCAATCATCGAGGGCGCCGTAAATATACCGATGCCCGCTTGACCAAACGCTTTCATCAACGCGCTATCATCAAACTCACCCACAATAATGGGCCTAATTTTTTGCGAATCTAGCCAGTGCATGAGTTTTTTGCGCAAGCTCGTGTCAACCCCCGGCACGAGCATTGGTGCTTGCTGAAGGCTTTGCGGAAAATTCTGGCCATAATGTTTGGCCAACGAGGGTGTCGCAAAAAAACTCACACCGCAGGCCACCAATTGATGACTAAAGCCTTTGATATTGATGTCTGACGGCATCGGGCGGTCGGACAACACCAAATCTAATCGGTGGATTGCCAAGTCTCCCAGTAATCGTTCTAATCGGTCTTCTTTACAGACAATTTTGATTGCGGTTTCCAGCGTCATTGCAGGGGCCAGCAACTTATAAACAATCGATTTCGGCATTACATCGGCTATGCCTACTTTAAACGGCATCAGGTGTTTTATTTCGCCGCTGGTTAAGGCCTGCTCCATTTCTGCACCCACTTCAAAAATCTCGTCCGCATAAGAGAGCGCTAGCCTTCCAGCTTCTGTGAGTTCTAAACCGCGTCCAACACGGCGAAATAACACGGTATTAAGCGACGCTTCCAGCAGTCCAATTTGGCCGCTGAGCGTTTGTGGCGTTAAGTCGAGTTGCTCACTCGCGCGCGCAATGCTACCTGCGCGAGCGACTTGCCAAAAATAGTGGAGTTGTTTGTAATTGACCATCGTTCACCAATCATCAGTTTTTACCGAATATTTTATCAGTATAAGCTTTATTTTTACGAAGTGTTAACTGCGCTAGTATGCAAACACTTTGAATGTAGTCTGTTTTAATTTACGAGAAGGAGCATGATATGCAACTTGATATTCAAACGAACGGTTTTACCCTTACCGAGGGCATACGCAGTTACACGACGCAGCGCCTGCAATTTGCGCTAGACCGTAATGATCAGCAAATTACCCACGTCAGCGTGCACCTTGCAGATATTAACGGCCCACGCGGTGGTATTGATAAACGCTGTAAAATCAACCTCACATTAGTGGGGCAAAGTAATATTGTCATTGAAGACACCGAAGCTGATTTATATGTGGCCATTGACCGCGCCAGCGAGCGTTGTGCGCGTACGCTGGTAAGAAGGTTAGAACGTTCGCGCGAATTTGTGTCATCCTCTATGGCCTAAGCTGAATCATTTTTTATAACTTTTTGGAGTTTGTCATGAAACGTATTTTTTATTTTTTAGCCACCAATATTGCCATTATGCTGGTGTTATCCATCACCATGCGCTTGTTGGGTGTTGAGCCTTATCTGAATGAAAACGGCTTGGATTTACGCAATTTATTAGTGTTTTCAGCCATTATGGGCTTTGGCGGTGCGTTTATTTCACTCGCCATGTCTAAGTGGTCTGCCAAGCGCATGTCTGGGGCAGTAGTGATTGAAGAACCGCGCACACCAACTGAAACTTGGCTGATTAAAACCGTGCGTGCACAAGCGGACATGGTGGGTATTAAAATGCCTGAGGTCGCGATTTTTGATTCGCCCGAAGTCAACGCTTTTGCAACGGGCATGACCAAAAACAGCTCTTTGGTTGCGGTTTCTTCTGGCTTACTCAATAGCATGACCAAAGACGAGGCTGAAGCAGTGCTTGCGCATGAAGTCTCGCACATTGCCAATGGCGACATGGTCACTCTCACCCTCATTCAAGGCGTGGTGAATACTTTTGTGATGTTTTTATCGCGCGTGATTGGTTATGTGGTGGATAAAGTTGTCTTTAAAACCGAGCGCGGAACAGGCCCAGCCTTTTTCGTCACCATGATGATTGCGCAATTTGTGTTGGGCATTTTGGCTTCTATCATCGTGATGTGGTTTTCACGCCAACGCGAGTTTCGGGCGGACGCCGGCGCTGCGAAACTCTCCAGCGCGAAGAAAATGATTGCAGCACTTGAGCGCCTAAAAAACGAGCACACACCTTCTGCATTGCCAGAACAAATAGCGGCCTCTGGCATCTCTGGCGGCGTGGGCAGTGGCCTTAAAAAGCTATTTACCACACACCCGAGCTTAGATGACCGTATTGCAGCATTGCGCAATAATACATAAGCATTTATTGAGATGATCAACAAAATGAAACGACTTGAATTGTTTTTAGAGCATTTTATGTTCGGTAGCCGCTGGCTTTTGGTTCCTTTTTATTTAGGTTTAATTGCTGGCATTGCCTTGCTCTTAATTAAGTTTTTAAAAGCCTTTGTAGCATTACTTCCTGTCGTGTTTGGTGGTGATGGTGGTGCGGCTCTGCTAGGCATACTTACATTGGTGGACATCACTTTGGTTGCCAATTTATTACTCATCATCATTTTTGCTGGCTATGAAAATTTTGTCTCTAAAATTGATACTGGTGACAATGAAGACCGCCCAGAATGGATGGGTCATGTTGGTTTTTCTGATTTAAAACTTAAACTCATCGGTTCTATCGTGGCCATTTCAGGAATTGAACTGCTTAAATATTTTATCAACGTTAAAGAAGTGTTGTCTGCACCGAATGGTAACCATCAACTGGCTTGGATAGTGGGTATTCATTTAACCCTAGTGTTTTCAGGTGTAATGTTTGCCTTGATGGATAGGATTGCTACGGGCAACCATGCAGTTAAAGAAAAATAATGTTAGATACAAGAAGCCCTTTTAGTCGCCGCATTGTGCCTTGGCTTGCTTTGGGCGGCTTAATTCTGCTTGCCTTTATGGTGGTCACCCCATTCTTAGTCCCCATTGCCTGGGCGAGCGTACTGGCTTATGCTTCTTGGCCTGTGGCAGTACGCATCCGAAGATGGTGCAGAGGGCGCGATAGCCTAGCCGCAAGCCTCACAACACTACTTGCTGCATTGACACTTTTTTTGCCGCTACTTTGGATTTTTTGGCTAGCACAATTGGAATTAAGTAATGTTTACCCAGCATTGCAATCCTTTTTAGCAAATCCGCCGCCCGTGCCTGAACACCTACGCGGATTACCATGGCTGGGTAACTGGCTAACACAGCAGCAAGCAAACATTGCGGCAGATCCTCAAGGTATTTCGATTGCAATAAAATCCTGGCTTGCCGCGCATGGAAATGATTTAGCCACTTTGGCAGGTGGTGTAGGCAAGAATCTAATAAAAATGATTTTTGTGGTGGTTATTTTATTTTTCTTCTATCGTGATGGCGCTCGCATCGTACGAGAGTTACGGCACGTGCTTGAGCACTTTATCGGTACACAAGTACAAGATTATTTATACACAGCGGGTACAACCACTCGCGCAGTCGTTTACGGCGTATTACTCACTGCTCTTGTTCAAAGCGTAGTTGCTGGCTTGGGCTATTGGGTAGCGGGGTTACCGTCGCCCGTGATGTTTGGTGTCATTACCTTTGTGTTAGCGCTTATCCCTTTCGGAACACCTCTTGCATGGGGTTCAGCTGGGATATGGCTGTTTTTGCAAGGTGAAACAAGCGCAGCCATCGGCGTGTGGATTTGGGGTGCTGCGGTGGTGAGCCAGCTTGATAATTTCCTGCGACCCTTATTCATCAGCAGTGTGAGTCCGATACCCTTCTTGTTGGTACTTTTTGGCGTGATAGGCGGCTTACTTGCCTTTGGTTTAGTGGGTTTATTTATCGGCCCGATTGTGTTGTCAGTAGCTTGGGCTGTGTGGCGCGAATGGGCAACACATTTGAACGATAACGAGATAGTTACATAAGTGTTTAAATATAAAAAGGATAGAAATAATGGGTGAATTACAATCAATTAGCACGTGGTGGATGTGGACGGGTTTTACCATTTTTGTGATTGTCATGTTAGGCGTTGATATGTTCGCGCTTGGCCGCAAAGGCGCACATAAAGTCGGTGCTAAAGAAGCATTGGTGTGGTCTATTATTTGGTTTGCCTTGGCGATGCTGTTTGGCAGCCTGTTGTGGGGCTGGCTCGACCACACGGCTGGGCGAGAAATAGCGAATACCAAAACCATGGAATATCTCACCGGTTACCTGCTTGAAAAAACACTGGCGATGGATAACATTTTTGTCTTTGTCATGATTTTTAGCTACTTTGCCGTACCGCTTGAATTTCAAAAACGTATCCTCGTCTACGGCGTGCTGGGGGCCATTATTTTGCGTGCCCTCATGATATTACTCGGCGCATGGCTGATTGCACAGTTTCATTGGGTGTTGTATGTATTTGGTGCGTTTTTATTCATCACCGGCATAAAAATGTTTATTTTTGCCGAGCATGAGCCGGATCTTGCCAAAAATCCGCTGTTAAATTGGCTACGCAATCATTTTCGTATTACCGATGACTATCACGGTGACAAATTCTGGGTGATGCAAAACGGCGTGCGCTGGTTCACGCCCATGTTTTTAGTGCTGGTGCTGATTGAATTTTCTGATGTGATTTTTGCGCTCGATAGCATCCCCGCCATTTTCGCGGTGACGAACGACCCTTTCATCGTCTTTACTTCCAATATTTTCGCTATTCTTGGTTTACGTGCCTTGTACTTTTTACTCGCGGACATGGCAGACCGCTTTCACCTGCTGAAATACGGCCTAGCGGTTGTACTCATTTTTGTTGGCACCAAAATGCTGATTGTTGAATGGTACAAAATCCCCGTGGCCATTTCACTTGCCGTGGTCATTTCAGTGCTGGGCATCAGCATGTTATTGAGCATACTTTCTAGCCGAAAAAATAAGCAAATTTCATAATCATTTTTTAATCAATCAGGATGTGTTTTCGCCCGAGAAAAAAATAATGCTCTGTAAGCCTTTATTTACAAGGCTTCCAGAGCATTAAAAAGGGTTGATATGATTTAGGTTAAATCTGCATATCTTTATTTGCTAAATTTATGCATAAAAAAGCGCTCAAACTGAGCGCTTTTTTACTTTTTCTAAACATGTCTATCCTCCACTCAAGGCTTGGAAAATATAAACAGTGCCATCATCTGGCACGCGATCAGACAGTGTTTTTTTATCAATCACGAGGCTGTCATTGATACTCAGATTCACGTGCCGCCGTAACGCACCATGTTCGTCAAGCACGTAATCAGTAAAGCCCGGGGCTATTTCGTTGATGGCACGCAAAATATCTGCCACCGAGCCTGCTGGTACGGTAATTGTTCGGTTCGCCAATTGCGGAAAATAGCGAAAAAGATGCTGCGTCATTTTTACATTAGGCATGGTGTTTAGCCAAAGCGCACCGAATAAATTGGCGGTAAATTATTACCCAAGCATTGCCATGTTTCACCACGGTCTTCTGACAAGTAAACATTGCCCGTCGTGCTGCCAAAACATAAATAATCGCCCGAAACATCAAGCCCATGCCTTAGCACCACGTCATAGGCGTTTTCTTGTGGCAAGCCTTTGCGAAAAACTTGCCAAGTTTGCCCGCCATCGGTTGTTCGCCCCACAAACAAGCCGCCATCAATGGCCATACGTTCTGCGTCCGCGCGCGCTGGCACTACCCATGCGGTGCGCCCGTCATTGGCATCCACCGCGATGGGGAAGCCAAAATGCACGCCCACTTCTGGCATACTGACTTTTTTCCAGCTTTGCGCACGATTATCACTGTAAAACACGCCGCAGTGATTTTGCTGCCAAACATGGTTTGGCTGACTCACGCAACTGGTCACAAAATGCGGGTCGTGACCCCATTCTGCTTCAGGGTTGGGCATATAGTCATTCAACATGCCGCGATTACGTGCTGCCCAAGTGCGGCCGCCATCGTTGGATTCGATAACGCCTGCGGAGGATACGGCGACTAGAAGATGATCCGAATTTTTCGGGTTAACAATGATGGAATGAATACCAGGTTCAAACACACCATAATCGATGCTGGCGGGCGTGCCAAACCAACGGTTTTCGGTGGTCGCATCACCCGCGAACAAATCACCGCCGCGGCTTTCATGATTCCACAATGGTCGGTTGAGTTCCCAACTATCACCGCCGTCATCGCTGACAAATAAACCACCGGGGATTGTGCCTGCATAAAGCCTGCCTGGCTGACTGGCATTGCCAAAGCTAATGTTCCAGATTTTAAGCATCGTTGCATTGGCATATTCTGGTTGGGCGGCGGGCGCGGCGGGGTCAAAATCTGGGGTGGGCAAATATTTAACAATATAGCGCGAGTCTTTTGGGTATTTGACTGACACATCCTGCCAGGTTGCCCCGCCATCGCGTGAGCGTGACAGCTTTGGACCCCAATGACCATGATCTAATGAAGCCCACAACGTGCCATCGCGCGGATCACGCGCGGCGTAACAAACAGGAATACCCGCGTGCGAGATAGGTCGAGGGCGCCATTTAGCGTTGATGCGATCGAATATTACTGTGCCCTTACGCGTACCCAACAAAATTAGGTTTGACATTTCATTGCCCTCTTATCGTTACGTCGATTCACTCACTATCTGAAACGCTACTCTTTTGAGTCGTTCATTGCTTTGTGGCTTCTAACATTAGGGCAAAGCTAATTTCTTAAATATCCAAAGACCCTACATTTAAAGCATTGCCCTCAATAAACGCCCTACGCGGCTCTACATTATCGCCCATCAGTGTAGTGAAAATTTCATCGGCGGCAATGGCGTCATCAATTTGTACTCTTAATAAGCGGCGGACTTTGGGGTCCATGGTGGTTTCCCACAGTTGTTCTGGGTTCATTTCGCCCAAGCCTTTGTAGCGCTGTATATTCAGTGTGGCTTTGGCCTCATTTTGTAGCCAATCAAGCGCTTGTTTAAAGGTGGCAACCGTTTGCTCTTTTTCATTGCGCTTAATCACCGCGCCCGCACCTACTAGGCCTTGCAGCATGGTAGAAGTTTTGAGTATTTGGCGGTAATCGCCGCTGCTTAAAAACTCGGCATCAATCACGCAGCTTTGCAAGTTGCCATGCACAAATTTGTTCACTTCTAAGCGGTAGGTGCTGGTTTCTGCATCAAATGCCACAATCACTTCACTGCCGATCGCGCCTAAAATGGGGCGTAGTTTTTCGGCCACACGGTTGGCGTTTAGCTCGTTGCTGAGGTCAATTTCGCCTGTATCTTGAATTGCTCGTAACACGCTTTCATCATAATGCGCGGCAATACGGCGAATCACGGCCTCAGTCAGCACCACTTGTTGGGCGATTTCTGAGAGTGGTTTATCTGCCAGCACCCCTGCATCTGTTTTGGTATCCAGCTCTGCACCTTTTAGGGCAGAGTTGAGTAAGTAAATATCTAACTCTTGTTGGTCTTTTAAGTAGCGTTCGTCCCGCCCTTGTTTGACTTTATAAAGCGGTGGTTGGGCAATATAAATATGGCCACGCTCGACTAGCTCGGTCATTTGGCGGTAGAAGAAGGTAAGCAACAGTGTACGAATATGTGCGCCGTCCACGTCCGCATCGGTCATGATGATAATGCGGTGGTAGCGTAATTTTTCTACGTTAAAATCGGCCTTGCCGATGCTGGTGCCTAGCGCGGTAATAAGCGTGGCAATTTCTTGGCTGCCGAGTAACTTATCAAAACGGGCTTTTTCAACGTTTAAAATTTTACCTTTGAGCGGCAAAATGGCTTGGTTTTTACGGTCGCGCCCTTGTTTGGCTGAGCCGCCTGCGGAGTCACCCTCGACCAAGTAAATTTCACATAAAGCGGGGTCTTTTTCTTGGCAATCGGCGAGCTTTCCTGGCAAGCCTAATGTATCCATCACGCCTTTGCGGCGGGTGATTTCGCGCGCTTTACGTGCGGCTTCGCGTGCGCGTGCGGCATCAACAATTTTTCCGCAGATGATTTTGGCATCGGCTGGGTTTTCTTGTAAAAACTCGGCCAGCTTAGCAGAAACCACTTCAGAAACCACGGGCTGCACTTCACTTGATACCAGTTTATCTTTGGTTTGGGATGAAAATTTTGGGTCTGGCACTTTAACAGAGAGTACACAGGTAATCCCTTCACGCATGTCGTCCCCGGTGGTATCCACTTTGGCTTTTTTCGCCATTTCTGTTTGCTCAATGTATTGGTTGAGCGTGCGCGTCATGGCGGTGCGTAGGCCAGTTAAGTGTGTGCCGCCATCGCGCTGCGGAATGTTATTGGTGAAACATTGTACGGTCTCAGAGTAGCTGTCGTTCCACTGCATGGCCACCTCTACCGTCATGCCGTCTTTTTCTCCTTTGGCATAGAATGTTTTAGGGTGCAGCACGGTTTTAGTACGGTTGATATATTCTACAAAGCCTTTTATGCCGCCAGCATGAGCAAAATTTTCAGATTTTCCTGTGCGTTGATCAATTAACTCAATTTTGACGCCATAATTTAAAAATGACAGTTCGCGAATACGTTTTGCTAATAAATCAAAGTGATATTCCACTAACACAAAAGTTTCAACAGAAGCCAAAAAGTGCACTTCTGTGCCTTTTTTATCGGTTTTACCTGTTTTAGCCAGTGGTGCTACTGGTACACCACGATGAAACTCCATTTGATGCACTTCACCGTTGCGGTAAATTTTTAGGCGTAACCAGTCAGATAGCGCGTTCACCACAGAAACACCCACGCCGTGCAAACCGCCAGAGACTTTATAAGAATTTTGATCAAACTTGCCACCCGCGTGCAACTCTGTCATCACAATTTCTGCGGCTGAGCGTTTTGGTTCGTGTTTGTCGTCTTCTTTAATATCTGTCGGAATACCGCGTCCGTTATCGGATACGCTTACGGAGTTATCCGGGTGAATAATCACTTTGATGTCATCACAATGGCCGGCTAGTGCTTCATCAATCGCGTTATCCAACACCTCAAACACCATATGGTGCAAGCCTGAGCCATCGGAGGTGTCGCCGATATACATGCCAGGCCGTTTGCGAACTGCGTCTAAGCCTTCTAATATTTTAATACTTGATGAATCGTAATCTTGATTATTGCTTTTTTGTTCAGCCATGTTTGAATGTCTTTATAAAATAATTTGATTTTTTTCTGCTGTTTTCGGTTTTTCTTATATGCGCATAGGCATCACGACATACTTGTAATCTGGTTTATTAGGTACGGTGACCAAGCAGCTGCTATTGGCATCTGAAAATGAAAAAGTGATGTCTTCGCTATTGGCGTTATTTAACACATCGATTAAATAGGTCACGTTAAATCCAATATCCAAGGCGTCACCCTGATAACTCACCTCTAATTCTTCTTCCGCTTCTTCCTGATCGCTGTTGGTACTGATGAGTTTGAGGTTATTTTCGCTGATCACCAAGCGAATACCACGATATTTTTCATTTGATAAAATAGACGCGCGTTGCATTGCCAACAGCACACCAACCCGATTCGTTGTGAAGCTGTTTTTATGCCCTACTGGAATAACTCGGTTGTAATCAGGAAATTTACCATCGATGATTTTTGATATAAGCCGAATATTGGCAAAACTAAAGTTCACTTGATTGGCGGACATTTCAATTTGAACATCTTCTTCGCTGTCGTCTAGCAATTTAATCAGTTCGATGACGGTTTTACGTGGCAATATTATTTCCTGCTTTTCATAGTTTTGTTTAAGTTCTGTCGAGGTAAAACTTAAACGATGGCCATCGGTACCAACAATGTTTAACCTATTGCCGGTTACTTCAAAGAGTAAGCCATTCAAATAATAACGGATATCTTGTTGCGCCATCGCAAACTCTACTTGTTTTAACAATTCTTTTAATTGTCGCTGATCGATGGTTACTAACGTGCTCACCCCTTGCGTTTTGGTCATCACTGGGTAATCGGCCGCAGGTAGTGTTTGTAAGTTAAAACGGCTTTTGCCCGCCTTTAAAGTAATACGGCTTTCACTGGTGGCCATATTAATTTCTGCGCTATCAGGTAATGATCGACAAATATCCAGTAACTTTTTAGCAGCGATAGTTGTCGAAAAATCTGCATCGGTTGCACTTTCAACCGATAAAGAAATTTGCATTTCTAAATCTGTGGCCGTGAGATGAATCTGGTTTTTTTTAGCATCTATCAACAAATTAGAAAGAATAGGTAATGTATGTCTTTTTTCTACAATGCTAGCAACCGATGTTAGGGGTTTCAACAAGGTTTCGCGGTTGATTTTGATATTCATCTTTTATAACCTAAATAAAATATATATAAATAATAATAATAGTAATGCAAAGTATTTTTGTGTATAACCCGTTATTTTACAGCTTAATCATAAGCTTAGTTTATATTTTTCTGTCTTAACAACACCTAAATTCTAATGTGGATGAATTGTTGATGATTTCTTTCATTTACATAAATTGCGCGATAACCGCATTTTAATCCACAGAAAATTCATAGCTTGTGTGTAGATATCAATCACCCAATTTTACTTAATTTTAAGTGCTTTTTTTCAAATATGGCAAACGCAAAAAGTAATTATTAATCACGAATTACCTGTATTAAAAAGCTAATATCACGTGTGTAAGTAGGGTCATTTTTTCTCAATAAATCAATTTCATCACAAGCGTGCATCACAGTGGTATGGTGCCTGCCGCCAAACGCTTCACCAATCTCAGGAAAGCTGTGGTTAGTGAGTTCACGCGCTAAAGCCATGGCTACCTGACGAGGACGGGCAAAATTACGCGATCTTTTTTTGCTATACATCTCCGCCACTTTGATTTTATAGTAATCAGCCACCGTTTTTTGAATATTTTCTAACGTTACCTGACGACCACGCACCGCGATTAAATCACGTAGCGCGTCTTTGGCTAAATGTACATCAATGGCATGGCCAGTGAACTTAGCCATCGCTATAATACGATTTAAAGCCCCTTCTAATTCACGCACACTAGAGCGAATTTGCTTGGCGACAAAAAAGGCAACATCTTCGGATAACACCAAATTAACCGCTTCTGCTTTTTTTAATAAAATCGCCACGCGCATTTCAAGTTCAGGCGGTTCAACAGCAACGGTCAATCCCCAGCTAAAACGGGTTCTTAAGCGTTCATCCACATCAATAATTTCTTTTGGGTAGGTGTCACAGGTAATCACAATTTGTTTTTTTGTTTCTACCAGTGAGTTAAAAGCATAAAAGAATTCTTCTTGCGTACGCGTTTTTTTGGCAAAAAACTGAATATCGTCAATTAACAGCAAATCCAGAGAATGGTATTTTTGCTTAAAGTCATCAAACGCTTTATTTTCATAGGCTTTTACGACATCAGACACATATCGTTCAGCATGTAAATAGCGTATTTTAGCTTCAGGATTATGGTGCTTTAATTCATTGCCAATGGCTTGCAATAAGTGTGTTTTGCCAAGCCCTACGCCGCCATATATAAACAGTGGGTTATAGGCAGCCCCAGGATTTTCAGCCACTTGAATCGCGGCAGCGCGAGCCAGCTGGTTTGCCCGGCCGGTGACATAATTATTAAAATTAAAGGCTTCATTCAAGCCGGATTTTTCTTTATGCAATGACGGTTTAGAAGCACTGCTGGTTTTTTTAGATGTTTTGCTCGCCACGACTTGCGGAGACAACAACTCTTGGATTACTGCCATCTGATCTGCAGGTTTTGACAGCGCGTGGTTGTTGACTAAAGGGGCTTTAGTTACTTGCTCAAGAGGATGGTTTGCCACAGAAAATACAATTTGCACATGATCTAAATTGGATTCATGCGCATATTGCTCAATTTTTTTACTAAACCGGTCTTTTACCCATTGCATCACGAATCGATTGGGCGCTACAAGGCGCACGATATTGCCTTCAATTTCGACTTGTAGCGGTTTAATCCAGGTATTAAATTGCTGAGCAGAAAGCGCAAGTTCTAGGCGTTCGAGGCAAGATGGCCAGAAATTTTCCATTTTTTAATTGAGTGATTGTCCAAAAATAAACGACACGGCATACGCTAAAGATAGAGAGCTATAAAAAAAACAAATTTAATCAAATAGTTAATTGATAAGGCGCACTTAAAAACCAAGTCATCGATACATCTAGTAAGCGTGCCATTTTAACGGGTTTAGACTAACTTATCCACAGGCAAGTTAAAAGTTTACAAAACTAAATAAACATTGACAAATTAGATGGTTATCGTGTCTAATAGCGCCCTTTATCGCATAAAGCTTTGCAGGAGCATTAAATGAAACGTACCTATCAACCATCAAAAACACGCCGTGCACGTACACATGGCTTTTTAGTTCGTATGGCCACCAAAGGCGGCCGTGCTGTGATTGCAGCGCGTCGTGCCAAGGGCCGTAAACGTTTAGGTCTGTAATCTTAGACTCAGTTTAACCTGCTAGAGCTGGTAAGGTTAAAATGTTGGCAACATTATTAAACGCGTTAATCTCATATACGGTTTATTTAAAATAATGGTGTCATCATATCGGCTTATCAAACAAGCCAAAATGATTAAAACGGATGATTTTTCATCCGTTTTTAGTTTTCGCAAGAGAGTAGCATCCGAGCATTTGGTTGTACATTATCTGCCCAATCAGCAAGCTTTGGCGAGGCTGGGTTTGGTGATAGGAAAAAAAACCGCCAAATTGGCGGTAAGCAGAAATTACATGAAGCGAGTGTTACGCGAGCTATTTCGCTATAAACAGCACGAAATAACGCATGTAGATTTAATTGTACGTGTGCAAAAAAAGTTTAATCAAAGTGAATTCAAACAGATTAAACAAGAGTTTGATGTGTTAATGACGAAGTTAAATCATAAAGCGGTGTTAAATACGCAAAAAGTAACGCTTGCCTCTTCAGCACAACTGCAAGAGAGAGCATGAACATAGCAACGCGCTTTTTAGTTGGTTTAGTTAAGATGTACCAAGTGTTCTTGAGCCCATTTTTTGGCCAGCAATGTCGGTTTTACCCAACATGTTCACATTACGCGATTGAAGCCATTCAAAAGCACGGCGCATTGTTAGGAAGTTACTATACCATTCGCCGATTATTACGTTGCAACCCGTGGTGTGAGGGTGGACACGATCCCATACCTTAAACTGTTAAAATATATCAACGAAATTTTTACAAAGATTACATATCAATCATGGATACCAGGCGCTTAATTCTATTCGTTATATTTTCAATGTCTATTTTGATGTTGTGGGATGCGTGGCAGCGCCAAAGTGTGCCTGTAGCAACCCAACCAGCGAGCCAAGCGGCAGTGACTGCCAATTCGACAAACACACCGACAAGTCAGGCCGTTGATGTAACGGCAGGCACGCAAGAGGTTGTCACCGGAACATTCAAGTTGCTTACCGGGCAGCGTATCAAGGTTACAACGGACTTATACAAAGCGGATATTGAAACAGTTGGTGGAGATTTACGTCGGCTCGAGTTACTTAAACATCGCGCGGCAGACAACGATAAAACAAACTTTGTTTTACTGGATGATGCGGCCAAACCAATGACATACGTCGCGCAGACGGGTTTGATTGGTGCGGATTTACCTACACATCATACGGTTTTCAGCAGTCCTGCAACAAGTTATCAAATGCAAGAAGGCCAAGATAAGCTGGAGGTGCGCCTGAGCTGGGTAGGTGCAAATGGCGTTACTGTTGATAAAGTGTATACCTTCCATAGAAATCAGTATGTGATTGATGTGGCATACGAAATTAAGAATGGCTCAACGAATGCCATTGCGCCAGAAGTCTATTACCAAATCGTGCATGATACTAAATCAAATCAAGGTTCTGCATTAATGCCAACGTTTACGGGTGGTTCATACTACACAGAGGCTAAAAAATTCAACAAGTTAGCGTTTAAAGACATGGCAAAAGAGCCGCTGAATATTACTTCAAATGATGGCTGGGTGGGCTTGTTGCAGCACTATTTTGTTAGCGCTTGGATACCTAAAGACGGACTAACACGTAAATTTTATACGGAACAGTTAGCCGATAACATGTACAGAATAGGCGCAAGAAGTGCACTTGGTACCATAGCACCAGAGACAAATTACACGATTTCTGCACGTTTATTTTCAGGCCCGCAAACCAAGAAGGATTTGCTAGAAACTGCACCAGGCTTGGAATATACCGTTGATTATGGCTGGTTAACCATTGTAGCAACGCCACTATTTTGGGTGTTATCCAAAATCCACAGCCTAGTGAATAACTGGGGTGTCGCGATTATTTTACTGACCTTGCTCATTAAAGCAGCGTTTTATCCATTGTCAGCAAAAAGTTATCGCTCGATGGCACAGATGCGCGAATTAGCGCCGCGTTTAGAATCGATGAAGCAGAAATTTGGGGATGATCGCCAAAAAATGCAGCAAGCGATGATGGAGCTTTATCGCACAGAAAAAATTAACCCAATGAGTGGTTGTTTGCCCATTTTGATTCAAATTCCTGTTTTTATTTCACTTTATTGGATGTTGTTGGGCTCGGTAGAGTTGCGCCATGCGCCATTCTTTGGCTGGATTCAAGATTTGTCAGCCGTAGATCCATATTACATTTTGCCGCTCATCATGGGCGCCTCAATGATTATTCAAACCAAGCTGAACCCAAAACCTACAGACCCGATTCAAGCGAAGGTGATGACATGGATGCCGGTTATTTTCAGTATCTTCTTCTTTTTCTTCCCTGCAGGTTTGGTGTTGTACTGGGTGGTAAATAATATTGTTTCCATCTGGCAACAATGGTACATCAACAAAAATATCCACGCAGAAGCTTTAGCCAAAAAAACAGGTGGCAAACGCTAATTCTCTAGATACCATTGCCGCGATTGCCACCGCGAGCGGTGCGGGCGGCATTGGTATAGTGCGGGTGTCAGGTCCGGCAGCAAGCAGCATTGCCGCCAGTATTTTAGGCGCTTGCCCTGCACCACGGCACGCAGCGTATTTACCGTTTAAATTAGAAAATGGCGAGCCGATAGACCGTGGCATTGCTATTTTTTACCCTAACCCACATTCGTACACTGGTGAAGATGTGCTTGAACTTCAAGCGCATGGCGGCACCGCGCTTATGCAATTATTATTAGCACGTTGTATCAGCTTGGGCGCACGTCAGGCCGAGCCAGGGGAATTTACCCGCCGTGCTTACCTGAATGAAAAAATAGACCTTGCCCAGGCTGAGGCGGTTGCTGATGTGATCAATGCGGCAACGGTTGAAGCGGCTAAAAGTGCGGCGCGTTCGTTGTCGGGCGAGTTTTCGCAAACCATCAACGCACTGCTCGGCAAACTGATAGAGTTGCGAATGTTTGTGGAAGCCTGCCTGGATTTTCCAGAAGAAGAAATTGACTTCATTACCCAAGGCCGCGTGGCTGAGAAGTTAGAAGCCATCATTGTTGCGTTAAGTGCAGTCTTTGCAAAAGCCAAACAGGGAAGTTTGTTACGAGAAGGCATTAACGTGGTGTTGGTGGGGCAGCCCAATGTTGGAAAATCTAGTTTGATGAATGCGCTGGCGGGTGAAGAAATTGCGATAGTGACAGCAATCGCCGGCACAACGCGAGACACGATTAAAAATGCCATACAAATTAATGGCGTTCCTTTGCACGTGATTGATACGGCAGGATTGCGTGAAACAGAGGATGAAGTGGAAAAATTTGGCATTGCCAGAACTTGGGCATCTCTACAAACGGCCAATATCGCATTATTATTGGTCGATGCAGCCCATGGTATTACTGAAACAGAAAAATCGATTCTAGCGCGGTTGCCGCAAGAAATCGCCAAAATTTGGGTACACAATAAAATTGATGTTTCACGTGAAACACCAAAATTAGAAGAAATTGCGCATGAAACGCACATTCACCTCTCTGCAAAAACAGGCGACGGCCTAGCGTTGCTCAAAGCGCAGCTTTTAAAATTAGCTGGTTATCAAGCAGCGGGTGAAGGTGTGTTTATGGCAAGAGCGCGCCATTTAGAAGCACTGCAATCGGTGAAAGCGCATTTACAAGAAGCGCGCGCCCAGTTGTCTTCATCTGAACTGATTGCCGAGGAGTTACGTTTAGCACAAGAAGCGCTGAGTAGCATCACGGGCGAATTTACCCCGGATGACTTGCTGGGTGAAATATTTTCTAAATTTTGTATCGGTAAATAAGCGTTTAAACAAAAAGGCCATCAGAAAGATGGCCTTATTTACTACTAAAATATCGCAGTTTAATTTAGCGATTACTTAATGAACAAATCCAGTTTGTTATATTTTTCAGCAAGAATGTAATAGTAAGCAAGGCGAGATTTAAAATGCTCATCTTTTAATACCGCGCCAACCGCTTCAACAGCAGCATCCAGTTCCGCATCTGAATTCGTTAAGCCTAATTTTTTCTTTAAAAAGTTCTCGCGCACGGTAATTCTTTCAGATTCGTCAGTTGCAGCTACGTATTGTGAATCTTTATTTGATAACACTAAGGCATAGTTTTTTGCCAAACCATCTAATGCCGCAGTGTTTAAATTTTTTACATATTTAGCAACGGTTGCTTTGTGTTCTTGAATATCAGCCATTCTTCTCTCCTCAAATTAGTATTATGGAACGAAAACCAAACAATTTTTGAATCTTATTATCGCAACGTTTAAGCATAAAAGCGCTCACGCACTGGTTTTTATACCGTCTCGCTGACAATACTATAGGCTTATCGTTACCTATCCGTCAATACCTCTATTATTTGTAAGGGATTGAAAATTGTAAACAATCGTGAAACATTGCCGGTAGCTAAAAACCCGTTATACTCACGCACATGCCCCTTTCATGGAATGAAATTAAAACCCGCGCCAACGCCTTTGCCAAAGAATGGCAAGATGAAAACCGCGAAGATGCAGAAGCCAAATCGTTTTGGGATGGCTTTTTTAATGTATTCGGCATTACCCGCCGCCGCATCGCCAGCTTTGAAACACCGGTTAAAAAGTCCGACGGCAAAGGCGGCTTTATTGATATGTTATGGCGTGGTCAGTTGCTGGTTGAGCACAAATCGCGCGGTAAAAGCTTAGATAAAGCCTTTAATCAAGCGCTGGAATACTTTCCTGGCCTGATTGAGCGCGATCTCCCCAAGTACATTCTGGTGTCTGATTTTGCTAAATTTCGGCTGTATAACCTTGAAACCAACGAGCAAACAGAGTTTTTGCTCAAAGATTTTTACCAAAATGTAAAATCATTTGGCTTTATTGCTGGTTACACCACGCAAATTATCAAGCCGCAAGACCCCATTAATATTAAAGCTGCCGAGCGCATGGGCAAACTGCACGATGCGCTAAAAGCCGTGGGTTATGCTGGGCACGCGCTTGAAGTTTACTTGGTGCGGCTATTGTTTTGCCTATTTGCTGAAGATACCTCGATTTTTCAAAAAAGGCAGTTTCAGGACTACATTGAAAACAAAACCAGCTTGGACGGCAGTGATTTAGCGCACCATTTAAGCACCTTGTTTTACGTGCTCAACACGCCCGAACATAAGCGCCTGAGTAACCTTGATGAAAGCCTGGCGGCTTTTCCGTATGTAAATGGCAAACTGTTTGAAGAAACGCTACCACCCGCGCAATTTGATAGCAAAATGCGTGAAGCATTGCTCGATTTATGCGCGCTGGATTGGAGCATCATCTCCCCCGCCATTTTTGGCAGCTTGTTTCAAAGTATTATGGATAGCGATGCGCGTCGCAATTTGGGCGCGCATTACACCAGTGAAGAGAACATTTTAAAACTGATTAAGCCCTTGTTTTTAGATGCACTTTGGGCAGAGTTTGAAAAAGTAAAAGCCAATAAAAACCGCCTCAATGAATTCCACCAAAAGCTACGCACCCTCACCTTTTTAGACCCAGCCTGCGGCTGCGGCAATTTTTTGGTGATTACCTATCGCGAGTTACGCTTGCTGGAACTAGAAATTCTACGCGCCAGCCACAACACCGGGCAATTGGTGATGGACGTTGAAGCGCTGATTAACGTAGATGTTGACCAATTTTACGGCATTGAGATTGAAGAGTTCCCCGCGCAAATTGCGCAGGTTGCGCTGTGGCTGACTGACCACCAGATGAACATGAAAATCTCGGAAGAGTTTGGCGCCTATTTTGCCCGTATTCCGCTTAAAGCCACGCCGCATATCACTTGCGCTAATGCCTTGCAGACGGATTGGGCCAGTGTTTTACCGCCAGAAAAATGCAGCTATATTTTGGGTAATCCGCCGTTTGTAGGTGCAAAGTTCATGGACGATGCACAACGTGAAGATGCTAGAAAGGTTTTTCATGGGCTTGACAATGGCGGTCTGCTGGATTTTGTTGCGACATGGTACGTCAAGGCCGCACGGTATATGGGGTTTGGTAGGAGCGATGATTCATCACGAACAGTGCTTTCGCGGTCAGTGACCGCTCCTACAATTCGATGCGCATTTGTTTCTACCAACAGCATTACCCAAGGCGAGCAAGTGGGCGTGCTGTGGGGCTGGATGCTGGCGCAGGGCATCAAGATACACTTTGCGCACCGCACCTTTAGCTGGAGCAACGAAGCACGCGGCAACGCCGCCGTACATTGCGTGATTATCGGTTTTGGTTTGCAGGACGTGGCCGATAAGACCATTTATGAATATGTTGATGGCAAAGGTGAGCCGCATGCAATCAAGGCCAACAACATTAACCCCTATCTTGTGGATGCGCCAGATATAGTTTTATTAAGACGTTCTGTGCCTATTTGCAATGTTCCTGAAATAGGAATAGGCAATAAACCTATCGATGGCGGGAACTATCTTTTTACTGCCGATGAAAAGATAGAGTTTTTAAGAAAAGAACCTCAAGCCGCACCATATTTTAAACGATGGATTGGCGCAGAAGAATTGGTAAATGGTTATGAACGTTGGTGTTTATGGCTTGGAGATTGCTCCCCTGAGCAGATTAGAACAATTCCTGAATCAATTAAGAGAGTGCAAGCTGTGCGTGATTTACGATTAGCTAGCAAAAGCTTACCTACACAAAAGTTAGCTCTAACACCAACACGATTCCATGTGGAAAATATTCCGTCGGAAAAGTATGCAGTCATTGCTAAGGTTTCCTCTCAAAGGCGTCACTTTGTAGCCATTGGGTTTGAAGAGAGTGATACTTTTTCAAGTGATTTACTTTTTGTTATACCTAAAGCGAAAATATTTCACTTCGGAATTTTAAATTCAACCATGCATAACTCATGGATTAGATTTACTTGTGGACGGTTAGGTAATGGTATTCGTTATTCAAAAGATATTGTGTATAACAACTTCCCGTGGCCAGATTGTAGGAGCGGTGCTTCACCGCGAATCAGCGATGATGGAAATGGCACAGAGGCTTTCGAGGTCAGTGACCGCGCCTACAAAAACATTGAATCTGCCGCTAAGGCCGTGCTCGCAGCGCGTGCGGCGCACCCCAACGCCAGCTTGGCCGATTTATATGACCCACTCACCATGCCCGCCATTTTGCTCAAAGCACACCAAGTGCTCGATAAAGCGGTAGATGCCGCTTATGGCTACAAAGGTGCGCAGACAGACGCCGCGCGCGTGGCGTTTTTGTTTGAGCGTTATCAGGCAATTACCAGCTTATTACCCAGCACCGCTAAGGCAAAAACCGCAAAGCGCAAAACCGCCGCAAAATCGAGCTGATTTGGGCTGTATTTGCCCAAATAACAGCATAAAAATTAAACAAAAAACCATGCTATTTACGCCGAGAGAAAAAATATGCTCTGGAAGCCTTTATTTATAAGGCTTCCAGAGCATCAAAAAAGGTTGCGCATAAAAAAACCCGTTTTAAACAGTTTTTTGCATGATTTTTAACACGAATACGCAGTAAAATATTTGCACATAAAAAAAGCAATGTTTCACGTGAAACATTGCCTTTTATTTTTTTCACTTTGTCTATTTTACAAAGTGCGCACTACACAAAAACCAACTTAATTTAATGCGTAATTTACTCGCGCATTATTTTTTAGCAGTCGGTGTTCTTTCAGTTAAAAGATAAACGATGTAGTTTGCTTTTTCACCGGCGGTGCAATCTGCGCCTAAGATATCGTTGCAGTGTTCGGTAAATTTGTCTTCTACTTTGTCTAGGCTTCTAAAGCGTTTTTTGTTCACTGCTGGGGCAAGCGGTGCAATGGCTTTGCCTGTTACAATGTGTTTGCCTGCATCGGCCGGGTTGCTGGTGTGGCATGATGCACATGCAGCTTCTTTGCCATCTTTCAGTTTAAATTTACGGTTGTAGAAGGTTTTGCCTTCTGCGACTGATGGTACAAACTCTGGGTTTACTGTTTGTGCAATACCTGTATATTTTTTGGTAAGCACTTCAGCATTGGTAACGTTGTTGGCAGCGTAAGCTTGCGTTGATAACGCAGCTAAGCCCAAAAACGCAGCTAAAACGATGTTTAATTTTTTCATGTGTTTCTCCGGTTAAAGTTGTTTAATAAAAAGCGTAAAGTTAAATATTAAAAAAATATGCCAATCTGTTCATTATTATAACATATTCAATCTATACAAATTTGCGGTAAGTCAAACGTCATTAGGCGAATTCTATGCCAATTTTGTTAAGAAAGCATGACAGCTTTGTAAATAAATTGTTGATACACGCGGATGTCATAAATGTTTCACGTGAAACATCAACTTAAAACAAGGTTTTACATGACCTTAGCGACAGATTGCGTTAAAATTTCACTTCTTTGCGCTTTGCGGCATTTTTGACGAAAACCTGAATTTTAATGATGAATTACCAAGAAAATTTTGATGTGATTGTGGTGGGCGGCGGCCATGCAGGCACCGAAGCGGCGCTGGCTGCAGCCCGTATGGGGCAAAAAACGCTTTTGCTCACCCACAACATTGAAACTTTGGGCCAAATGTCGTGCAACCCAAGCATTGGCGGTATTGGTAAAGGCCATTTGGTGAAAGAGGTGGATGCGCTAGGCGGCGCGATGGCGGCGGCTACGGATATTGGCGGTATTCAATTTAGAATTTTAAACTCAAGCAAAGGCCCGGCGGTGCGCGCCACACGTGCGCAGGCCGATAGAATTTTGTACAAGGCGGCAATTCGCCATCAGCTTGAAAATCAGCCTAATTTGTGGCTGTTTCAGCAGGCGGTGGATGACATTATTTTAGAGGGCGAGCGCGTTGTTGGCGTGGTGACGCAAATCGGTTTGCGGTTCAAGGCAAAATCTGTGGTGCTGACCGCAGGCACGTTTTTGGGTGGTTTGGTGCATGTGGGGTTGCAAAACTATAGCGCCGGCCGTGCGGGCGACCCGCCTTCTATTTCTTTGGCGGCGCGCTTACGTGAGCTTCATTTGCCAGCAGGCAGGTTAAAAACTGGCACGCCGCCACGCATTGATGGCCGCACCATTGATTATTCAGTGATGACGATTCAGCCGGGTGATGACCCTGTGCCGGTATTTTCATTTTTAGGGAATGCCGCGCAGCACCCTGCCCAACTGCCCTGCTGGATTACGCACACGAATGAACGCACGCATGAAATTATTCGTAGCGGTTTAGACCGCTCGCCCATGTACACGGGCGTGATTGAAGGCGTGGGTCCGCGCTATTGCCCAAGCGTGGAAGATAAAATTCATCGTTTTGCCGATAAAGAATCGCACCAAATATTTTTAGAACCCGAAGGCTTGAACACCAATGAGATTTACCCAAATGGTATTTCAACCAGTTTGCCGTTTGATATTCAGCTGGCGCTGGTGCGCTCGGTACGTGGTTTAGAAAACGCACATGTTTTGCGCCCGGGCTATGCGATTGAGTATGATTATTACGACCCACGTGGTTTGAAATCAAGCTTGGAAACCAAAGCGATTCAAGGCCTGTTTTTTGCCGGGCAAATTAATGGCACCACGGGCTATGAGGAGGCCGCCGCGCAGGGGTTGCTGGCTGGCGCGAATGCCGCCCTATTTGCACAAGAAAAAGAAGCCTGGTGTCCTGCGCGTGATGAGGCTTATTTGGGCGTGCTGGTGGATGACTTGGTCACCAACGGCGTGACCGAGCCGTACCGTATGTTTACCAGCCGCGCAGAGTATCGCCTGCAATTGAGAGAAGATAACGCCGATATGCGCCTGACTGCCAAAGGCCGTGAGCTTGGGTTGGTAGATGATGTGCGCTGGGAAGCGTTTAGCCGCAAACAAGAAGCGGTGGCGCGCGAGCAGGCGCGCTTGAAAAAAACTTTTGTGCAGCCGGCAAGTGTTTCACGTGAAACACAATTGGCGGTACTGGGCAAAGAAATTGACCACGAATACAGTCTATTTGAATTGCTCCGCCGCCCGGAAGTGACTTATGAAGCTTTGCTTACCTTAGGTGAATTAGGCTTGGGCGAGCTTGCACCAGAAGTGCGCGAGCAAGTGGAAATTGCCGCAAAATATCAAGGCTATATTGACCGCCAATTCGACGAGGTAGCGCGTAGTCGCGGCCAAGAAAACACAAAATTGCCAGCGGATTTGGATTATCGTGAAATTCACGGACTGCCCATTGAAGCGCAACAAAAGCTTAACGCGCAAAAACCCGAAACAATTGGTCAGGCCAGCCGTATTTCAGGCATTACGCCAGCGGCAATCTCATTGTTGCTGGTGTATTTAAAGCGTAAATCGCGCAGTAAAGCCATAACGCTCAAAGATTCAGAAAAAGCCGCATGACGCCAGAAGCTGTTTTAGCAGCTGGATTGGCTGAAATGAATATAGAAGTAACGCCTACTGCCAAGCAACAATTGCTGGCCTATTTGGCGTTATTACAAAAATGGAACAAAGTATATAACCTCACTGCCGTGCGCAACCCGGCGGACATGGTCACCTTGCATTTGTTAGATAGCCTGAGCGTGTTGCCGTATATTAAAGCGGGAAAAATGCTGGATGTTGGTAGTGGTGGCGGCTTGCCAGGCATAGTAATGGCAATTATGAAGCCGGATTTGCAGGTAACCACGATAGACACCGTGCAAAAAAAAGCCATTTTTATGCGCCAAGTTAAGGGCGAGCTCGGTTTAACGAATCTTGAAGTGGTGCATGCGCGGGTTGAGCAATATCGGCCAGCAGAAAAGTTTGATGCGATTATCTCGCGCGCATTTTCTGAAATTGGTTTACTGATTAAGCTCACGCAGCATTTATTAGCACCGCACGGGCAATGGCTTGCAATGAAAGGCGTTGTGCCGCACCACGAGTTTGAGGGTTTGAATATTCAACCTAAAGAAATTATCCCGCTCAAAGTGGCGGGTTTGCAGGCCGAGCGACATTTGGTAGTTATTGAGAGTAACGCATGAAAATTTTAGCAATCACAAATCAAAAAGGCGGCGTGGGCAAAACAACCACTTGCGTAAATTTGGCGGCCAGTTTGGCAAGTTTAGATAAGCGCGTGCTGTTAATTGATCTTGACCCGCAAGGCAACGCCAGCACCGGCAGCGGCATAGATAAGGCGCATTTAAAACATAGCATTTATCACGTGTTGATTGGTGAAAAATCGCTTAAAGATGTGGTGTTGCGTAGCGAAAAAGGCGGTTATGATGTGGCGCCATCTAATCGAGATTTGGCGGGCGCAGAGGTTGAACTGGTGCATGAAATTGCCCGAGAAATGCGTCTAAAGCATGCCATTGCAAAATTAAAAGACTTTTATGACTTTGTGTTGCTCGATTGCCCCCCTGCCCTCAATTTGGTTACGGTGAATGCGCTTACGGCTGCCAATGCTGTGATGATTCCAATGCAGTGTGAATATTACGCCTTAGAAGGCTTATCTGATTTGGTCAATACCATCAAAAAGGTGCGTGCGCATTTAAACCCCACGCTGGAGATTGAAGGCTTATTGCGTACCTTATTCGATCATCGCAATATGCTGGCGAATCAAGTTTCTGCCCAATTGATTAGCCACTTTGGCAATAAAGTCTATAAAACCATCATACCGCGCAACATTCGTTTAGCTGAAGCGCCAAGCTACGGCCTGCCGGTACTCAATTACGATAAAAACTCAAAAGGCGCACAGGCTTACATTGAGTTGGCACGTGAAATAGTTAGCCAAAGTAAACAGGCTCAGGAAAATATCAAAAAAGAGGTAAATCATGGCTAAGTTAAAAGGATTGGGCAGAGGGTTAGACGCCCTGTTGGCGGGCGATATGGGCACAGTGGGCGAAGCTGATTCACTCATGATGCTTAAAGTTGAACAGTTGCGCCCAGGTAAATACCAACCGCGTAGCTATATGGATGATGCCGCCCTGCAGACCTTGGCAGCTTCCATTCAAGCACAGGGCATTATGCAGCCAATTTTGGTGCGTCAATTATCGGATGAGCAATATGAAATTATTGCGGGCGAACGCCGTTGGCGCGCAAGTCAAATTGCAGGTTTGAGTGAAGTGCCAGTATTAGTGCGAGAAATAGCCGATGAAGCCGCGCTCGCAATGGCCTTAATTGAAAATATTCAGCGAGAAAATTTAAATCCTTTAGAAGAGGCGCTGGGGATTAAGCGCTTGATTGATGAATTTGCCATGACGCATGAAAAAGCCGCTGAAGCGGTTGGACGCACGCGAGTGACGGTTTCTAATTTGTTACGCTTGTTAACGTTGAGCGCGCCAGTTCAAGAAATGTTGATGCAGTCAAAGTTAGATATGGGACATGCGCGCGCCCTGATAGGTTTGACGGGCGCGCAACAAATCATGCTGGCTGAAAAAATTATACATGATGACTTATCGGTGCGTGAAGTTGAAAGCTTAGTCAAAAAAACGATGGCTGATTTCGGGGATGGTTCTGAAAAAAACAAATCAAAACAACAGGTTAAACCTTCATCCAGTAAAGATGTATTAAGGCTTCAAGAAACCTTGAGTGATCAATTGGGCGCGTCTGTGAGCATCAAAGCCAAATCCAATGGTGCAGGCATATTAAAAATCAATTACGCGAGTTTAGATCAACTGGATGAGATCATTGCAAAAATTACACGCTAGCAATACAAAGTTAGTGAATTGCATAATGGTGCTAAGTGGTTCATTTTGCGTAAACTATATGCAAAACAGTTGCACTTAAGCCTTGACTAAAAAGCGGTAATAATTCAAAATCGCGGTCTTTGCTATAAAAACAATGTAAAAGAACGTAAAAACAGCAAAAATTTCAGCATTTAAATAACTGGGTTTAAGCAATTGTCAACATCCAACACGTCTGATGTCTTTAGCAAAATGCTTAAAATTCAATTGATTGCAACATTTGCGGTGGCAATAGTTGCAATCTTGGTTTCAGGTTTAAATGCAAGTATTTCAGCGTTGCTCGGCGGCGCTAGCGTGATGATAGGTGCGATAGCGGCAGCCAAAATAGCGCAACGAGGCGCATATAAGCAAGATCCAACGGCTGTTTTAGTTAATTTGCTAAAAGCCGAAGCGGTAAAAATTTTAGTGATTGTCATCTTGTTGGCAATCATTTTTAATGTCTATCAACAATTAGTGCCGTTTGCGCTAATTGCAGGTTTAGCCGCCGCAGCGCTGTTTTCAGGCGCGGCACTAAGCAGGTTAAAAGTGTAATTTAAACGAATTTCATAAAGTAAAATTAGATTATGGCTACAGAACACGCAGATAACGCACAGCATGCCGAGCAGGCGCTAACGCCTTCAGGTTATATTGAACATCACCTAAGCTTTAATGCACATGGCGTAAATGGTAATGTAACTGACCAAGGCTTTTGGGTATTGCATTACGACACATTGATTATGTCCGTGGCGCTAGGCTTTTTGGTGATGGGCCTCGTTTGGCTGGTTGCACGTAAAGCGTCAGCTGGCGTGCCAACAAAAGCGCAAGCATTTGTAGAGCTGGTATTTGGTTTTATTGATGACCAGGTTAAGAATATTTTCCACGGTAATCGTCATAGCTTCATCGCGCCAACGGCTTTAACGGTGTTTTTGTGGGTCTTCGCAATGAACTCCATGGACTTTTTGCCTGTTGACTGGGTTGCGGGTATTGTTTCATTTTTCGGTGGCGCACATGCAAAATGGCGCGCGGTCCCTACTTCAGATATCAATACGACCTTTGCACTGGCGCTGGCTGTTTGGTTTTTGATGATTTATTTCTCTATTAAAGTCAAAGGGTTGGGTGGCTGGATACACGAATTGTTCTGCTCACCATTTGGCACCAAAATCTGGGTATGGCCAGCCAACTTCTTATTTAATCTGATTGAATACGTTTCAAAACCACTTTCACATTCATTGCGGTTGTTTGGCAATATGTATGCAGGTGAAGTGATTTTCTTATTGCTCGGCCTTTGGGCAGCTACCGGCGTTTCAGGGACTATTTTTGGTGCAATTCTAGGTGCTGGTTGGTCAATCTTCCACATTTTAATTGTTGCATTGCAAGCCTTTATTTTCATGATGCTAACAGTGGTTTATTTGGCCATGGCGCATGAGTCGCATTAAGCTTTTGGTTGTTTTGTAGTTTAGTTGTTAGTTTAGGTTGTTTTAGTTTAATTTTAGAGAGGGTAACAAAATGGATGCATTAGCGTTGATTCAAGCCTACACAGGCGTTGGTATTGGTTTAATTATCGGTTTGGGTGCTGCGGGTGCCTGTATCGGTATTGGTATTATGTGTGCAAGCTTCTTGGAAGGTGCGGCGCGTCAACCAGAAATGATTCCTCAATTACAAGGTAAAGTATTCTTGTTATTGGGTCTTATCGATGCTTCATTCATTATCGGTGTTGGTTTGGCCATGATGTTTGCATTTGCTAACCCATTGTTAAGCGTAGTAGCTAAGTAATTTAGCCTCATAGTTTGGATGCTAGTAAATCTAGCCCAAATGAAACGACTTAAATATTGGAGTAAGTAATGAATATTAACTTTACACTTATCGCACAGGCGTTGGCGTTTGCAACGCTGATTTGGTTTACTGTGAAATTTGTATGGCCGCCATTGCTAAATGCAATCGAAACACGCCAAAAAGAAATTGCTGATGGGTTGGCTGCAGCATCTGAAGGCAGAAGTGCCTTAGAGGTGGCAGCAAAAAAATCAGAAGTGACCATCAATGAAGCGAAACAAAAGGCCAGTGAAATCATTGGCCAGGCTGAAAAGCGCGCGAGTCAAATTGTTGAAGAAGCTAAAGGAAACGCCAAGGTTGAAGGTGACCGTATTTTGGCAGGTGCTAAAGCTGAAATTGACCAAGAAGTGAACCGTGCGAAAGAAGGCTTGCGTGCTCAAGTTTCTAGCTTGGCAATTGCGGGTGCAGAAAAAATCTTACGTAAAGAAATTGACGCAAAAGCGCATAGTGAGATGCTTTCTAAACTAGCGGCTGAACTTTAAGGATAAGACATGGCGGAAATATCAACCATCGCTAGGCCCTATGCAGTAGCGGCTTACAAACTGGCTAAAGAGCAAAAAGCGCTGGCTAAATGGTCTGAAATGTTGGGTTTTGCCACTGCAGTTGCCAATAATGCCCAGATGCAAGCCTATATTCAAGACCCAAAAGTGGTGAGTAGCGATTTGCAGGCAGCATTTTTAAAAGTTTGTGGTGAAAAGCTCAATGAAAATGCACAAAATTTGATTAAGGTGCTGGTTGAATACGGCCGCTTATCTATCCTGCCAGAAATTACGAGTGCTTTTGAAGAACTAAAAGCCCAAGATGAAGGTGTGCTGGATGCTCAAATCATTGCGGCAGCGAAAATTAGCGATAAAGAAGTAAAAGACTTGGTAGGACGCCTTGAAACCAAATTCGGTAAAAAAATTACAGCCAGTGTTACTGTAGATCCGGAAATTATAGGCGGTATAAAAATTGTTGTTGGCGATACTGTAATAGACGCATCTGTTAAAGGTCAGTTACAAAATTTAGCCTACGCACTCACAGCATAAGGCGCTTAAGCTTACTTTAAGCTTGGGCAGAAAAAATTATAGGAGTTTGGAATGCAGTTATCTACATCAGAAATCAGTGAACTGATTAAAAGCAGATTAGAAAATTTTTCTACAAGTGCTGAAGCGCGTACACAAGGTACGGTCATTTCAGTAACGGACGGTATCGTTCGTATTCACGGCCTATCCAATGTGATGGCGGGTGAGATGATCGAGTTCCCAGGCAATACGTTCGGCCTAGCGCTTAACCTTGAGCGTGATTCAGTGGGTGCTGTAGTTTTGGGTGATTACGAGCACATTACCGAAGGCGACATTTGTAAATGTACTGGCCGTATTTTGGAAGTTCCAGTCGGTCCAGAGTTGATTGGTCGTGTGGTGAATGCGCTAGGTCAGCCAATCGATGGTAAAGGCCCGGTAAATGCGAAGTTAACCGACAAAATTGAGAAAGTTGCTCCTGGTGTGATTGCGCGTAAATCGGTGTCACAACCAGTGCAAACCGGTTTGAAGTCTGTTGACTCAATGGTGCCGGTGGGCCGTGGTCAACGTGAGTTGATTATTGGCGATCGTCAAACAGGTAAAACTGCGGTTGCAGTGGATGCTATTATTAACCAAAAAGGTCAAAATATGACCTGTATCTATGTGGCGATTGGTCAAAAAGCTTCAACCATCGCTAACGTAGTGCGTAAGCTTGAAGAAAATGGTGCATTGGCTTACACCATTGTAGTGGCTGCCGCAGCTTCTGATTCTGCAGCTTTACAATTCTTGGCGCCGTATGCTGGTTGCACGATGGGTGAATATTTCCGTGACCGCGGTGAAGATGCATTGATTGTTTATGATGATTTGACCAAGCAAGCGATTGCTTACCGTCAAATTTCATTGCTATTACGCCGTCCACCAGGCCGTGAAGCGTACCCAGGTGATGTGTTCTACATCCACTCACGCTTGCTAGAGCGTGCAGCTCGCGTGAATGAAGAGTATGTAGAGAAATTTACAGAAGGTAAAGTTAAAGGTAAAACAGGTTCATTGACTGCATTGCCAGTGATTGAAACTGCGGCGGGTGACGTTTCTGCATTCGTTCCAACGAACGTAATTTCTATTACCGATGGTCAAATCTTCTTGGAAACGGATTTGTTCAATGCGGGTATCCGTCCTGCGATCAACGCTGGTATTTCCGTGTCTCGCGTAGGTGGTGCAGCGCAAACTAAAGTGATTAAGAAATTGGGTGGCGGTGTACGTTTAGCACTAGCACAATACCGTGAATTGGCTGCGTTTGCGCAGTTTGCTTCTGATTTGGATGAGGCAACCCGTAAACAGTTGGATCGTGGTCGTATGTTTACTGAGTTGATGAAACAAGCACAATATGCGCCTTTAAGCGTATCAAACATGGCCATTACATTGTTTGCAGCGAACAAAGGCTATTTTGATGATGTGCCAACAAACAAAGTCTTAGCTTTTGAAGGCAAATTGCATGGTTTTATCGCTTCAAAATACAAAGCCGTAGCTGATGCGATTGAAACAAGTAAAGATTTAAGCGCAGATAACGAAAAAGCATTAGAAGCTGCAATTAAAGACTTTAAAGCAACTACAGCTTACTAATTCTGACTATTAAGACAATACTGTTTAGGAAAACATATGGCTGGTAGTAAAGAAATTAGAACCAAGATCAAAAGTGTTGAAAATACACGTAAGATCACCAAGGCGATGGAAATGGTGGCCGCTTCTAAAATGCGTAAAGCGCAAGATAGAATGCGTGCGAGCCGTCCGTATGCTGAAAAAATTCGTAACGTAGCGGCCCACTTATCTCTGGCGCATTCTGAATATAAGCATCCTTTCTTAGTAAAGCGTGAAGATGTTAAGAATGTCGGCATTATTGTCGTCAGTTCTGACAAAGGCCTTTGCGGCGGTTTAAATACCAATGTGTTGCGCTTAACAGTGAATCAGATGAAAAGCTGGGAAGCTGAAGGTAAGAAATTGTCAGTAAGCGCGATTGGTAATAAAGGCTACAGTTTTATGAACCGTGTGGGTGCGAATGTGCAATCACACATCACGGGTTTAGGTGACGTACCGCACTTGGAAACGCTGATTGGGACAATAAAGGTCATGCTTGATGCTTATACCTCGGGTCAGATAGACCAGTTGTATATTTGCTATACAAAATTTATTAACACGATGAAGCAAGAGCCAGTCATTGAGCAGTTACTGCCGCTTACTAGTGAGCGTTTAGGTGTAGAAGTAGCTGCTGAAAAAGTTGAGGCATTAACGACCAGCGGTGTGGTGAAGAGCGCATTGCAAATTGGCGCGGCAAAAGGTCATTGGGATTATATTTATGAGCCTGAGGCAAAACCCGTGATTGACCAACTGATGGTACGCTATATTGAATCCTTGGTCTATAACGCGGTATCAGAAAATATGGCATCAGAGCAATCATCACGGATGGTCGCCATGAAATCTGCCTCTGATAATGCTAAAAATGTTATCGGTGAGCTTAAATTGGTTTATAACAAAGCACGTCAAGCGGCAATTACAAAAGAAATCTCCGAAATTGTTGGTGGCGCAGCTGCGGTATCGTAGTTCGCAACTTAATAAAGTATTTAATTAAATCTGACTAAAAGAAGTTAGGAATAGAAAATGGCAAATGCAAATCAAGTAAAAATCGGTAAAGTAGTGCAATGTATTGGTGCGGTAGTTGACGTTGAGTTTCCTCGTGACCAAATGCCTAAAGTTTTTGAGGCATTGATTATTGACGATGCATCAAGCCAAGCGGAAGCTGGTTTGACTTTAGAAGTGCAACAACAATTAGGTGACGGTATTGTTCGTACCATTGCGATGGGTTCATCTGATGGCCTTGCACGTGGTACAGCGTTTAAATCAACTGGTAACCAAATTACTGTGCCAGTTGGTACAGGCACACTAGGCCGTATTATGGACGTATTGGGCCGCCCAATTGATGAGGCCGGCCCAATTGATTCAGACGAGCGCCGTTCTATCCACCAAAAGGCACCAAGCTTTGAAGAGTTATCACCCTCAGTTGACTTGCTAGAAACTGGCATCAAGGTGATTGACTTGGTTTGCCCATTTGCTAAAGGTGGTAAAGTGGGTCTGTTCGGTGGTGCTGGTGTGGGTAAAACAGTGAACATGCTTGAATTGATTAACAACATTGCTAAACAACACTCAGGTTTATCAGTGTTTGCAGGTGTGGGTGAACGTACGCGTGAAGGTAACGACTTCTACCATGAAATGGCTGAGGCTGGCGTTATTAAACTAGATGACATGAAAGAGTCAAAAGTGGCGATGGTGTTCGGTCAAATGAACGAACCACCAGGCAACCGTCTACGTGTAGCGTTGTCAGGCTTAACCATGGCGGAAAAATTCCGTGACGAAGGCCGTGATGTATTGTTCTTCGTGGACAATATCTATCGCTACACATTGGCCGGTACTGAAGTATCTGCGTTGTTAGGTCGTATGCCTTCAGCGGTAGGTTACCAACCTACACTAGCGGATGAAATGGGCCGTTTACAAGAACGTATAACCTCAACAAAAACAGGTTCTATTACTTCTATCCAAGCGGTTTACGTGCCTGCCGATGACTTGACTGACCCGTCCCCTGCGACAACATTCCAACATTTGGACTCAACAGTTGTGTTGTCACGTGACATTGCGTCTCTAGGTATCTACCCAGCGGTTGATCCACTTGATTCAACTTCACGTCAATTAGACCCATTAGTGGTTGGTGAAGAGCATTACAATGTTGCACGTTCAGTTCAACAAACATTACAACGTTATAAAGAACTACGCGACATTATTGCTATTTTGGGTATGGACGAGTTGTCACCAGAAGATAAGTTAGCTGTTGGCCGTGCACGTAAAATCCAACGTTTCTTATCACAACCATTCCACGTAGCGGAAGTGTTTACAGGTGCGCCTGGTAAATACGTGCCATTGAAAGAAACCATCAAAGGCTTTAAAGCGATTGTTGCTGGTGAATATGATCACTTGCCAGAGCAAGCCTTCTACATGGTCGGCGGTATTGAAGAAGCTGTTGAGAAAGCCAAAACACTTAACTAATTTCTATTGTTAGTTATTGGTTAAATGTTTAAGGAAAAATTATGGCGAATACTGTTCATATTGATGTGGTGAGTGCAGAGGCAAGCATATTCTCAGGCGAAGCTGAATTTGTTGTGGCCCCTGCAAGCGGTGGTGAAGTGGGTTTATACCCTAATCACGCGCCGTTAGTGACAACTATCAAGCCAGGTGCCTTGCGCATCAAGCAAGCGAATGAAGCTCAAGAAACGCTCATCTTTATCTCGGGCGGATTACTGGAAGTGCAGCCTGGCATAATCACGGTACTGGCTGATACCGCAGTACGTGGACATGATTTGGACGAAGCAAAAGCGATTGCTGCGAAAGAGGCGGCGGAAGAAGCACTTAAAAATAGAACTTCAGATATCGACTATGCCTCTGCCCAAGCTGAGCTATCAGAGGCGCTTGCGCAAATTCAAACGATCGAACGCCTGCGCAAAAGCACACACTAATATCACGAATATTAGTGCAATTGCGACAATACTAAAAAGGCAGCCTAGGTTGCCTTTTTTGTTATACTTAAGCCAACAATATACTTCAGTTATCAATTCAATATGAGTCAATTAAATATCGTTATACTTGCCGCTGGTAAAGGCACGCGTATGCATTCAAGCCTGCCAAAAGTACTGCATGAAGTTGGAGCAAAGCCAATATTAGGCCATGTGATTGACTGCGCTAAAGCACTTAACCCAGATAAAGTGATTGTGGTGTATGGCTTTGGTGGAGAAATCGTCAAGAATGCCTTTTCACAAGAAAATATTACCTGGGTGAATCAGGCGGAGCAGCTAGGAACGGGCCATGCGGTGCAGCAGGCGGTTCCATACCTAGAGGATAATGCTAAAACGCTTATTTTGTTAGGTGACGTGCCACTGGTAGATGTTGAGTCCTGCAAAAAATTGGTCGCACAATCTACTCATCAATTAGTGATTCAATCATTCAATAAAGCCGACCCAACAGGTTACGGTAGAATAGTCCGTTCACCTGAAGGGCAAGTCAATGCAATCGTAGAACATAAAGATGCAACGGATGCGCAGCGCAACATTCTAGAAGTAAACACGGGCATTATGGCGATGCCTAACAAATATTTGAAAAAATGGCTGTCACGACTCACCAACAATAATGCTCAGGGTGAATACTATTTAACCGATATCGTATCGCTGGCAGCTGCAGAAGGTGTCTCAGTGAGCGCTGAAATCATCAAAGATGAGTGGTCGGTTACGGGCATAAACTCAAAAGCGGATTTGGTACAAATTGAGCGTGTCTATCAAACTAGAGTCGCCCAGAAATTACTACAACAGGGCGTTACGCTTAAAGACGCATCAAGATTAGATGTTCGTGGCAATCTGACCTGTGGTCGTGATGTGGAAATTGATGTCAACTGTGTGTTCGAAGGCAACGTAACATTAGGTAATTTTGTCAAAATAGCGGCTAATTGCGTCATTAAAAATGCTGTGATTGCAGATGGAACCAAGATTGCAGCATTTACGCACATTGATGATACCGAAATTGGCCAAAATAGCCGTATCGGGCCATTTGCACGATTGCGCCCAGGTACTACACTAGCAGCAGATACGCATATTGGCAACTTTGTTGAGTTGAAAAATGCGCAAGTAGATATTGGTAGCAAAGTGAATCATTTGAGTTATATTGGTGACACAACAATAGGCAAGAATGTGAATGTAGGTGCTGGCACAATTACATGTAATTATGATGGGGCCAATAAGTTTAAAACGGTCATTGAGGATGGCGCTTTTATCGGTTCAGATAGCCAATTAGTGGCACCTGTGACCATCGGTAAAAATGCGACGATTGCGGCTGGCTCAACCATCACAAAAGATGCGCCTGCAGGTGCACTAACGTTATGCCGTGCAAGAGAACAAAAATCGATTGTGGGTTGGCAACGGCCTGTAAAAATTAAAAAGTAAGAAAGCTTTCATCTATGTGTGGAATAGTCGGCGCAGTTGCCAATAGAAACGTCGTTTCAACCCTAATAGAGGGTTTAAGCCGGTTAGAGTATCGCGGCTATGACTCTGCAGGCGTTGCTGTGTTAAGCAGTGGTGCAATAGAGCGCGTGCGCGCAGTGGGTCGTGTATCGAACATGACTGAAAAAGCCAATGCTGTACATTTAAGTGGGCAGGTCGGCATTGGCCATACGCGCTGGGCTACACACGGTGGCGTTACAGAAAGCAATGCTCATCCGCATGTTTCAAAAGGTGAAATCGCGGTTGTCCATAACGGCATCATTGAAAACCATGATGAACAGCGCACGCGCTTAAAGGCACTTGGGTACGACTTTACTTCGCAAACAGACACCGAAGTGATTGCTCACTTAATTCATTATTATCATGCGCAAGGTTCAAATTTGCTAGCCGCAACAAAAAATGCGGTAGCAGAACTCACCGGTGCATTTGCCATCAGCGTGATTTCAACCAAAGAGCCAGATCACATGGTAACCGCACGCTTAGGTTGCCCGCTTTTAATTGGCTTAGGGGAAGGTGAAAACTTTATTGCCTCTGATGTATCTGCGGTGCTGTCGGTGACGCGTAAAGTCATCTATCTTGAAGACGGTGATGTTGCAGATATTCGTCGGGATGGCGTTACAATTTTTGATAAACACGATGCCGAAGTTACCCGTAAAATTCATCTGAGTGACGTTTCACTTGCCAGCCTTGAACTTGGCCCTTATGCCCATTTCATGCAAAAAGAAATTCACGAGCAACCACGCGCCCTGACTGACACCATTGAGGCATTGATCGACGATAATAACTTCTCCCCCGCCCTATTTGGTGATAAAGGCGGTGAAGTGTTAAAGCAGGCAGACAGCATTTTAATTTTAGCTGCAGGTACCAGTTATTATGCGGCGCTTACCGCAAAATATTGGCTGGAGAGCATTGCCAAAATACCTACCAATGTTGAAATTGCTTCTGAGTATCGTTACAGAGATTCTGTGCCAAATCCACGTCAATTGATTGTGACAATTTCACAATCTGGCGAAACATTAGATACGATGGAAGCCTTGAAGCACGCAAAATCGTTAGGGCAACATTTAACTTTAGCTATTTGCAATGTGCAAGAAAGCGCCATTCCACGGGCTTCAGAACTTGTGTTCTACACGCGTGCAGGTGCCGAAATTGGCGTGGCTTCTACCAAGGCGTTTACAACGCAATTAGTTGCTTTGTTCACCTTAGCGGCAACGCTTGCAAAACTGCGCGGCTTGCTCAGTGAGGCATTAGAACAAGAGTTTTTGACCGCGCTGCGACAACTGGCTGGCAGCGTGCAACACGCACTTAATCTAGAACCGCAGATACGTGAATGGGCAAAACGCTTTGCTGATAAAGAACATGCATTATTTTTAGGCCGCGGTATTCATTACCCCATTGCCTTAGAGGGCGCGCTTAAACTAAAAGAAATTTCTTATATTCATGCGGAAGCTTACCCTGCCGGTGAGCTAAAACATGGTCCGCTAGCCTTAGTAGACAACAATATGCCCGTAGTCGTGATAGCGCCGAATGACGTTTTGCTCGAAAAAGTAAAATCGAATATGCAAGAAGTGAATGCACGCGGCGGTGAATTGTTTGTATTTGCTGATGCAGACAGCCACTTTACTGAATCAGAAGGCGTGCACGTGATTCGTACACCGCGACATGTAGGCGTACTCTCGCCTATTCTGCATACCATTCCAGTGCAAATTCTCGCCTATCATGCCGCTTTACTTAAAGGCACGGATGTTGATAAGCCAAGAAATTTGGCAAAAAGTGTGACCGTGGAATAGGCCCTAAAAAGCATTTAATATCTTTTGTGGGGGAGTAATATAGTTTAATACTGAGTATTGAAGAATCATACCAAGTAATAAAGTTGCATATTGAAATTGTTACCCTCTAAGACCTCCAGACGTATTTCAGCTTTCAGGCGTTCTTCAGCGTAAATTTTTTAAACGGCGGTTTTCATGGATTGTGATGTACAACCCAGCATTCACAATTGGCATGCTGGTGGCCTTTTAAATGTTTAGCAGTCGATTGTCAGGCCCAGTCCTTAGGCAGGTCGGCTCATGGCAAGAGTTCCAACAAGCCAACATCGCGGTAAAACGGTTAGGCGATTTAATGGATGCGCCCACCGAGCCTATTCACTTATCCCTAGCCGTAGCAATAGCCAACAAGCAGGGCAACTACGCTTTGAAGGCATCAGCTTCAGATATAGTGAACATCACCCTTGGCTGTATAAAAACCTAAGCCTCACCATTAAGCCCAATAAATGCACGGTCATCATGGGTCCTAGTGGTTGTGGTAAAAGCACCTTAACTAAACTCCTACTCGGCTTTGTACAACCCCAAGAAGGCAGCATTCAACTGGATTGCAGAGACATCCGTCACGTATCCGCCAATGAAATCAGACAACCCAGCATTCTCATCTTTGATGAAGCAGCCGGTAGCTTGGATGCCCACACCGCTTAGCAGTTTGCACACTCCATTAATTTGCTTAAAGGTAAGGTGACGATACTGTTTATCACGCATCAGACTCCTAAGGGATTGCAGGTGGATGAGGCGGTGTTGTTGGGTAAGGAAAGTGTAACAAATCAGGTCAACAATGAGGGAGTGGCAGCGTGAAGTTTATATATGATATGTTGGGTTATGCTTTGCTAACCCAATCGCGGGAAAGTGGGGTGACAATAAGGCATCAGCCACATTGCGCCAAACCATGTCATTTACTTAAAATTGCGGTGCAATACGCTACGCTAATTAGCACCCTACGGGGATTGCAGGCTACGCTGGCTGAATCAGTTTTATCGATTGACTAAATCCCCAACACTTTCAAAAGTGAGTCGGTAAACCCTTCAAGTCCACGGCTAGCTAATCCCTCATTTTTTCCATAATAAGGCATTTCTTCGTATATATAATATCCAGAATCGCCCACAAAACCATCAAATAGTAACTCTTGCTTAGACGTCAGGTATGGAAAAAACGTTTCACAGCGTGTGGTTGAATATTGTAGATTGGCGCTAAACCCAATCGTTGCTGCCTGACTGATTCTACGACCCGCTCCAGCTTTTTCTACTCTAACTCCGCGGCAGCCTTTTACAATCAAGGTGGCTGGACCATGAAAGACCAGATAACGCAGTTGGAGTGTGAACCAAGCATGCAAACTCAATAATCGCCAATGTCGGGTAATCTGCATAGGCGTGTCCTTTTGTTGTAATACCCCAATCAGACTGCGCGGTTGTATAACAAAGGCTGAGCCTGCTTGTATCGTAAACAAGCCAACTTCACTCAGTGCATCATGGGTAGCCGAAATCACTACTGATTCATTTTCATCTGTCCGAATACGGGTCAGTGCAACCATGCCAGATAATAGACTGCTAGTAGGGAGTAAGTTACTTAAAAACCACTTAGTATCTTTTTTTACCAGCTATGGACGAACTTTGAATATATTCAGGGTGAATAAGCAGTTCTTGGTTCTTGCTGAGATTTAATTGGAGTGACACAGCAGAAACTTTTGTGGGTGTCGCGTAATGTGGATTCACGACATTTGCTTCATCTAGCAATCCAGCTGCATTAGGCAGTATTGAATAGCTGGACGACGTGCCGCCAGTGGCGCAAGGACATAGTAGAACACGGCTTTAATGGCGATTGGGGTGAGAGCAGTATCCAAACAGCCGTACCTATCACTTCTGACACCTGCTTAGTTAACATCACAAACCAATTGTTTGTAGCACGTTCCCTCTCTTCTGCTATTTTTTTAAATAGTGGGTCAAGTGCTTGATCTAGCTTTTTGGTATCAATCTTAAACGGATTGGGTGCTGATTTGGGAGTCTTTTGCTTATAGTTGCCTTCAGCCACTTGTAGATTGCTCAACAACGTTTTGTGAGCCTGCTCTAAGTCCTTTAAAGTCTGATACTCATAATAAAAGGGGTTTTTAGTAGCAATGGGGTGCAGCGTTTTTAGGCGATTTTGAGCTTGCTCGTTTTTAATTTACTGCTCTTTTGCTATGGTTAGGGCTTTTTGTAGCTTGTCTGATTGGTTTTTGTCATCGATATAAGCTCTGAGTTGTATCAGGTAATCGCGTGCTTGCAACAGTAACAGGATTTCAACTTCACATTTACGGTTTTCTAGGGCACCATTAAAACTTGTGACAGTTTGGAATTTTTTTAGTAATGTTGATAAGCTACCATTATTTTCCTGTTGTAATTTTTTCTCTTTAATTTTTTGGTCGATCGAACTAATCTCTACATTGAGCGCTTGTACCGATGCTGACTTGGTGTTTGCTAAGCGCTGAAGTATGTCATTTTCACTAGTGCGTCTATGCGTATGAATTGATTGTTCAGCATTTTCCAGCGTTGGAAGCACAACTGCTGATGATTGGTAAGCTTGATATTCTTTATGAGTAAGTTAGCTGCAATTAAAACACCCACAATCACAACAAGTGACAGGGTGTGTCTTATGATCCAATGAATCACTTTGTTAAAAATGCTGAACATTTTGCTTACTTTTTTGATTTTATAGTGCACTCAACAGCAAGACGATAAAGTAAACAATAATCGTATTTTTAAATTTTATTTTGACGGTGATTATAAACCATAATCATCAGCTAGCGTAGGGTGTGCAAATAACAAGCCATTTGCACACCCTACGCTTGTTTGTCGACAATCTTATTAGAGCAACAACCTTTTTCGATGCCCTAGAAGCCTTTATTTACAAGGCTTCCAGGGCATCAATTTTTTCTCGGAGCTCAGCAAGTGTTAAAATTGCAATTTTTGCGTATTTAAGTATCGCAAAAACCTATCGAATTAGCCACCAACCCAGCCAGACGGCTGCCACTTGTATGACTAGGGCAGGCACCACTAAACGTGCATATCGGGTGCCGCCAGTTAACTGGGCAATCACGGCTTTAACCGCTGTGTTGACAGTAAATGCCACAAGAATGGGTACAACTGCACTTTGAATGTTTATCTTTCCAGAGGCAATAAAAGAGGTCACTGAGATAACAGCCGCATGAACATCCGCCAAACCAGCGACGCCGGCCGCCACCACTAAGCCAGCCTGGCCAAACCAGGCGTTGAGTGCGGCAGCAGCAATCAAGATAATCGCTATAATTGCGGCAAAAAGCAGCGCAGTTTTTACACTAAACGTTTTGGTTGGCTTGTGCGCGTCTACGTGTGGGTCTTGATAGCAGTTGAAGGTAGCAACTAAGCCATAGATGGCAATAGACACGCCGCCAAAAATTAAAGGCCATTTTAGGGCTATCAGTGAGGGCGGATGGATGGCAAGTAACAACATGGCAATTTGCAAAATGGTTGCCAGGCTTGATAACACTGCTCCTGCAACTGTGGCACTGAGCAAATGTGGAGATTCTTTGACACGCGCACCCATGGCGCTAATCGTTGCAATGCTTGAGATAAATCCTGAAAATAGGCCAACAAGTGGCAACCCTACCCGTCCACCAAGCCAGCGCAGCGCTAGGTGCCCGAGTGCGCTGATGGTCATGACGAAAATGACAATAAGCCAAAGATTGCGCGGGTTAATGGCTTCAAATGGGCCAACAAACGCATTTGGGACTAAGGGCAAGATAATGAGTGTGGCCGCCGCCAAAATAAGAAAGTCATTCAGCTCATCTTTAGTGACAGTGGCCAATACAAAACCATGCATCGGCTCTTTGGCAGAAAGAAGTATGGCAATGCTTACCGCTAAAGCCGCTGCCAATATGGGTTCACTCATGGCCAGGCCACCAAGAATCACTGAAAAAATTAAAGTAATTTCTGTCGTGAGCCCTGGGTCTTCCGTTCTTTTGGAGTAATAGGCCGTTGCTGCAAAAATCATCACGCAAATGATGGACGCAATCAGTAGCCAAACATTAAACACGATACTGACTGCACCCAATAAGGTGGTGATGGTAAAGGTGCGAATGCCGGCAGCTGAACGCTCTGGGCCGTTACCTTTACTGCGCTCTCGTTCTGCCCCGATGAGCAGGCCTATGCCTAAGGCCACCGCCAGATTAAGCCAAAGTGCGTTATCAATCGTCATTTGAATCATATGAACGTTAAAAACATGCGTGTTGTTAAAGGTTATTTTAATTTGATGGGCGTAATATCAAAGCTGCCTGCTTCATGGCCAACCAAAATTTGGCCATCTTGAATAGTACAGCTGATACTTAACCCTCGGTTAGCAATGTTGGTGAGTGCTGCGGTGTCAGGCAGGTTAATCACAGTTAGGTTATTCAATTTTTGCAATGCTTTGCTATTTTGCGCCCACCACATATCCGCCACGCGGCCACCGTAAAGTACAACAGCCACTTGCGCAGATTTTCCACAAGCCTTGCGAATTTCACGTTCATCAGGCAGGCCGACATCCATCCAAAGCTGAATCGCCCCCGTGAGATCTTTTTGCCATAAATCTGGTTCTTCATCGTCACTTAATCCCTTGCCGAACGAGAGTGCTTCATTCGCATAAAGTGTAAAAGCGATGATACGTACCATCAGACGCTCATCGGTTTCAGAAGGGTGCCTGGCTAGTGTGAGGTTGTGTTGCGCATAGTAATTGCGGTCCATATCTGCAATTTGTAGGTCGATTTTGTAAATAGTAGATTTTATTGCCATAACAGTTTTGATGGCTTTCTTAGAAGGCTAAATAAATACTTGGATTATACCTTTATCGTTATGCTGACGAAGTAATCTACGTGGTGTTGATTAACAAGGGGCAACGACTTTCTGTTAAGCTTTCATACTTTCAAATTAGCAAAGTATCATCATGGCTCAATACGTAATGTCGATGCTCCGTGTGAGCAAAGTGGTTCCTCCTAAACGCACTATCATTAAAGATATTTCTTTGTCGTTTTTTCCAGGCGCTAAAATTGGCTTGCTCGGCTTAAACGGCTCAGGTAAATCTACCGTACTTCGCATTATGGCAGGGGTAGATAAAGAGTTTGAGGGTGAAGTGCAATGGCAGCCCGGTATTTCCATTGGTTATTTACCACAAGAACCACAGCTGGATGCCAATAAAACCGTGCGTGAAGAAGTAGAAAGCGGCATGGGCGAAGTCATGCAAGCGCAAGCGAATTTAGATGCCGTGTATGCCGCTTACGCAGAACCAGATGCAGATTTTGAAAAACTGGCTGAAGAACAGGCTAAGTGGGAAAACATCATCGCTGCCAGCGGAGCTGACGTTGGTCACCAATTAGAAATTGCGGCCGATGCGCTGCGATTACCACCTTGGGACGCGAAAATCGGCCCGCTTTCTGGAGGTGAAAAACGTCGTGTGGCTTTGTGTAAATTGTTACTTTCAAAGCCAGATATGCTGCTACTAGACGAGCCGACCAACCATTTGGATGCAGAGTCAGTGGAGTGGCTGGAACAATTCTTGGTGCGCTTTCCTGGCACGGTGGTAGCGGTTACGCATGACCGCTATTTTCTTGATAATGCCGCTGAATGGATTTTAGAGCTAGATCGTGGTCATGGCATTCCATGGAAAGGCAACTATTCAAGCTGGCTAGATCAAAAGCAAGCACGTTTGGCCATAGAGGAATCACAAGAATCATCACGCCGCAAAGCGCTGAACACAGAATTAGAATGGGTACGGCAAAATCCAAAAGCGCGGCAAGCCAAAAGTAAGGCACGTATCGCCCGCTATGAAGAACTCGCCAGTGCAGAATACCAAAAACGTAATGAAACGCAGGAAATTTTCATTCCCGCAGGTGAGCGTTTAGGAGATCAGGTCATTGAGTTTAACAACGTTAGCAAGGCGTTTAAAGACCGTCTCCTGATTGATAATCTGAGTTTCAGTATTCCAGCAGGCGCCATTGTCGGCATTATCGGTCCGAACGGCGCCGGTAAATCGACAATATTTAAGATGATTACAGGCTTGGAAAAACCCGATAACGGTGAAGTGAAGATTGGCCAAACCGTAAAACTCGCATATGTTGACCAAAGCCGAGACGACTTGAACAGTGACAAAACCGTGTTTGATGAAATTTCTGGCGGCTCAGATATTCTCACCGTTGGCCGTTACGAAACGCCAAGCCGCGCCTACATTGGCCGCTTCAACTTTAAGGGTGGTGATCAGCAAAAAATTGTCGGTCAACTGTCAGGCGGTGAGCGCGGCCGTTTGCACTTAGCCAAAACGCTTATTTCAGGCGGCAATGTGTTGCTGCTCGATGAACCATCAAACGACTTAGACGTTGAAACTCTACGTGCGCTAGAGGATGCGCTGCTCGAGTTTGCAGGCAGCGTGCTAGTGATTTCGCATGATCGCTGGTTTTTAGATCGAATCGCCACACATATTTTGGCGGCGGAAGGTGATTCGCAATGGACCTTCTTTAACGGCAACTATCAGGAATATGAGGCGGATAAACGTAAACGTTTGGGTGAAGAAGGTGCTAAGCCGAAGAGAATCCGGTACAAACCGATCACGCGCTAAAGTTTTTTCCAAAGTGTGAATTGCCCCGTGTACACTAGACACTTTCCTGCCTACTGAAGTATTGCC
>ENA-UPXM01000610-UPXM01000610.1-activated-sludge-metagenome-genome-assembly--contig:-NODE-610-length-50872-cov-9.495110_pt1 | contig 50872 bp, 55 predicted proteins | sample MGYA00238178_ERZ772708 | MGnify/ENA primary metagenome ERZ772708 (study PRJEB29002, sample SAMN05720212) | activated sludge metagenome | isolation source: anaerobic digester from wastewater...
TGGTCTCGAACTGACTGATTTAAATAGTACCATATGGTCCTTCTATATGCAATTGAAAAATATCTGTTGCCATACATGTCCTAAGAAACCTGCAGTAATTTTAATTGCCTGATTCAAACATACTTTCATCTATAATACGCTTCTTTTTAGGAACGCTTTTGATTCGATCATAAGTAACTTTCCCTTCGCAAACCTCTTTAGCTGCAATAGAAACAGGTTTTCCAGAATTACATTCTGTAAGGGGATGAGCTCCCTCTACCAATTGTCTTGCCCTCTTGCTTACTACATTACATAGTGTATATGCGCTGTCAACTTTCTTCAACAATTCGTTTGTTGTTGGATTTATCATAATCAATTTCTCCCCTTCTCCAATAATCTCCATAAATGCTATTCCATATGATACTATGCTTTTATATTTCAACATTCGCATCAATAGGCACACTTTTTAAATTAGTTATTATCCCGTGGACTTCACTTTCTTTTTCACTAACATTTAGCTGCCCGTCCAAACTAAAATTACTTACAGTGGTCTTATCCCTCCAACTTCTTTTCTGATGCAAGGTGTAAAAAAATGTTAGCACTCACACGTTTTGAGTGCCAACATTTATATCATACCAGTTTGTCTTTGTTGAGTCAATATATTTCTGAAATTTCAGACACTTTTACCAATCTTTCCAATCTCTATATATCCTGTTGCCGTACAAACCTTCGGCAACCCATAACAGCACTACCAACGCAGCAAAATCCAGCAACGCGCTGTGAAGGAAGTCATATTTCCCCAACCGCTGAGCCACGCCGGCCTTTTCCGATATAAATTCAAATGCCAATGTAATCATCGTAAACAGCACTACATTTACGAATTTACGGGTAAACCCCTGTTTCATATAGTGCATATATACTATTGCGGCTCCTCCCCCCCACAGCAAATGAAATAAGGGGGCCCCGAAAATATTGAACAGCGGTTTGTTGTACTGGTATAAGCCAAGGGAAACAATATAGAAGTCAACCGTACTCAGGACAATAAACCCCAATACGGCTACAGGAATGAGTTCCTTGATGCGTTTTGGCTTAATGAATATGAACACATAAATCCAAGTGGCCAAAAAATACAACAAATGCGTGTACCTTAAAAATTCCATACTCTCACCTCACAAATATTGTGAGGTACTTTTGCATAAACTATACAGTAAGCTGATAGTGTAAAAAACAACACAGAAAAGCTGCTGCAAAACGAGAGTCTGCAGCAGCTCCTTTTTACGGTTTGTTATCCCAAAAACTTTTTCACAGTTTCTCTAATCAAGCCATCGTCAGATATGAAGGGCAGTGTTATATGATCCTTCCCTTCCTGAGATTTATTGTATTCAATACTTGTTGTTACGGAATTCTCATTTCTTGCCCAGGACCTTCTTGCAACCCCGCCCATAACATCCCAAAGCATCGCGTCCTTTATTATTTCATCAACACGTTCGCTTCCGTCAAGCACAAGTCCGAAGCCTCCGTTTATCGCCTTTCCTATACCGACTCCGCCGCCGTTGTGAAGAGCGACCAGGCTCATACCTCTTGCGGCGTTTCCTGCAAAACACTGCACCGCCATGTCCGCCATTATATTGCTTCCGTCCTTTATATTGGAAGTCTCCCTGAAGGGGGAGTCGGTTCCGCTTACATCATGATGGTCACGTCCCAGCATTACAGGCCCTATTTCCCCTTTTCTGACCATTTCATTAAATTTAAGCGCTATCTTGGTCCTTCCCCATGCATCCTGATAAAGGATTCTTGCCTGGGTTCCGACAACCAGCTTGTTCTTTTCGGCATCTCTTATCCATACCCAATTGTCCCTGTCCTGGGCTTTTCTTGCAGGGTCAATACACTCCATCGCTGCGTGATCCGTCTTTATCAGATCCTCATGCTTTCCGCTCAGGCATACCCACCTGAAAGGCCCATAGCCGTAATCAAAAAGTTCGGGGCCCATGATATCCTCAACATATGAAGGGAATATGAATCCGTCTTTTTCATCAACACCGTTCTTTGCTATTTCCTTTGCTCCTGCATCATACACCGCTTTCATGAAGGAATTGCCGTAATCGAAGAAATATGTCCCTTTATCCGCCAGCTTCCTTATAAGCTGGAAGTGATGCCGCAGGCTCTTATCCACCAATTTGCAGAACTGCTCCCTGTCTTCTTTAAGCATCCTGGTTCTTTCTTCAAAGGTCAGTCCCTGGGGACAGTAACCGCCGTCATATGCGGCATGGCATGAGGTCTGGTCCGACAGAAGGTGAATCTTTATATCATTGTTAACTGCATATTCAAGCAAATCTACTATATTTCCATGATATGCAATTGATATTTTATCTTTTTTCTTCAGGTAATCCTCTGCTATGCTGAATACTTCCTTAAGATCAGAGGAAACTCTGGATATCCAACCTTGATTAAGCCTTGTTTCTATTCTTGAATAGTCAACCTCAGCAACTATTCCTACTCCGTTTGCTATCTCCGCCGCCTTTGGCTGAGCGCCGCTCATGCCTCCAAGCCCCGAGGTTACGAAAAGATAACCTCTCAAATCCTCTTCGGGTGCTATGCCGAGCTTTTTTCTTCCCGCATTAAGTATTGTGTTGAAGGTTCCGTGCACTATCCCCTGTGGCCCGATGTACATCCAGCCCCCTGCTGTCATCTGCCCGTAGTTTGCAACTCCCATCTGCATTGCATAGTGCCAGTCCTTCTGGTTGTCAAACATTCCTACCATTAGTGCATTGGTAATGACCACCCTTGGATCCGTAGGCTTTGAATGAAACAACCCTAAGGGATGCCCTGATTCCACAACAAGGGTCTGATGATCGGTCATTACTTCAAGATATTTCTTTATCAGCCTGTACTGCATCCAGTTCTGGCATACCTGCCCCGTTTCTCCGTAGGTTACCAGCTCATAAGGATATAAGGCTACTTCAAAGTCCAGGTTATTGTCTATCATTACTTGAAAAGCCTTTCCTTCTATGCAGTTTCCCTTGTATTCGTCTATAGGCTTTCCGTAAATCCTGCCTTCCGGCCTGAAACGATAACCATAGATTCTTCCCCTTGTAACAAGCTCTTCCATAAACTCGGGAGCAAGCTTTTCATGAAGCTCCTCAGGTATATATCTGAGGGCATTTTTCAATGCAATCTCCGCCTGATCAGGAGTCAATGTAAAGCCTCTGTTCGGTGCCCTTCTGATGCCTTCTGCAAACTTGGGCATATCCGGCAGCCAGTTGTCCAGCTTAACTGTCATTGCCTCTGAAATCTCATAATTCTTAACCAATTTAATTCCCCCAATGCCTGATTATACTATTATTCTATCTTATTATAGTCTATTAATTGCACAAAATATTAAATTCAGTATAGTAATTATTCCGCTTCTTTTTTCAGAATAAAAAACCTTGAAATTCAAGGTTTGAAAAAATCAAGACAGAAGTATCCACAAAACTACAATAAAGCATAAGCCTACAAAACAAGCTATAATTACCGGTAATTTTGGACTGAAGGATTCTTTCTTGTGTTTCCCCTGAATATACTTGGCTCTATTGTCATGTGCAATATGGTGCTCCTCTTTTGCTTTCTCTTTCTTTATTTCAGGAGCCGCTTCCTTCATTCCCTCATGCTGCTCTTCCTTCGTCTCTTCAGGTTTCTCACCGGCCTCAGAAGGTTCCTGCATCTCAGGAAGCTTTTGCATTTCGGGAGGCCCTTGTATCTCAGAAAGCCCTTGCATTTCAGATACCTTGATGAACTTCCTGTTACCAAACTTCAGCACATAGTCCTCAGGCCCGATTACCCCTTCTCTGACCATCTCAACAATATCCTCGTAGGTATAAGGCCCATGCTCGCTATTGTCCTTTCTGTAATACCATATGTACTTTTTTACATCCCCCATGCTTTCACAGTTGATTTTATACATTAGCTTCACCTGCCAAACTTAACATTTTGTATACTCCAGTTAAATTATACCATTAATAAACAAATTCTGAAATCTTTTGTTTTAATAATATCACAAATTTCGACTATTATGATACCGCCAAAAATAAAACCGACGGTGTCAATTTGTTCTCGGTTTTTAAAAAGCAGATTCTCCCTTTATGGTTTAACTAAATCAGTATTCCGGGTAAACGCACAAGTTGCCTTGCATCCGTTCTTTGAGATTTTCTCAGATGTCAGCATTACACAAAGAAAAATATTATTATTGTACCGCTTGCCATTTTGTCAAGGCTAAAATGAACGGTGCTCCGCACGCGGCCTTGACAAGAAGCCTGGCTCCGTCGGTCGCGGTGCATATATTATGCTTTTTTTTTTCTCTTTTTTCTTCTCTTTTTTTGTATTTATTTTGGTTTGCTTTCCTGCTGTTTAGATTATATACCCACTGCTTTTTAAGCCTCTTAACGCCCTCGATAGAGAGTCCACCCTTCAAATCCGGTGACAAATCTTACTGTTGAACAAGTAGCAGAGAAACCATACTTACTGACAGATACCCAATAAGCCGTTCATTTTACTTCACTGTTTACGATAAACCCGATAGTTCGATGAAAAATATAAATCAAGGTGATTTTCTTGATAAGATTAATTATTGGGGCGGTTCTGCTATGGCTTTCATATCCTCTGTTATGGTGATGGTCAGATGGTTCAAAGGAAAAAAGAAAAAAGAGGCCGACAGCGGCATAACTGAAGAGTCAAATGAGCAAATCTGCGATAACAATGAATCTGCTTAAACCGGTCCAATCATCTATAAATTTACTTGCTTAACGCCGCCTCAACCGCCTTAAGCAGGGCTTTGCTTGTCGTAGTTGCCCCTGATACTGCATCAACATTGGTTTTCTGCTTATCAATAATTCTATCGATTACAGCCTCAGCTTTCTTACCATATTCAGGAGTACCGCATTCCAGGACATTTATTGCCTCTATCCTGTGATTATTTACTATAACCTCAACCATGCAGCGTGTATTATTATAGCTGAATTCCCCGGTATATTTGCCGTCAGCGATCTCGTTCAAGTCAATATCTTTTATTTCAGCATTTCTTACTTCATACAAAACCCTATTGGCCGGTGCAATATTGATAAAATAAAAGACCCCGAATCCGATTGCTGCAATGCAAATCAGTATGCCGATCATTTTATAATTTTTCTTGCTCATCATAGTACCCCTTTCTAAAGTATTCAATAACTGATACGATATAATTCTAGAAATGTCTGATATATCCTGCAAAAGCATCTATTAGCTTGAATAAACAGCCTGACCAAAGGTATGTGTTATCAGAAAATACTTGTCGAATTATGATACTTTTTTCTGATTACAGAAAAAACTTTGCTTTTCGGTATTTTTTTGTTATACTCATTTTAAGAGAGGTGATTATAATGATACAAAGAAAAGAATACTTAAATAAGCTTATAGAGTGGCGTGAAAAGCAGGTCATAAAGGTCGTTACGGGTGTAAGAAGATGCGGCAAGTCTACCTTGTTTTCCTTGTACATTGACTATTTGAAAAAAACCGGCGTATCCGAAGAACAGATAATATTGATAAACCTTGAAGATATCGAATATGAAAACCTGCTGGATTACAGGCCGCTTTATGATTATATTAAAGCAAGAATAGTAAAAGGAAAATATACCTATGTCTTCATAGATGAAGTTCAGCAGTGTAAGTCTTTTGAAAAAGCGGTTGACAGCTTATTCTTAAAAGAAAATGTGGATGTATATATTACAGGCTCAAATGCAACCATGTTGTCAGGAGAACTTGCTACTCTGTTATCGGGACGGTATATAGAAATCTCCATGCTGCCGCTGTCATTTTCAGAATACCTTGAGTTTGCCAAGGGCAGAGATGTCAAATCAACTTTCGATGAATACTTGAAATTCGGATCATTTCCTTATGTAGCAGTCCTAAATAAAAGCGATGCCGTTGTCAGAACATATATTGACGGTATTTATAACACAATTCTGATTAAGGATGTCGCAGCCCGTGAAAGAATAAAAGATATATCGGTTCTTAAAAGCATTGTAAAGTTTTTATGCAGCAATATAGGAAGCCCAGTATCCGTAAAAAAAATCAGCGATGCTATAAATGCAAGCGGACGTAAAATATCGGTTAATACTGTTGAGAATTATCTTCGCGCCCTGTACCAAAGCTATATGTTTTATAAAGTTGACAGATATGATATTAAAGGGAAACAGCAGCTGAAAACTCTTGGTAAATATTATATTGTCGATACCGGGCTTCGTAATCTGCTGTTATCAAGTTCAGCAGCCGACATAGGGCATTTGCTTGAAAATGTAATATATCTTGAGCTTATTCGCAGGGGGTATAAAGTAAATATCGGAAAGCTTGCAGAAAAAGAAATTGATTTTGTAGCAGGCAATACTGAAGGCACAGAATACTATCAGGTGTCCGCATCGGTGCTTGATAGAAACACATTACAAAGAGAACTTGAGCCGCTGCAAAAAATACCCGACCACCACCCAAAATTTTTATTAACCCTCGATGACATTATGCCAAATGCTAATCACGATGGTATCCGCCAGATAAATGCAATTGATTGGCTGATCAAGAAAAAACCTTGATTTCTCAAGGTTTCTGATAATCGGCAAATATGGTGCGCCCGACAGGAGTCGAACCTGCGACCTTCTGATTCGTAGTCAGACACTCTATCCAGCTGAGCTACGGGCGCATTATTGATTTTGAAGTTCATTTTTCATTATAATTAAATGCCTATGATAAGTCAATGTATAAATAAGGCTATTAGTAATCGACACGTACGCCGTCAACTGCCAAATCCTTTATCCATAAGAACTTTCTCAAAAAAATATGAATCTGGTCGTTGCGAACCCTGGTTCCCCTTTTTATATATGCGTCAACTCCATCAACACTATACAAATCAAAGTTTTCGGCTTTGTCCGGCTTCCCCAACTGAACTGTCGGAGCTTGTATTGAACATCAGCCGCCGCCTGCCGCATGTATATATAGGGTCACTGAGCTATCTTTAGTATGTTTTTTTATATAAGCTGCAGCATCTTTTTCAATAATTAAGTTCATAGAATTCACCTCATTTCTAACAGCGTCTGTTGAAAAAACCCGTAAAATATTTAATTTTACGAGTTTCATCCTAATATATATTATATCAGACTTGCATGAAATCTGTCTGCCATTTTATTCTGCGGCCTCAATTTCTTCTTCACTTTCTTCTTCAATTTCTATAATGTCCTCAGTGTTTTTTGCTTCTTCCTTCTTCTTTGATTTTGAAAGCATATAAACTCCTGCTCCTATCAATGCAATAGGCATTATGCTTCTTCTAATTGACCAATAAAGATCTCCTCCAAAGACAAGCTGAAAGACTGAGCGTCCAAAAGCATTTACTACTCCCAGAATTCCCAGGAACAGCATTACCATACCTACAATCCTTTTATTCTCTATAAGTATGTTATAATCAAATATAACACTGTCTTCTACTTCTTCTCCTTTTTTAATCCTTCTTCTCATGGCATAGCTGTCGAAGAAGCTGAAAAACCAGGTAGGTATTATGATAAGCATTATCATGCCTTCAGTATTCAAGTAACTGAACAATACAATAGCCGAAATGAAACCGAACATCAGCTGAAAGCCTCTCTTGAAAAGGCCCATATACATTTGGGCTGCTCCTGGAACTACAGCAAAACAGAAAAATGCAAGATTTTCGAAGAAGCCGGGCTTTTGATACTGCCTGTTTTCTGAGAACAGCGACTTTTGAATGCAGCTGCTGCATATCTTATTTCCGTTTACATCAACGGAGCATTCCTCGCAAATCGGCTGTTTGCATTTATCGCAGATGAATTTCGCTTCCGATTCTTTATGATATTTACAATTCATTTTATTTTCCTCCCTCTTTTTCTCTTTCTATCCTGCCCATAATCCCGTCCAGCTGAGTAATACTGTTTGTCAGCTTGTCTATTCGCTCATTTATTGAGCTGAAGGGTTGAGATATCTTTTGCGTGATGTTTTCCCCGGTATTATACAGCTCATTCTGTACGCGCACCAGATCATCTTTTGGAACTGTATTCAGAAGCAAGAGTATCAAACCTGCTGCAACAAGGCTCATTCCCAAGTTGGCCATTTCCCCCAGGGTATTCCTGTATGATTTTTTGTACCTTTTGAGATCTACAGAGGCCATAATGGAGGATTTCAAATCCACGGATGGTATGATACTTTCCTGAAAACCTGACTTCAGGAATACTTTCAGCGCCTTAATTTCCGCCAGTTCTCTTCTGCATCTGTCACAGGACTTAAGATGCCTTGCCACAGCATAGCTTTCCAGTTCGCTAAGCTTTCCCGCTGCATATTCATGAAGCATTCCTCTATTTTCATCGCAGCACATTTTGTTCACCTCCACAAATCAACTCTTCCATTTTAAGCTTCAACAGGTTCTTTCCCCTGAACAGCCTGGTATCTATGGTACGCTTGGGAACACCGGTTATTTCAGATATTTCCTGGGGACTGAAGTCTTCAAAATAATAAAGTATAATTACGGTCTTATAAATCTCCGGAAGGCTTTCCACAAGCTTTCTCAAATATACTGCATTCTCCTGCTTTATCAGGTCTTCTTCAGGCCCTCCGCCGCTGTCTGCTATAGTATCATATATATCCAGCTCCTCTTCGCTGCCGTCACAGATGGCTGATACTGTTTGCGGCTTCTTTTTCCTTGCCCAGTCGATACATCGGTTCACTGCAATTCTGTAAAGCCAGGTGGAGAAAGAGGCTTTGCCCTTGTATTTCTGCAGGTTGTTGTAAAGCTTTATGAATATTTCCTGTGTCAAATCCCTTGCTTCCTCGTAATCATGGGTATAGTGAAAGGCGGTGGAAAATACCTTTGATTGATATCTGTCAATTATCACGGAGAATAACTCAGTCTTGCTTTTTACTATGTACGAAACCACTTCTTCATCCCTCAATACCCATCACCTTCCTTTACCTGCCCATCTATGTATTAATACGAATCAGCTTCTATCCATACTTCAAAGGCGCAAAAAAAGAACAAGTTATTGTTCTTTCATGCAAAATACTCCATTACTTCATTGAAACTGTGGATATATCCTTCCGCCAACTCTATCAGTTTATCCTTCGACTCCAGGGATATTTCATCCGCCATGGCAAACACTCTCATTCCCGCCGACTTTGCTGCCATCACCCCTGAAAGAGTATCCTCGAATACAAGGCATCGGCATGGATCGATTGCCATATCCTCAGCCACCTTCAGGTATACATCGGGATACGGCTTTCCTTTGTCAACCTCACAGGAGGTTCTGATATTGGAAAAGTACTTTCTTATCCCATGATTTGCAAGCATACAGTCTACAAGCTCCCTGGAATTGCTGGTAGCTATTCCTAATGTCAAGCCCTTATCATAAAGCAGCTTTAAGAACTCCTTTGCCCCGCTTTTCAACTGGATATGGCATTTGTAATAATCCTCAGCCATAAGCCGCCATTCTTCCTTTATCTCCTCCAAGGATTCAGGAAGGTTGAACCTTTCCTTGAAATAAACCGCAGTTTCGGAATAGCTCATTCCTTCTATCTCCATTTGCAGCCTTTCGGGAAGCGGAATACCCCTTTTCCCCAGGAATTCTATATCCACCTGCTTCCATATCCACATGGAATCGATCAGGGTACCGTCCACATCAAATATTACAGCCTTTATATCCTTATACATATGCCCTCCGTATCTATTATTATCAATATATTACTCAAACTAAACTTATTATAGCATAATAGAAAAATAATGCGACTAGGACATGGGGAGGGACACGGGGACGTTTCGCGTGTCTCGCTGAAAGCGGGACAGGGGAAACGTCCCCATGTCCCTCCCCATGTCCCTCCCCGTGTCCTCTTTGAGCCTTATTCTATAACAATACTCCCATTATTAGTTTCAAGCTCTATTTTGTATTGCCCCGTTCCCAGCCTTCCCTGTGCGACGGTATCCTGCCCTTCCTTTTTAATCTGCAGCGGCTTATTGCAATTAATGCTTCCGAATTTTGTCCTGGCATATATATCTCCGTTATCTGCACTTGCAGATTTGTAATAAATATCCCCGAAGGCATTCTTTATCTGCGCATTTCCGGCTACATCCTCCGCTTCAATCCTTCCGTTCTTGTTTTCCACAGTAATGCCGCCGTCGGCCCTTTTTATGCCTATGTCTCCAAAAGCATTAACCAGGTCAGCTTTGCCTCCAACTTCTTTGACGTATATCCTTCCGTTGTTGTTTACTACCTTCAAATCTCCGCCGACTTTTTCCGCTTCAATATCCCCAAAATGATTTTCAATTACAGCAGAACCGCCGATATTGTCTGCTGATATCTCCCCGTTATGGTTGGATATATCCGCCTTTCCTCCTATATTGCTAACTTCGATATCTCCGAAGGAATTGTCAATATCCACATCTCCGCCTATGTTTGAAGCTGTTATTTCACCATTTTTGTTCTCAATTCTGCATTCTCCCCCTATTCCTTCCGCTTCGATATCTCCAAAGCTCCCACGGGCTATCAGGCTTATTTCCTTAGGTACGTATACCACAAAGTCAACCTGCGCTCTTGCATGATCATTCTTATTCCAGTTGGGCGGGATTTTGGGAGAAAGCTCCGTGACTTCCCCCTCAATTATTTCAACGGCATTTCTTGCATATTCCCTTGCCTTGTTCTCATCATTGCACTTAACCATTACCTCCGCTTCCAGCCTGATGGTATTTCCACCGGCAGGCAGAATCTTGATTTCGCCGAAATCATTGGTTACTTTAAGGGTCTTAACATTAAAGCCGCCGGATATATTATCCTTGCTATATTTTTCGCTGATCTCCGTCCTGTACTTAAAGCCTTCAAACATGGAGCTTCCGTTGAATCCGAAGAAATGGCGCCCCGGAATATTAATATCGATGAATCTGATTCCATTGGATATAATTCCGAGAATTATTATGAAGACTATGCACAACCCATCAACGCTGAGCTTGACTTCTGTTTTGTTCCTTCCGTACAGTACCATATAAAGTATCATTTCCAAACCTAATCCGATTAAAAGCACCGGCCAGTATTTATATATGTCCTTTACGGGTATATCCATAAAATTTTGTGCAAACAGCAGTGCACCCACAGTAATAAGTCCTACGGCCAGGGTTATGCTGCCTACCTTCTTTTTTATCATTTCAACCTATCCTCCGATCTATTTATTTTGCAATCAATAAATTACTTTTCATTTTTGCGATTTCTATAGTATACTACGAATACCGCCGGAAAAAGTCTAATATATTTCGGAAATTTATAACAAGATTTCAATAAACGAGGCGGGAGATATGCTCATGACCTGTTGGGAGACATCTTTTCGCAACGTTATAAGTATAGACCTATGCTCTATACTTTTTACTTCAAAAAGAGTCCTGCGGATCTGGCAAAATCCACAGGGCTCTTGTCATTTCAAGCCTGCTGGGAATCTTGGGTCAAGATACTTAGCGACCCTCAGTATGACAGCACTTCCTTCGAAGCCCTACCTCAACTCTCGTGCCTCGAACCTCGTACCCGGAGAATGTGACGCATTCTTCTATTTCACACTGCTGAGATGCTTATGGAAAAGATCGTCAAATTCAGCATTGCCAACATTCTCGCATATTCTTAAAAAGTCTTCGGTAGCTGCAATTTTGAAGGAATATTCATCATAATAGGTCTGCAGTATAATAAAGAAGGTTTGGTCTCCTACCTGCTTTCGAATTTCATTCAAGAGCATGGCTCCGCCTGTATATACCGCAGGACCGTAATCATTCCAATTCTCATATCTGCTCAGAGGCTTAAGTATCACACCATCATAGGCTTTTGCTTTGATACTTTCCTTTGCGCTCTCCTCCAGGTATTTATAATACAGATCTCCATTACCCTCACCATATTCCATTTCTGTAAAAACACCCTCGGAGTAGGTGGCAAAACCTTCATCCAGCCATGCTTCATCAATCTGGTCGTTGCCGACAACACCATACCACCACTGGTGAGCTGTCTCATGAACCGTAGTATACATAAAAATATCCGCACCGGAATCATTATCGTAATACTTTGTGCTTATATATACAAGTCCGGGATACTCCATACCGCTGGGAAATTCCGTCTCAACAATCGAGTATGTCGGATAGGGGTACTCACCATAGGCGCTGTTGAAAACCTCTATGGACCTCTTCCCAATGTCCAGAACTTCCTTTCCTCTCTTTTCATGATCTTTATAGTAGTATGACTTGACTATAGTATTTCCGACCTTATCCTCAGCTACCCGGAAATTATTGGAGGCGACAAATGCAAAATCCCTCATATTGGCTCCATGGAACTTCCAATTTTTATATCCGCCTTCTATTCTTTCTTCCGCCAAGGAACCGGAAGCTGCTATGATATATTCCTCAGGTGCCTTTATACTCACAATATAATCCGAAACGTCACTGTAGAAGGGATCTCCTATAGAGTAATATTTATCCAGATTCCATCCTTCATCATCAAATACAGCCGCCACCGGATACCAATTCCCCATGTTTATATTGGCATCTCCATAGCCGAACCTTTCTCCCGCAGGGGGAATGATAACCTTATACTTAAACCGGAGATTTACACTGCCCTCCGGCTTCAGAGGCTCAGGGAGCTTGATTCTGAGTATTGTTTCTCCGACTCCCTGAAGGCTGTATTCAAGGGCGTTCCGATTCTGCCCCTTTGAAAACTCAATGGCCTCGATTTCTGTATATCCCGGCTTAAAACCCCTGGAATAGGCCATGGAAAAATCATCAAAGAGGAACGGAGCTGTCTCTTGCTTCCTGAATGCATTGGCGTATATATGAAAATAAAGCTCTGAAAGTTCCACATCATCATTATTCACATATATAACCTGCTGCTCTGCTGTCAGCTCCTTATTAGCCGTATCAAGAACCGCATCTATAATATACTGATTGACATCCGTTCCCTTAGCTGTCGGAGAAGGCACAACAGCAGGAACCGGTATGTTCGGACTCTCCTGCTTTACGGAACAGCCTCCGGCAATCAATATAAATAACGCTGTAATTATAAAAATTGTGCTTTTTCGCTTGACTCTTGAAATCAATAAAATCAACCTTTCTATAACAACTTATTTATACCCCGTTCAATAATACCATATACGCAGGGATGAAAACCACGCTCAGAATTGAGGTTATTGTAACCATATATGTTGCATAATATTGATCCCCGCCAAAAGCAGCAGCTACTATTGCAGACTGTGCGATAACGGGCATAGCGGATTGTATTACAAACACCTTGGTCATTAAGCTTGGAATAAAAATAACAAGTGTCAGGAAATATCCCAGCATAGTCAGCACTGCCATACTTAATACAGATTGAAGCGCGTTTAATATAACATCCATTATATGTTCTCCCATGTTCAAAAAATAAATTAAGCCATTTTATGTCGTTTAATTATCTTGAATTTTTTCATAACCAGATTTGCTAAAGGTATTAAATATAAATAAAACGAATACAAGACATAACTGTTGTCTGCAGTTAATGCGGCAGCAGGTACCGCCCCGGCAATATTCCACGGGATAAGAGGCGCCATCACTATTGCGGTATTTTCAAGATCCACTGCAAGCTCATATTTGTCTATACCTGCGGAATCATACATATTTCTAACCAATTGATATGTCAGCATCACGGCTAAGGTTTGGCTGCCGCCGAAAGCCCCCGCTATTATACTGGTTAGAATAACAGCAGCAAATATGCCGACTTTTTTCCCGAGTTTTATAATCAGGTTCCCGGCAAATTTCAGCAAGGATGCGCCTTCAAGCACTCCGGATAATGAAAAGGCTATCAGTACAATCAGTACCACATTAATCATTGAGATAATACCGCCTCCGGCCATTATATCTCCCAAAAAGCTTTGCTCCGGCCTGCTGTAGCCCATAATAATATATTTCAGCACATCCCCTATGGTCTCCTTTTGAAAAAAAACCGCAACAGCAGCCCCGCACAATATACTTACAGCCATGGAGATTTTTATATCTACCTTGAAAAAGGCCAGTACCAGTATTATTATCGCCGGCATAGACACTACCCAATTCAAATTGTATGTCTGTACTATCCCTGTTATTATCCGGTTTTCTCCAAGCTGCAGAGGATTCTGAAATGACAGTATCCCGTATATAATTGAAGCAATCAGGAAGGGTACTGCAGTGGTTCTGAACATGTTTTTAATATTCGTATAAAGGCCGGTCTCTGTAAGAACAGATACCAGGTTTGCACTGGAAGACATGGGCGAACATCTGTCTCCAAAGTATATGCCTGACATAATCGCACCTGCAACAATATTGATATTTATATCCCCGCCCTTTACCATTACCATAAGTATCGTGCCTATAGTACCAACCGTTCCAAAGGAAGTACCCAGCAAAAAAGAAACAACACAGCTAAGCAAGAAAGCATATAGTATAAAAAGATTCGGATCAACGAACCTTATCCCGTAATATACTACATATGCAACAGTTCCGGAAGCTCTCCAAACAGACATAATGGCACCTATAAGCATCATTATGCTTATTATAAGCATCGACTTCCTTATACCTTTTAAAATCATGCCGATAATTTCTTTTGGCTTATAACCTCTTTTATATGCAACTGTAATAAATATTATCAGCCCTATAAGGAGAGGATATAAAATGTTTATTCCCCTGTATACGCTAAGCATGAGAAGCATAAATGTGACAATAAGTGCAGCTGCTACATCCAAGCTATTACCTCCAGCCGTAAGACAAAATCTAAGTTAATTATATCGCATCAGCAGACAATTTTCGATTGCAGAAATATTTTCTTGCCTCTTCGTGTTTTTCAATTATATGATTTTAGCTGCTCCTCGCCCTTTAATACCCTTGACACTCCCTGAACCAGTGCTTTCATTTCATTCTCTCCCGGATATACCTTAACCGGAGCAATAAATGCCATCCTTTCTTTTATCCATGAAACAAACTCCGTATCATGGGCTATTCCGCCTGATCTTTCAGGAGAGAAAGGGCCGTCTCCGTCCAAGGTATTATTGACATCTACCATTCTGCCTTTTTGTGTGCCCCTACCGAGATACCGCCGCCTAAATGGGCAACAACAAAATTGAAATCCGTGTAATTTCCTCCCAGTTCTTTTGCTGCCATCCTGGCGGCAGCCTTCTGATTAAGGGGATGATCCTTGGATTTTCTCTCGATATCCGGTATTCCCGAAATCCTTGCATATTCCTCAAGTTCATCAACAACCACAGGATCGACAACATATGAATGGATGCCTAACTCCGCTGCTATAAAGTAAGCTATTATACCTCCTAGGTTTGACGCATGCTGCCCCATTACACCGAGCCTTAAATCTTCCACCATTGCTTCATTTATCTCATAAACGCCTCCTTGTACGGGCTTCATATTCCCTCCCCTGCCTACAATAACATCTATCTCGGATAAATCCGTCCCGGATTCCTTTAACGCGTCTAAGATTACTTTTTTCATCTGTTCAACCTCCGATATAATCATATTTTGTCAGCAACCAATACTGCAACAGCTTCCCCTGCTTATGCACAAGTTATCTGCCGGACTTCAGCTGTCTTATTTCAGCCAGTACCCTTTTATATTCCATGTCGAGCTGTTCTGCGTCATCATCCTTTCCGGGCATGGACAGCCTGCTTAATATCTCCGAAAGCCTGGTATCAAGCAGCAGCTTCTGTCTCTTCCTTTCAGTTTCACCGGAATCCGCTGCACGCCTCCTGAATTCAACATATTCACCGTAGCTTCCTTCAAAGGTATTCAGTCTGCGGCCCTCAATGTATATTATCCTGTCGGCGGTGCTGCTGATAAGCTTCCTGTCATGGGATGCAAAAAAGATAGTGCCCTCATGAAGCCTCATTGCATTTTCCACCGCTTCCATAGAGCTTATGTCAAGATAGTTGGTGGGCTCGTCAAGGATAATGACATTTGCATCCGAGCAGAATATTTTTGCGAAGCAGGTTCGTACCCTTTCCCCCCCGCTAAGCTTTCCTGCCTTTTTATACACATCATCCCTTCTGAAGAGCAGCCTTGCAAGTATCGTCCTTACAAAGTGTTCAGGATATATGCTTTCTTTCATCACATTTTCAAGTATTGTTTCATCATCCTTCAAAATATCCGTTCCCTGACTGAAATACCCAAGTTTTACACCATTGGCAAGTTTAATTGACTCATCTCCCCCCATTATCATATTGAGAAGAGTAGATTTGCCCGTGCCATTTCCCCCTAACAGGGCAGTCTTGGATCCGTTCAGAACTTCAAACTCCGCTTCCCTGAACAATTCCTTCGAGCCAAAGGATTTTGATACGCCGCTACCCGATATCAGTACTCTGCTTACAGGTTTTTCGGCACCCTGAATATCGATAATAGCGTGCTGCTGATCCTTCGGTTTTTCCTTTTTCTCAAGCTTTCTGATTCTGGTCTCCATAGCTTTGATTGCTTTGTCAAGATTCGCTTTAGCCTTCTGGTTTCCCGTTTTATGAAGACGCGCCTCCGAGTTTCCCATGCGGGAAGGTGCTTTCTTCATGGAGGCCGCCCTATTCTTCTTTTCTTTGACAGTCTCTTCCAATGCCCTTTTGCTGTCAATATACTGATCATATTCAAATTGAGCCCTTTTGAATTCCATCTCCTTCTGCAGCTTATATTGGGAGTAATTGCCGCTGTACTGCTTCAATTCTCCTCCCTCAATCTCAACTATCTTGCTGCAAAGCTTATCCAAAAGCTCTCTGTCATGGGATACGATTAATATCAAGCCTTTATAGCTTGCCAGTTTTTTTTCAAGAAGTTCTATCCCCTGTATATCCAAGTTTGAAGCAGGCTCGTCAGCTAGCAGTATGCTGTTGTTTTCCGAAAGGCTGCCGGCAATCTTGAATCTTGTCTTTTCTCCTCCGCTTGCCGTATCAAGGCTGTTGAAATTCAATCCAAATTCCTTTGCCATACGGTTGTCAACCTCTGAGGCCGCCTCCAAATCAAGCTGCGTTATATATGATATCTCTCCATAAAGCTTGATACTGCCTTCCTCGGGAATATTCCTTCCTGCGATTATATCAAGGAGCGTTGTCTTGCCTGCACCGTTTGCTCCTACTATACCGATTCTTTCTCCGTAATATGCCTTAAAGTCCTTAATATCCAATATTAGCCTTTCAACGTAATATTTCTTCAGGCCGTTAATCTCCAATAAGAGCATAATCATTTCCCCCTTGCATCTCTATTGTATAAGCATTACACTTGTTAATACAATAAAAATTCCCCTCCTGCTTTTCCGGAGAGGATACATAGCTGCAGAAAGCATGCCTGAAGCAATAACCGCCTATAGCAGCAAACATACTGTTATTTATAATATACATAGGACTATGTATCCCAACCGGAACTGAATGAATAGCAGAATAACCCCCGGTGCGGGGATAAATCCGCTAAATGTTTAGTTGTTCCTAATTAGAATAATATCCTCATGCTTTTAATACCTTACCTTTCTTCGTTTCGTACTTATTATAGTAAAGCGGCTTGTGAAAGTCAAGCTGCGGGAAAATAGTTATTCATGTTCCGGAAGGAAATTGTTTCATTATGTCGAATTTACTGACTTAGCATAATAACTCAAGAGGAGCACGTCATGGAACTTACTGTACAAAGAGCAAGAAACATAATAAATGCACTGAAAAACGGCGTTGTCCCTGACTGCGACCTGGAACTCCTCTGTGTAGGAAGAGATAGGGAGATTAAGGAATTTCAAAGGTGCTTCCAAGTGGTTTACGAAGGCAGCGGTACTGTGAAGTTTCTTAACGGGGAATACGGCTCGGGAAAGTCCTTTTTTATGAATGTAATCAAGCAAGCTGCCGTCAAAAACGATTTTATCGTGTCTAAGGTACAGGTGGACAGAGGATTCAGATTCAATAATCTTGAACACTTATACTATCATATTATGCATAATCTCGCTCTTAATATAGCCGAAGGCTCCGCCGCAAGCTTTGAGAGCATATTTGACCTTTGGATCTCCAAGCTTCAGGAGTCATCCAACAAAGACAGTGCTGCTGCGGAAATAAACCATGTTATTTCATCCCTTAACCGGTATAATATGTCCTTTGCCAGGGCTTTTCTGGCATACATAAGGGCAAGAATCGAAAAGAACACGGTATTATCGGACACAATAGCCTCCTGGCTAATGGGAGAAAAGAACATTCCCGCAAGTATTAAAGCAAAATTTGATGTGGTAGGCAGCGTTGACAGGCTTAATTCTATTGACTTCCTGAAGGCTTTTGTGAAGCTGATCAAACTGCTGGGATACAGCGGCCTTATAATCCTTATAGACGAGCTTGAGCTGATTATGAACGAAAGAATAGATATCAGAAGAGTTTCCTATGAAAATCTCAGAAATATTATTGATGTATGCTGCTCGGGGGAATTGGGAAGCTGCATGTTTGTTTTTGCCGCCACCAATGACTTCTTTGAGAATCCCGAAAAAGGTATAAAAACTTATGAGGCTCTGTCCCAAAGACTGGGAGATGCCATAGACAAATCCAATTCCGCTTTGTATGATGTAAGGCAGCCCGTAATAAGGCTTCACAAACTTAATACCGAAGAATTTCAGGAGCTTACCGACAGAGTAATTAATATATATAAAATGCTTTATAATTTTGTACCCGCAAACAGCAATGAATCCATCAGAAGCTGGACCTTCATTTCCTTAAGAAAGTTCGGCGGGAAATTAGCCGAATTGAGTATCAGAGAATACTTGACCAAACTGATAGAGGTACTTGATATAATGGAGCAGCACCCGGAAAACAAGCTCTTTACTTCCGAATTGAAGGCAGTAAAAAAGGGTGATACTGAAGTATACATAAACCGAAATAGAGGATAGAGAAGCCGAAAGGACACGGAGAGGGACACGGGGACGTTCGGGACACGGGGACGTTTCTCTTGTCCCATTGAAAGTGGGACAAGAGAAACGTCCCCGTGTCCCGTGAAACGTCCCCGTGTCCCGTGCATATGAGAAGGGGTATCGCTATCGATACCCCTTCGTTTCTTTTAATGGGCTTCCGCTCCCAGATATGCTTTCTTGATATCAGGATTTGCAAGCAATTCCGCACCTGTCCCCTTCAGGGTTATTCTCCCTGTCTCCATAACATATCCCAAATCGGCAATATGGAGAGCTGCATTTGCATTCTGTTCAATAAGGAGGATTGTAACTCCCTGCTTGTTTACTTCCTTTATGATGTTGAATATTTCCTTGACTATAAGCGGTGCAAGCCCCAATGACGGCTCATCCATCATCATAAGCTTCGGCCTTGACATCAGCGCCCTGCCTACCGCAAGCATCTGCTGCTCGCCTCCGGACAATGTGCCTGCTGTCTGCCAGCTTCTCTCCTTAAGTATAGGAAACAAGCCATACACCATCTCAATATCTTCTTTTATTCCCTTTTCGTCATTTCTTGCAAAAGCTCCTACCCTGAGGTTTTCAAGCACCGAAAGGTTTGGGAAAATTCTTCTTCCTTCGGGTACAAGGGTTATCCCATGTCTTACCATTTCCTGAGTCTTCATGCTGAGCAGGTTTTTCCCCATATAGGTTATTTCACCCTGTTTAGGCTTCACAAGCCCCATTATGGATCTCAGTGTGGTACTCTTGCCGGCGCCGTTCGCCCCTATAAGTGTTATTATCTTCCCTTCCTCAACTTCAAGGCTGATTCCCTTCAAGGCTTCAATTCCGCCGTATGCGACAACCAGATTGTCTATTTTAAGCATCTTCATCCACCCCCAGATACGCTACTATTACCCTTTGATTATTCTGGATCTCATAGGGGTTTCCTTGAGCTATTGTGATTCCGTAGTCCAGAACATAAATCCTGTCTGAGATACCCATTACAACCTGCATATGATGCTCTATCAGGAATACCGTCAAATCAAATTCATCTCTGATCTCTTTTATAAATACAGTCAAGTCTTCACTTTCCTTTGGATTCATTCCTGCCGCAGGTTCATCCAGAAGCAGTATACTCGGATCTGTTGCAAGTGCTCTTGCAATCTCCAGTCTCCTCTGCTGTCCGTATGGAAGGGAACTGGATTTCTCATACCTGCTGTCTGCCAGGCCCACTTTTTCCAGCAGGCTCATTGATGTTTCCACCATCTGCTTCTCTTCTCTCTTATATCTTGGCAGTTTGAATATCGCTTCGAAAACATTAGAGTCGATGCGAAGGTGGTTGGCAATAAGCACGTTGTCAAGTACGCTTAAATCCTTAAAAAGCCTTATGTTCTGAAAGGTTCTGGCAATACCCAGTTTTGTTATCTGGTCAGGCCTGAGGCCTGTTATGTCTCTCTCCTTATGCTCTTCTTTCCCGTCAACAGTGCTCTTTTGGTTTAAAAACACCTTCCCTTTGGTTGGTGTATAAACTCCGGTAATCATATTAAAAGCTGTGGTTTTGCCGGCGCCGTTAGGCCCGATAAGTGCCACTATCTCCCCTTTGTTAAGCTCAAGATTGAACTCCTTGACAGCAGTTAATCCTCCGAACTGCATTGTTATATTATCTGTTCTCAATACATTCATCATTTGGCACCTCCTTTTGAAAGAGGCCTTTTTGTAAAGAATCTGAAGAACTTGTCCCAGCTGAATTCCCTGGTTCCCATGATTCCCTGCCTGAAGAACAGAACTACAAGCATTAGAAGTATTGAAAATACGACCATTCTCAAGCCCGGCAGCGCAGGTACATTGGGAAATATAGGTTCATCCAGGAACCTCAGAACTTCTTGTGCTATTGTTATTATAAAGGCTGATATAATTGTCCCGGTGATGCTTCCCATTCCTCCCAGCACTATTATAAGAAGTATGTTATATGTCATGAAGAATCTGAACATCAACGGGTCAATTGTTCCCATCATATTACCCAGCAAGCCTCCTCCTATGCCTGCAAAGAAAGCACCTATGGCAAAGGAAAGCACCTTATGCTTGAACAAACTGATTCCCATACTTTCTGCAGCAATTTCATCCTCCCTTATTGCCTTGAAGGCTCTTCCGAAGCTGCTGTTAATCAGTGATACCATTATAAAAACGGTTATCACCGCTGTCCCAAAGCTCCACCAGAGATTTGTAGTAGCGGGAATTCCCTTTAGTCCCAAAGCACCGTTGGTTATTGTCTGTGTGTTTGTGAATACTACTCTTATAATCTCTGAAAAACCCAGAGTAGCTATGGCAAGATAATCCCCCTTAAGCCTCAATACCGGTGCTCCTATAAGGAAAGCCACAAATGCAGATAGTATACCTGCCAGCAAAAGTGACGGCAGAAAAGGCCACACAATTTTGTCCAAAGGTGAAACAAGGGGCGCCAGGAAGAAATTCATCTGCTTGGTGGCAATAGGCAATGTCAGCATTGCCGTAGTATAAGCGCCCACGGCCATAAAGCCTGCGTGCCCCAAAGAGAACAATCCGGTAAAACCGTTTATTAGATTCATACTAAGACCCAATACCGTATAAATCGCACAAAGGTTCAGTATTCTCAAAAGATATGAGTCTAAATATTTATTGCCGAAATAAACAAATACAAACAGTACAATTATGGCGGTAATTGTATAAATCGTATTCCTCTTCATATTTACACCTTCTCCGATATTTTTTCTCCCATTATGCCGGTAGGCCTAAATAGGAGTATTAATATAAGCAGAATAAAGGAGAATGCATCTCTGTAACCGGAAAGCTCCGGGAGGAATGCTACCAGAAGGATTTCTCCTATACCGAGTATGAATCCGCCAATTACCGCACCCTGTATATTTCCAATTCCGCCTATTACTGCTGCAATAAAGCATTTAATTCCCGGCATTACGCCCATCAAAGGCAATATGCTGGGGAACTTGAGGCCCCACATTATGCCTCCTACCGCTGCCAGTAAGGATCCTATCCCAAAGGTAAAGGATATTGTCCTGTTCACATCAATACCCATTATCTTCGCAGTTTCAAAATCCTTTGATACGGCCCTCATGGCCATACCGCTTTTTGTCTTGTTGATAAGGTACATTAATAACATCAGGAGAACCGCCGTTACCACAGGGATCATAAAAGTCAGCATCTGAATATGGACGGTCCCGAATTGCACCATATCGGTGAACAACGGGATCTGCGGAAAGGTCTTCGGCCTTCCGCCATATATCACGATAGCCAGATTCTCCAACAGGTAAGAAGCACCTATGGAAGAAATAAGAATTGAAATTCGCGGTGCTTCTCTTATCGGCCTGTAAGCCAGTGTCTCAACAGTAATACCCAGGACTCCCGTCAGAGCTATTGCAATAATGAATGACACGTACCACGGCATTCCAAAGGTCATAACTCCAAAGAAAGCAAAGTATACTGCCATCATGAATATATCACCGTGGGCAAAATTTATCAGCCTCAATATACCGTACACCATCGTGTATCCTATGGCAACCAGTGCATAAAGGCTTCCCAGTGATATACCATTAGCCAAATGCTGTAAGAACAATTCCAGTGTCATATATACACCACCTAAGTAAGATTTCGTCAGGGAACCTTCCCATTCATTTCTCATTATGCCGGAAAACATACTCTTCCGAACAATGTAGCATTAATTTTATAACATAAAAAAATTCCTGGTACCTTGTAACATCTAATTGTTGTATTATGATACGCAGAATATTTGATTCCAATACAAGGCGATGGAAAGAGGCGCAGCAGTGGCTACGGCGATTGACATCAACGCAGTAGTGGAGCAAATAGGCAGGTATCATGCAGCTTTAGGTGTTGAAAGGTACTTTAGTTAAGTCTTATCATAAAACGCACTTCCTCCCTTTAAGGGAGGAAATGCATTTTACTCTACTTTTTATATTTACTGATATGGGGAAGGTTTATCCATCCGTTGATTTTTATTTAGGGTTCAACTACATCCATGAATGTAAATTTGCCGTCTTTTACTGTTTTTATAACAGCGCTCTTAACAGCATCTCCGTTTTCATCAAAGTTTACAACACCAGCTGCACCCTGGAAATCCTTTATATTAAGCAGTGCATTATGAATTGATGCGGAGTCGGCTGCCCCTGCCTGTTCGATAGCCTTTATGAGAATAAGGTATGCATCGTATCCAAGGGCTGTAACTGCTGCAGGTTCTTTCCCGGGATATTTTGCCCTGTATGCATCCAGGAATTTTGTTGATTCTGAAGTTATCGGTCTTTCTGTTGCAAAGAATGTTGAGAATACAACACCTTCTACAGCATCTCCGCCTATTTCAGCAAATTCCGGAGTCTCATAAGTATCTCCACCTATAAACGGAGTCTTTATTCCAAGCTGTCTGGCCTGCTTTATAAGAAGAGCTGATTCTGTAAAGTTACCCGGAGCGAATATAACATCAGGATTCTGTGCTTTTATGTTTGTAAGCTGTGCAGTGAAGTCCTGGTCTCCTGTATTATAGTTGGCAACTGCAACTATACTGTTTTCATCACCTGTCAGCTTCTTGAAGTTATCTGTAAAGAACTTTGCAAGTCCTACTGCATAGTCGTTGGATACTTCCTGCACAATGGCTGCCTTCTTGGCACCAAGGCCATTGTAAGCGTAGTTTGACATTACTACTCCCTGGAAGGGATCTATAAAGCAAACCCTGAAGTAATAATCATTACCCTGTGTAACAAGAGGATTGGTGCAAGATGTTCCCATTGCAGGAACCTTTGCATTTTTTACGATATCTCCTGCTGCCATTGCAAGGGAGCTTCCCCAGCTTCCTATAATTGCAGTAACTTTTTCTTTCTCAACCAATCTGGCTGCAGCTGTAGCTGCTTCAACCTTGTCTGATTTATTATCAACTACTATAAGCTCAACCTTTTTGCCCAATACTTCGGGATATAATTCGTGGGCAAGCTCGATACCTTCCATTTCAAGCTCACCGCCGGCAGCATTTGCACCTGTCAAAGGTTCAAATACACCGATCTTAATAACTTCTTCTTCAGCCGGAGCTGCAGGCTCACCGCTTGGAGCCGGAGCAGGCTGTGCACACCCTGTAAGCAAGGATAGTGCCATCGCAACAACTAAAGTCAAGGATAATAACTTTTTCATACTATTCCTCCTTCTCATTTTCGAACTGACCATTATATAGCCCTTCCCCATTTGAGCTATCTTGATAATGCCAAACTATCCTTCTATAACCACCTCCAATATTTGATAGTGCATCAACAACAAAAAATCCAATTACAGTATAACCACCACTTCTGAAAGTGGCGGATTTCCCTCTAAAAATATTATAATATATCAAAAATATATCTATTCAAATAATATAATAAAATCTAATTATAGTCAAACAATTTGTAAAATTTCATACCTCCATCCATGCGCAGAATCTGCTTTCCAATTTGTCAATTATCTTAAACAGCAAGAGCCCCATAATACTTAGAGCCAAAATGCCGCTGAACATCTCCACATAGTTGACGACAACCCAACTGTTCATTATAAAATATCCTATACCGTATCTGGCGGCAAAGTTCTCACTGAAAAACAGCACTGCAATGGAGGTTCCCACTGTAAGCCGCAAGGCTGTTATTATTTTGGGCATTATTGCCGGAATTATGATGTGTCTGTACAGCTGTGCCCTGCTCATATCTAAGGATTCAGCGGAAAGAAAGTATTCCTTTCCCAGTTCATGCACTCCGTCCCTGGTGGTTACAATTATTTGAAATATTACTATTATTGAAATAAGAATTATCTTGGACGCATTCCCCAATCCGAACAAAATCATCAATACCGGCAGGAAAGCAACCTTTGGTATTGGATAAAGTATATATACTATGGGTGTTATAAGCCTGTCGGCTTTATTGTTCATACCTGTAAGCAGCCCTAGCGGCAACCCCAGGAGCAGGGAAAAGGCTGCTGCGGCAATTATCCTGGCCAAACTGGCCAGTTCATGGGGCAGAAGCACCGCAGGAAGTATCGTTATAAAGTTCAATACTGCAGCAAAGGGGCTTGGTATAACAGGGGATTGAAGCATAATATACAATATATACCAGAAAAGAAAAATCATAAGTGTTCCATAAAGGCTTTTGCTTCTTATCAACTTATTCCCCCCTATCCATCCATTTGCGCACTTCTAGGCATATTTTGCAGTACTCCATCCTGCTTCGAAGCTCTTCGTCACCGAAATAAGGGTTGTCCAGCACGTGCTTTATTTTTGCCTTGCCCATTACTATGATTTTCTGCCCAAGGAAAACAGCCTCCTCAATGCTGTGAGTCACAATGACCATGGTCAGGGGAGCACTTTTATACAGCTTCAGAATAAGGTTCTGTATATGCTCCTTTGTAATGGCATCAAGGGCTGAGGAAGGTTCATCCATCAGAAGCAGGTCAGGCTTCATTGCAAGGGTTCTGCCTATTGCCACCCTCTGTTTTTCTCCTCCGCTCAGCTCTGCGGGATATTTACAGCTAAGATGTCCGATTCCAAGCACTGCAAGTATATTGCTTACGGTTTCACTGATTTTTTCTTTGGTTTCACCTCTTACCTGCAGGCCCAGAGCAACATTATTCCAGACGTTTTTCCATGGAAAAAGGCCATAGTCCTGCAGTATTATTCCGGTGCTTCTTCTTATGCCGGAAAGCTCTTCACCGCCGATATATATTGTTCCCTCCTCCGGACGGATAAGCCCCGCTAATGTATAAAGCAAGGTAGTCTTTCCGCATCCAGAGGGCCCGATTATCGCACAGGTGGCATTGCGCTCCACCTTCAGGCTGATTCCTTCCAACGCCCGCACATTTCCATAAGACACCTGCAGGTTGTTAACTTCTATCATTGGTTAATGAACTTCCCTTCAATCATATCATCATACTTTACATTCACCTTAATATTCTGGATTTTCTCAACCCACTCCACAATCTTGCGGATGTAAGCTTCATCAGGAAGCCTGGTTTTGTGATACACGGGGAGTATTATTTTATCCTTTATTCCCGGTTTAAGCTGCAGTTTTTCTATCAGTACTTCCCTTGCAAGGGTGTCATCCCTTTTTATATCGTCTACGGCTTTGTCAAAGGCTCTGTGGAACAGCTCAATTGCCTTTTCCTTCTCTTTGAGTGCTTTTCCCGTAAAGGCCATTGCCTCAGGCATAAAGTCATCCTTGTTCTCGTAGACAACCTTTTTTAGTCCGTTAAGTTCTCCCATGGAGGCCATAGGTTCCGGAATATTGGCAATGTCCAAATTCCCCGCTTTTATCATCTCCAGCCTTGCGGGAATCTCATTGATATATACCTTCTCCATTTCATACTTGTCCCCCAAGTATTCCTCCGACAGAAAATTTGTAACGCTCACTTCCATCATTCCTACTTTAATATTCTTCTTTTCCTTTAAATCCTTGTTTACGAGAAATGGGAAGCTTCCGTCAGTACTTGTGGTTATTTTTATATCAAAGCCGTTATGTACATTATTCACAAATGCAATCAAGTCCACCATAGCACCGTCAAGCTCTCCGCTCTGCAGGGCACTTTGCCTGTTAGCCGCATTTGTATATACCTGTATTTCCGCATCCAATCCCAGTTCCTTAAAGTATCCCTTTTCTTCAGCAAGGAATATCGGTGCGGAGTCTGCTGCGGGCATTACCCCGATTTTCAGCTTGGGTATTTCAGTTATATCAGGTTCCTTATTGTCTGCCGTACTACATCCTGCAGCAGCTATTGCTGTGCAGATCAGCATGATTATTACTGCCTTGAGCTTTTTCATTCACACAACCTCCGGTTTTTCTGATATGTATATATATTATTTCTTATTCTTCCAAATGACAAGAAAAAAAGCCGCAAATGCGGCTGATTTATATGAATTTATACTAAAAACACGGCGGCTATTGTAGTTATTATAAGCCCTATTACTACAGGCTTCAGATTGCGGCGGGCCAATTCGAAGGGATCGACTCCGCATATTGCTGCCGCAGGGATTACCGCCCAAGGTATCAGAGTGCCTCCCCCTACCCAGATGGCTGCAACCTGGCCTAAGGCTGTAAGCGTCGCCGCTCCTGTGCCTAAGGCTATAGAAAATAGCTTTGCAATAGACCCGACTAGGGATATGCCTGAAAATCCTGAACCGTCAAGTCCTGTAATTGCACCGACGGCTGTGGCTGTGACAGCTCCGATTCCCCGGTTCAGCGGCACTGCGCCTGCCAAGGCAACACCCAGGTCATTTACAAGCCCGTTTGAGCCTTCCGGAAGCACCTTGCCGAATATATCGATTATAGCCGAATCGCCCAAGTAGAAAAATGCTGCAATAGGAATAACCGGCCCGAACACCCTGAAGCCGAACTGCAATCCTTCTATTAAATGCTCTGTAATTTTGCCCAGAGGATCTGCACTATAAGCAAAGAAGGATACAATTATCAATATCAGTACTGATGTTCCGCCGATTAAAGCTGTTGCATCCCCGCCCTGAAGCTTTAGAATAAACATCATCAATATATCTACGGCAAACAGTACGGGTACCATCGCAGCAAGGAGTTTTTTTACAACAGGAGGTATTTCTTTCATACTTGCCTTACCGTCGTTGATTTGCACAATCATGCTTTTTCTCATGTTTTCATCTTCAACCTTCAATGCTCCGGACTTCAAGTCCTTTCGAAGTATCCAGAATGCAGAGATGGTTGTGACTGCACCCATAATTATCACCAATGGCACACTGGCCGCTACCACATCGATTACAGGTATCCCGGCACCATCGGCAGTTAATTTCGGCGCTCCCTGGATAATAAAGTCTCCTGATAATGCTATGCCGTGGCCGAAAAGGTTCATAGCCACAGCTACGCCCATGGCGGGAAGCTTTGCTTTAAGTGCGACCGGCAGAAGTACTGCCCCCATCAGCGCAACAGCAGGAGAGGGCCAGAAGAACCAGGAAATGATCATCATCAGTATGCCTATAACCCAGTATGCCAGGGCCGGAGTACGTATCAGCCTTGTAAATGGGTATACCATAGCTTCATTAATACCTGTTTTCATCAATACTTTACTCATTCCGTAAATAATCGAAATAATCAATATTGTCCCCAATAGTTCCTTAATAGCGTATGCAAAACTGTTAAAGACCCCGGTTACCGAATGAGTGATTGTGGAGGTTGCTATAAACCCCAGAACGAGAATTCCGGCAACACAGATGAAGCTGGTATCCTTCCTCATTACAATGAAGGCAATTACCAGCAGAATGAAGATCAAGTACACCCAATGCAGTGTTGTAAGTGTAATCCCCATTGAGCCTCCTCCTTATAAAAGAATGTAATTACTACACAATATGCAGAGGCATCAATAAGGGAGCTAAATTCTTCGCAAAATAAGAATAATGCGACGGGGAAACGTCCCCGCGTCCCCGTCGCATTATTCTTCTATTGTCCATATTAAAAAAGATATGCCCGGCAAAGCTGCTGAACATATCTTTTATACCTTTTTAATAGCAATAGAAGCTTTCTATCTGCCTCAGGTCAACTCCGAAGAATACCCACCTGCGTCCCGTCCACCTCCAGCCTGAAATTGAGCGTCTACCCACAAATGTCAGCCACATCCAGAATTCCCTGCCATTTCTGAGCTGTAAGTAAACGAAACTGAATCTGCATCTTCTTATTGACCCGGGATCTACTGCCAGAGTCCCTATACCCTGCGGCCCCCCAAACTGTGGTGTTATAGAAGGCGGCGGCCCTGATGGGGGGCCATCCGAAGAGCCCGGCCCTACACCCGGCGGTTGAAATTGCGGTCCAAAAGGCCCGAAGGTTGGCGGCCGCTGCCTGTGAAACGGACAGCTTTCACAGAGCTCATAGTCCAGTTCAATATCGTCTTTTTCATCATCATACATATATATTCACTCCCATGCACACTTTCTTACATTATATGCATGGAGCAGGTCCAAGCTGCAAGTCCATACTTATCCGGTTATTTTCTGGTAGCCAATATGTTATTTTCAATTTCATACATCTTATTAATTTCTTCTTCGTTTAATCTTGATAATATTTCTTTCCTGTATTTAGCGGCTATCAGATGCCTCTCCTTTATATCCTTTTCAACCGTTTCAGCCCAATACAGCTTTTTTCTCTTATAAAAAAGGTCATAGTCTACTATTCTGGTTCCATCCTCCAGGAATTCCAAACCCATCAATAACTTTTTTATATATATCGGGTCATAATAGGTAAAAAACCTTACTCTGTATATCTCAATCGCCATCATAGGCCTCGGATAGTCTTTTCCCCAGGATGCCCCCAGTATAATTCCAATCTCCAGGGATTCCATTATATTAATGAGTCTTGTGTAATGGAGGTCATACTCCCCATATTTGTCATATATCCTGATTTCAAGCTCATACCAGTCCTTATTGCCTATACCGTTGTTCAGGTATTTTAATGCCCGGGATCTGAGGCTTCGTATAAGAGGCTTGTATTTTTCATTAATAAGCAGACCCTTTTCATAAATATCCTTCTTATAACTTATGTTTCTATGCAGGGGTTTTTCTGTAACAACCACCAGAGTCCCCTTCTCATCACTGGATTTAATAATATCCAGCGGGCTTCCCACAATACATTGATAGTCCCCGCTTATATCCCTTACTACCCTTTCCAGGTCCCCCATTGCTCTTAATACTATTATCCTCGTTGCAATCCGTGACCTGCTTACAAGATCAATCTTTTTATCGTTCAACATATTGCATAGTATTACATCAGGTTCTTCATTAATTAAAATCCCGTTATCTGCTTCATCAAAATCAACTGCTTCTTTAATTTTATCAATGATAAAAAGAATTGTATGGTCTTCCCCTGCATTTTCAAATACATCACTTGGATTATAAGCTTCTGCGCCCTTCTCTTGAATAAAGTAGTTCCTTAATTCTTCTATTCTGCTGCTTTCAAGAAGTAATACTTTGGGTCCCCCTCTAACCAAGCTGAGCATAAATAACCCTCCCTTGATATTATTTTTTTACAGTCCCACTTTCCTTCTTCCTACCCTTGCGTCATTTGTATATAAAGGATAATTTAGAGTCGTGAACTCTCCTGACTCTAACCCTATAATGCTTATATATGTTATCCCGTTAAAATACAGTTTATCATCAATACATCCATTCTTAAGCGTTAAATCATGTCCAAACAGATTATACCGGGACGGGTTTTCTTGAACGCCTTTAGGAAAATGGCTGATTCTAAAACTCAATCCCTCTAAATTAATTGTCTCAGCTTCTATTATTATGCGGCTTCTTACAAAATGCTTATTGACAACATCAATATTGTCATGGTTACCAATTGCCAATATTACTTCTGCTCCGGAAGCCTCAAGCATGTCTGCCAGAACCTTTACCCCCTTCTCATGCTCATGGATCAATGCAGGGTAAAGCTCCAGCTTTATATTGTCCGTAAGGTCCCCCGTATGCACTATATATGCAGGCTTAAGCCATCCAATAAGCCTTTTGAGTTCAGAATAAAAACAAAGAGGGGTATCAGAAATATGCAGCAGTTTTTTTTCTTCGGATTTCAACAGCTCCGAAGAAATATAAAGCTTTTTTATTGTATTATATATAAATTTCTTAAAGCTTAACATCATATGCTCCTTATTTCAATGTGTAAATAATATTATTCCATCTATTCACGTATAAGTCAAACAAAAAGAATAGCTTGTTTGCTATTCCTAAATATATTCTTAATATTAAATCTTTGGCAGATTTATTCCGTAAAAAATCTCTGTGATTTCCCTGTCCAGCTTCTTCGATATATCCTTTTTCTCCTTTGGAGTCAAGTCATCTTCCTCTATCTCAAATAAATAGTTGTTCAAATCCAAATCCCTTATCCTCATTTTTGTATGGAATATATTGGACTGGTATATGTTCATATCAATAAGGTCATATCTGTTTATTGTGTCCTTGGCAATGAAGTTTTGTATTGAGTTTATCTTATGGTCTATGAAGTGTTTCCGGCCTCGAATATTTCTTGTATATCCCCTGACCCTGTAGTCGATAGTAATTATATCCGAATCAAAGCTCCCGATAAGATAATTCAATGCCTTTAGTGGGGAAATAGTTCCACAGGTAGTCACATCTATATCAACCCTGAAGGTACTTATCTCATTCTGAGGATGGCTCTCGGGGTACGTGTGTACTGTCACGTGACTCTTGTCAAGGTGTCCCACAATATTCTCCCTGATAGGGGTTATTATTCCTCTGTTACAGGAAGGATCGAGCACATAAAGAGGAACCTCTTCTTCCGAAATAAGAAGTGTAACACTGGCTCCCTGAGGGTCATAATCCTGTTTGGCTACATTCAGTACACTGGCACCTATCATTTCGGTAACATCACTGAGTATCTTTGTAAGCCTTGTAGAATTATACTGTTCATCAATATATTCAATATATTTCTTACGGTCTTCTCTAGATTTGGTATAGCAAATATCATAGATGTTAAAACTCAAAGATTTCGTAAGATTATTGAAGCCATAGAGCTTCAGCTTGCCATTTTCGGCTTTCATAAGCATCACACCCCATTTCCATTAATCTTATTAGCATTTATTTAAAATGCAAATCATAATCATATTAAGCCCTAAAAATGCAAATGTCAATGTTCCTTCTATTTTGTCAGATAAAATGTTTTACAGTAATTATTTCCCCGCCTTTTCCAGTTCCTCCACCATTTTTATATGTTTCTTCGGTGAAAGCCCGTACATTCTTTTAAAGGCCCTTACGAAGCTTGAATAATCGCCAAAGCCGCATTCCGTACATGCTTCTGCTACTGATTTTCCTGACTTTATGAGTGTATTGGCCATCATCAGCCGCTTTTGAAGGATGTAGCTGTGAATGGTATAACCTGTCTGGCTTTTAAACTTATGCATCAAATGATACTTGCTCATATAGAATTTGGATGCCAGGCCTTCTATTGGCATATCCTCACAAATATTCTCGTTTATATGCCTTATTACTTCTCCTATGCTTTCGTCATAATCCCCGTCAGCCTTATGCTCTATGGAATCAGGCTCAAGATAAATTCTATTAAGATATACTATGAATTGAAGGAATAATGAGTTCTTAAGCACCTGACTTCCAAAACCGCCGCTCTTGCATTCCTCCTTCAGCTGAGAAAGAATATGTTTCCCCTGCCTGAGAAGCTTAGGATTCAGCCTCAGTATATTGCGCTTCTCTTTTGAGGCAATATCAAAGCATCTCAACAAATCACCCTCAGGACTTTTATACTTATGCAGAAAATTTGAATTGACCCATATTATCATCCTCTCATAAGTCCCGCTAGTGCCTACTATTGCTTTATGTATCTCGCTGCTGCCGATAAGAAGCATATCCCAGGGTTTAAGCTTGTACGCCCTGCCTTCTATCAGATACGTAACATTTCCCGACATGAAGATGATTATTTTGTTAAAATCATGAAAGTGCAATTCAAACTCCATAATTTTCCTGTCTTTTAAATGAAAAAACTCAAAATCCTTATTTAAATATCCCCTTCTGCTGCCCGAAACAACTGCCTGATCCTTCATGCTTTACCTCCAATTCGTTACCGAAGTTGCTGAGACTTTCGTTCTGCATACCCATTGCCTCAATAATATCGCAGGTTTTGCAAGTTATCAAGAATTATAAGCAATATTTATAGCAAAAATTTTGAATATAGCGAGGCACAGTTCATACTATTTTTTGAGAAGAGCGGGTTTTAACATGATATCACCGGCGGCTGCCGATGAGCATCCAAGTTTATGTAAAACCTCTTCTCCGTGGTAAAAGCTGAACGTTTCGCAGGGTGTAAGGTTGTTCAGATTTGTGAGCAGCGATATTTGATGAACAGATTGGCTTTCTGAGCAAGGGGCGATATAATAGTATTCAGCCTTGCAATCTCGTCCTCTGATACACAAAGGCCACTTAGGGATTCGGATGCTGTTTTATGTGCCTTGATATGCGCGTTCTCTGCAGGATGACTGCAAACCTCAGATATGTCGCATTATTCTACTATTGTGCAATAGCCCTTTTTGCTATATAAGTCCTTCAATAATGATGGTAGTTCCTATTGCCAGCACTTGTACCACATTTATAATCAGAAAGTTCTTAACGGACAATATAAAGGTGTCCTTCTTGGTCTGCTTTTCAAAAAAACTTTTTATATTGCTGCTTACGGGAAAAATTGTAAAAAGCGTAATGACTGTTGCCGCGGGGGTAACTCCCAGAACAAGCAGCAGCAGCAAATCTGCATAGCTGATGTAGTATAAGGCTTTAAATACCCATAAAGCCCTTTCCTTTCCTATATATATGGGCAGAGTATAACGTCTGTTCTCGATATCGTCTTCAATATCGCATATGTTGTTTGCCAGCATGATATTGGCAATGCCGTTTACTGCAGGTAATGACAGAAGAAATATATATATTCCTTCAGTCAGGTTGAAGCTTATTCCCACCATGCTGCCGGAATATGTCAGACCAGCAATACCCGTGTCATATACATGTACATATATTGATATGAAAGTAATTACAAACCCCATGAACAACCCGGAAAACACCTCTCCAAAGGGTGTCCGGGAAATCGGTATCGGTCCGAAGGAATACAGAATTCCTACTGCAAAGGACAAAACCCCCAGCAGCAGAATAACGGGAGATGTATTAAGAAAAAGCATAAGGCCGAAAACAGATGCAACAGTCAGCAAAGCGGTTATTGTTAGTTTTACAGTTGATTCTTTCAAATTGCATTTTACTATGGCATTATGACTTTCGTAATTAAAGCCCTGGGTCTTGTTCGCTCTCTTGTAATCATAGTAATTGTTAATTGCTGTAGTTGCCATATCAAAGGATAGCAATGATATGAACATTATTATGAAGTTCCTGGGATTAAAGATTCCAAAGTGATAAACTGTATATAAGGTTCCCAATGCAAAGGGTATTACGCTTGCAACTTTTGTCTGTATTTCAACCAGTTTGAGAAAACTCTTCAAAGACATTGCAATTCTCCTTTTTGACAGTATAACTATTGGTCTTCTGCTTTTCTGTCTTCCTTTTTGCCGCGAACCCTGTCGTACAAGAATTTTAAATCCTCATCAATGAATCTGTGCTTAGTCTCCTTCAGGTTATATTTGAAAAGCTTAAAGGAAAACTGAACAAAATATCCGGCTGTAATTGCCATAATTGCAGTTCCTATTCCCACAGAACCTCCAAGGATATATCCTGCGGCCAGTGCGGTTATTTCGATGCTGTTTCTTATGAACCTGACGGACTTGCCGGTCTTTTTTGTCAGCGCCACCATCAGACCGTCCCTTGGGCCGGAGCCCAATCCGACGCTTATGTAGAAATAGCTGGCTATTCCGATAACGAACATGCCCAGAAGCATCATTGCAAATCTTAGTATTACTGACTGAAATACCGGAATCAGGTGATTCAGCATTAGTATATCCATGAACAATCCAATGAATAGCATGTTGAACAGTGTTCCCCATCCGAGCCTTTCTCCAAGCAGACTGTCAAGTCCTACAAGGACCATCCCGACATATATGCTTGCCTGACCCATTGTAATTCCGGTTTTTATTGACAATCCCTGATGAAATATCTCCCAAGGTGCCAAACCCAGATTGGCATTGATTGTCATAACAATCCCCAAACCATACAAAAATAACCCAAAGAACAATTTTGCCATACGTTTTATGATTTCTTTCATTTCTGTCTATCTCCTTCTACGATTCGCTTTCCCTTAAATCCCTCCGGATTATTCTTATGCCACTTCCATGCAGTCGCTATAATTTCATCGATGCTATTGTACCTGGGCTGCCATCCCATCTCATCCCCGGCCTTTTTTGCGGAGGCTATCAGTGTGGAAGGGTCTCCTGCCCTTCTGGGGCATATTACTGCCGGTATCGGGTGATTGGTCACCCTTCTTGCTGCCTCGACAATTTCCTTAACTGAGAAGCCTTCACCGTTTCCGAGGTTATAAACAGTGCTTGCAGCTCCGCCTCTCAAGCGGTCAAGAGCCATGATATGCGCATTTGTCAAATCCGTTACATGTATATAATCCCTTATACAGGTACCGTCATAAGTATCATAATCATCACCGAATATTGAGATGCTTTCCCGCTTCCCAAGGGGAACCTGAAGTATAAGCGGAATCAGATGTGTCTCAGGGCAGTGGTCCTCGCCGATTCTTCCGCTTTCATGGGCTCCGGCTACGTTAAAGTACCTGAGGGCTATATACTTTATACCATGGGCAATATCCGCCCACTTCATCATTTTTTCCATTACAAGCTTGGTTTCCCCATAGGCATTAGTTGGTTCAGTCCTGTCCGTCTCCAGAATGGGAATGCTCTCCGGCTCGCCGTAGGCAGCTGCAGAGGATGAAAATACTATTCTGTTCACATTATGCCTGTTCATTGCTGAAAGCAGTACTTCTGTTCCATATACATTATTGTCAAAGTAAGAAAGAGGCTCTTTCATGCTCACGCCAACCAGGGAATCGGCAGCAAAATGGATTGCCGTATCAATATCATTCTCATTAAATATCTTATCGAGAAATTTCCCATCCCGGATATCCCCTTTGTAAAATCTTGCTTCTCCATGCACAGCACCCTCGTGGCCTGTTTGCAGGTTATCTGCAACAACAACTTTTTCTTTTCTGTCAATAAGACTGCAGACGCAGTGGGAACCAATATATCCTGCGCCTCCCGTTACTAAGACTGCCAATTATTATTCCCTCCTTCACAGGGGCTGTTTATTTCCATGCTGATTGGTCTCGTCCTTTAATATTATAATATAATTTCCCGGGTATTACTATTATAGAATCAAGAACATGGGACACGGGGACGGAGGACACGGGGACGTTTCTCCTGTCCCGCTTTCAGGAGACAGGAGAAACGTCCCCGTGTCCCACGTCCCCGTGTCCTCCATGCATTTGCTTTTCAACATAGGCTGTTTTATAATTTATTTAGCATTCAAAAGGAGGAATGGAAATGCAGTTTGATGCCCATAAATATAATTACCCTTCAAGAAGAAATATTATATATGCAAGAAAAGGCATGATCGCCGCCTCACATCCCCTGGCAGCACAAGCCGGCCTGGAAATGCTCAAAAAAGGAGGCAATGCCATTGATGCCGCAGTTGCGACGGCTGCCTGCCTTACTGTAGTGGAGCCCACCTCCAACGGTATCGGAGGAGATGCCTTTGCCCTTGTATGGTCAGAAGGAAAACTCCATGGGCTGAATGCCAGCGGGCCTGCACCGGCTTCCATTCCTGCCGAAATAATCGAAAAAATCCAAAGCCGCGGCATTCCCAAGCATGGCTGGATGCCTGTCACCGTTCCCGGTATACCCTCCGCATGGTCGGCGCTGTCAAAACGTTTTGGCAGGCTTCCTCTTTCAGAAGCCCTATCTCCTGCAGTTGCTTATGCTTATGAAGGGCATCCTGTCGCACCTACCGTCGCAAAATCCTGGGAAAGCGCATACAGGACCTATAGAATAGCCCTAAAGGACGAATTATTCCGGCACTGGTTCGATACCTTTGCCCCATCAGGCAGAGCGCCAAAGGCCGGGGAGCTGTGGAGTTCATCCGCCCATGGAAAAACCCTTCAGGAGATAGGTGAAACAAATGCCGAAAGCTTCTATCGGGGAGCCTTGGCAGAAAAAATTTCCGAATTTGCCGGAAAAACCGGAGGATATTTGTCCCTGAAGGATCTTGAGTCTTTTGAACCGGAATGGGTTGAACCCATAAGTATTAACTATCGAGGGTATGACATATGGGAAATCCCCCCAAACGGGCACGGAATAGTGGCTTTAATGACTTTGAATATATTAAAGGGATTTGATTTTGAACTAAGGGATTCCATTGATACTTATCATCATCAGTTGGAAGCGATGAAGCTTGCATTTGCCGACGGAATAAGGTATATAGCTGATCGCAGAAGTATGAAGGTATCCACTGAGGAACTGCTCTCTGATAATTATGCTGCCGAAAGAAGGAAGTGTATCGGCAGCAAAGCGCTGATACCCACGCCGGGCAGGCCTCCCGAAGGGGGCACGGTATACCTGGCGGCAGCCGATGGAGAAGGCAATATGGTATCGTATATCCAAAGCAACTATATGGGCTTTGGCTCGGGTATTGTCATACCCGGGACAGGTATTAGCCTTCATAACAGAGGCTGCAATTTCTCAACTGATCCGTCCCGTGAAAACTGCATTGCCCCGGGGAAGAAGCCTTATCATACAATTATTCCCGGATTCCTTACCCGGGAAGGCAGAGCTATCGGCCCTTTCGGAGTAATGGGTGCATTTATGCAGCCTCAAGGCCATGTCCAGGTGATTATGAATACCTTAGACTTCCATATGAATCCCCAGGATTGCCTGGATTCACCCAGATGGCAGTGGATTGCGGAAAAGGATATTGAAGTGGAAGAAGGTTTCCCCTTAGATGCTGTACAGGGCCTTATTAATAAAGGACATAATATAAAAATTAATCCTTATTCCGGGAGCTTTGGAAGAGGACAGATCATATGGCGGGACGAGAGAAATATTTTGGTTGGCGGCACTGAGCCAAGGACAGACGGCGCAATCGCCGCCTGGTAATCCGCTACATCAGAATTTTGCGGCGTATCAGGTAGTCGTGAAGCTTTTCAAATATGAGCCCTCCAAAAAACCAAACCGGGATAAAGGATAAGGTGATTATCCCGTCGATAGAATATGGCCATGCACTGTAATCCCATGGACACTTTCCTATAATCTCTCTGAGAATCCATCCGGTTGTGTATTCTATTCCAAATATGATTATAGTGTACACACCCCCTCTTGCCACAACCGGAGCGTTTCTTATATTATCATGGACAGGCTCTAAAAGTATCATAAGCCCATATATCGGAAACATCCATATATAAGTCCATGTATGCATTGTCAAATCGCCCTTGAACAGGGATCCTAATCCCGTAAATATTGTCTCCGCTATCCATCCTGCCAGTCCATATATAACAAATCTTTTTTTCATACAGATATTTTCTGCATGTATATAAAAATAATTCGTTATTTCAATTCATCCAATTCCGGCTGATCAAATATGAGCTTCTCCCCATTATCAAGCATTATAAAGGGTATTCCCACTCTGCCGATTCTCTTGATTTCTTCAAACTCAGGCCTTGTATCCCGCAGCTTGAGATAGATTTTCAGGTTCTTCATACTGTCTGTTATATCAATATATTCGTAGATAATCCCATTATTTGAAAGAAACTCTTTCAATGGCTGGCAATCCGGTCAATGCCTGCTGCCGAATACAGTTATTTTTTTCATTTTGTATTCCTCCTTATTGTTCAATATTCTTATTATAAGTTATAACAAGGCGAAAAGATATTGTCTAACAGGCAGTGAGCATATCTCTCGCCTTGTTGAAACGCTCGGGTAGGTTTTTGCATGTATGCAAAAACCCTCATTAAAATCTTGTTATAAGCATATTTTATCAAATATTAAATACCATAATACTGTTGCCATAATCTTTAAGAAAGGAAGATGCATATTGGAATTAAAAGAGCCTCTTGTATGCACAAAATGCAGCGGCAGGCATTTTACCGCAAAGCGTGAAGCCACCTATTTATACAGCTATGACCTTGAGAACAAAAAATCCGAAGCACTGCCTTTTTTATTCGATAACAGAGAACTGATAAAAAGCCATGAATATCTGCAGTGCGAGCAATGCGGTGCAAAATTCCCCTGTACTCTGGATGAGCGCAGCAATACAATAAATTTCACCATAGAGCAAAAAGCCGTAAGATCGGACCATGTAACAAATCCGGAATTTCTGGGATAACCCTTCTCCCATAAAGTTAAATAAATATCAATGGGTTGTAAATATTTGCTATGCATTGTATTATATTAGTAATTAAATAATGCTGAACCAGATGAAAATGGCGAGAGATACCTTGTAAGGTAGCCGAAGAAGCAATGTGAAGAGCAGCCCCTCTTCACAGACACTTTCAGGCAAAAGGATCGCCACGGGATGGTACTCTGAAGAGACCGTTTATCGGCGCCGTAGGAGAAATACATAAATATGTAGAAGCTCTCAGGCAAAAGAACAGAGGGATATAATGGCACATAAATTTATTGTGCAATTATATCCCTTTTTAATTTGGATAACATATTACTAAGTTACTAAAAGGAGGATTATTTTATGAGCGAACCTAAGAAAACGTCCCTTTACGATGTCCACGAAAAATACGGCGGAAGAGTAATTGATTTTGCCGGATGGGCATTGCCGGTACAGTACGAAGGCATAACAGCAGAGCATGAAGCAGTGAGGAATTGCGCCGGAATATTTGATGTGTCCCACATGGGTGAGGTTGAGGTCAGAGGGCCCCAGGCAACAGACTTTGTACAGAATCTGGTCACCAATGATGTGTCGGTAATGAACGAAAATCAGGTCATTTATGCCATGATGTGCTATCCCAACGGAGGCATAGTAGACGACCTTCTGGTCTACAAGCACGCAAATGACTTTTATTTGCTTGTAATCAATGCCAGCAACGTAGATAAGGACTTCCAATGGATGAAGGATAATATCGGCAATTATGACGCTGAACTTAAAAATATTTCCGAGGATGTATCGGAGATAGCCCTGCAGGGGCCAAAGGCCGAGGAAGTATTGCAGGAGCTTACCGATACAAACCTCTCTGAAATAGCCTTCTTCTACTTCAAGACAAATGTCAAAATTGCAGGCAAAAACTGCCTTGTATCCCGCACCGGCTACACCGGCGAGGATGGCTTTGAAATCTATATGAAGCATGAAGACTCAGAGCATGTCTGGGATAAAATACTTGAAACGGGCAAGGATAAGGGTGTAAAACCAGCCGGGCTGGGCTGCAGGGATACCCTCAGATTTGAGGCCAACCTTCCCCTTTACGGAAATGAGCTGTCGCCGGATATTACTCCTTTGGAAGCAGGCTTCGGCATGTTTGTAAAGCTGGGGAAACCCGAATTTATAGGTAAGGAAGCTCTGGTAAAGCAGAAGGAAGAAGGCCTGAAAAGGAAGATAGTCGGATTTGAGATGGAGGGGCCGGGAATTCCAAGGCATGGGTATGATGTCCTATCTGACGGCAAGGTTATCGGCTTTGTAACGACCGGCTACAGTTCGCCTACCCTAAAGAAGAATATAGGCCTTGCAATGGTTGATATCGAATACTCCGAGCTTGGTACTCCATTAGAAATCCAAATAAGAAAAAATGCCGTAAAGGCCAGGGTTGTTGACAGAAGATTCTATACTAAAAAGTACAGAAAATAATATAAAAATATATTTATCAGGAGGAATGAAAAATGGAAACAAAATCAGGATTGCTTTATTCAAAGGATCACGAATGGGTCAGGGTTGAAGGCGAAAAGGCCTATGTGGGCATCACCGATTATGCCCAGCATGCTTTGGGGGAAATAGTCTATGTGGAATTGCCGGCAGTAGGGGACGAACTCAATGCCGGGGATGTTTTCAGCGTTATTGAATCTGTAAAGGCAGCTTCCGACTCATATCTTCCGGTTGCCGGAAAAGTTCTTGAAGTAAATGAAGCATTGTCGGATTCACCGCAGCTTGTAAACGAGGATCCCTATGGAAGCTGGATTGTAGTGGTTGAGATAACTGACAAAGCCGGCCTTGATGAACTCATGAGCGAGCAGGAGTACCAGGAATTCTGCGATAAGGAGGCATAATATGCACAGGTATTTACCTCATACCGAGGATGATGAAAGACTGATGCTTGAGAGCATCGGAGCAAAATCAACAGATGATTTATTTACAGATATACCCCGGGAACTTCGGCTTGGAAGAAAGCTTAATCTGAACAATCCTCTTTCGGAAATTGAGCTTTCAGACCATATGAAGGGTCTGAGCAATAAAAACAAGAGTTCGGATGATCTGATCTGCTTTCTGGGAGCAGGAGCATACGACCATTTTATTCCCTCTGTCGTAAAGCATCTTGCAATGAGGTCGGAATTCTATACCGCATATACTCCTTACCAGCCTGAGATAAGCCAGGGTACGCTCCAGGCAATATTTGAGTATCAAACTATGATTTGCAGCCTCACGGGAATGGATGTTACCAATGCCTCCATGTATGACGGAGCTACAGCCTGTGTTGAAGCGGCAATGATGGCTGTCGAAAATGCAAGGCGCAGCTCGATAATAGTGTCAAGAACCGTGCACCCTGAAGTAAGAAAAGTATTGAAAAGCTATATGAGGTTCCGGGATGTGGAAGTCATTGAAGCCGATATGGCTGATGGCATAACAGATGTTGAAAAGCTGAAGCCCCTTGTGGAAGCAGGCATCGCCGGTGTCATAGTCCAAAATCCGAATTTCTTCGGTATAATAGAGGATTTGACCGAAATAGAAAAAATGGTGCATGCAAATAAAGCATTGCTTATTGATTACGCGGACCCCATTTCTCTCGGAATACTGAAAAGCCCCGGTGAGTCAGGGGTGGACATAGTTGCGGGGGAGGGCCAGTCTCTTGGGAACAGCCTCAGCTTCGGAGGCCCTTACCTGGGGTTTCTCGCCACAACCTCCAAGCTGATGAGAAAAATGCCCGGAAGAATTGTAGGGCAATCGGAAGACGCAGACGACAAGAGGGCTTTTGTACTTACCCTGCAGGCCAGGGAACAGCATATCCGCAGATACAAGGCAACCTCCAACATATGCTCCAACCAGGGCCTTAATGCTCTTGCCGCAGCAATTTACATGACTACGATGGGCAAAAAGGGCCTTAAGGAAGCAGCGGAACAAAGCGCAAAAAAGGCCCACTATGCCATGAAGCAGCTGACAAGCAGCGGAAAGTTCAAGCCTCTGTTTAACAAGCCCTTCTTCAAGGAATTTGCCGTTACGGGTGAAACACCCGCCGGTAAGATTAATGACGAGCTGCTGAAGCATAATATACTTGGAGGCTTTGAGCTGGATAAGGAATACCCTGAGCTGAAGAACGGCTTGCTTTTCTGTGTGACTGAAAAACGGACAAAAGCTCAGATTGACAAACTGGCACAAGTAATGGAGGTGGTATGATGAAAAATTACAACAGCCTTATTTTTGAGCTTTCCAAAGAAGGAAGAAAAGCATACAGCCTGCCGCCTTGCGACGTTTCTGACATCAGCCTTGACAGTGTGATTCCCCCTTCGCTTATGAGGGATAGTGAACCTGAGCTGCCTGAGGTCAGTGAAGTAGATGTGGTAAGACACTTTACAAATCTCTCAAATAAGAATTATGGAGTGGATACCGGCTTTTACCCTCTGGGCTCCTGTACCATGAAGTATAATCCCAAAATAAATGAAGACATGGCTAATCTTTCGGGATTCAGCAAAATTCATCCCCTCCAGCCTGAAGCTACTGTCCAGGGAGCCCTGAAGCTGATGTACGAGCTTGACGGTATGCTTTCAGAAATCAGCGGTATGGACAGGGTTTCCCTCCAGCCCGCCGCCGGTGCTCACGGTGAGCTTACCGGCCTTATGATTATCAAGGCATATCATGAGAGCCGGGGCGACAAGAAAAGAAAAAAGATAATAGTGCCGGACTCTGCCCACGGAACAAACCCTGCCAGCGCAGCTGTCGCAGGCTTTGAAATAGTGGAAATTGAATCTGACAAAAACGGAGCTGTTGATCTTGATAGGCTGAAGGCAGTGCTGAGTGATGAAATTGCCGGCCTAATGCTGACAAATCCAAGCACACTCGGGCTTTTCGAGAAAAATATCAAGCAAATCGCAAACCTGGTTCATGAGGCAGGAGGACTCCTTTACTACGACGGAGCCAATGCCAACGCCATTATGGGAATTGCAAGGCCCGGGGATATGGGTTTTGATGTGATCCATCTCAACCTGCATAAGACATTTTCCACACCTCACGGCGGGGGCGGCCCGGGAAGCGGACCGGTAGGGGTTAAAAGCGAGCTTGCTAAGTTTCTCCCTGTCCCTGTTATTGAGAAAATGGGCGATACCTATATACTGGACTATGACAGGCCTGACTCCATAGGCAAGGTAAAGAGCTTCTACGGCAACTTCGGAGTCGCCGTAAAGGCTTATGCCTACATACTGTCAATGGGGGGGGAAGGCTTAACGGATGTAAGCCGGAAAGCGGTTCTTAATGCAAACTATATGATGAGTAAACTGAAGAAATACTATGAGCTTCCGATAGATCAGGTTTGCAAGCATGAGTTCGTTTTGAGCGGGCTTCTGGAAAACGACAATCATATTGCGACTCTGGATGTTGCAAAGCGTCTTCTGGACTATGGCTATCACCCCCCGACCATTTACTTCCCGCTTATAGTAAATAATGCGATAATGATAGAGCCTACCGAAACTGAAAGCCTGGAGACCCTTGACAGCTTCATAGATGTAATGATAAAAATCGCCGAAGAAGCAAAGGAAGCTCCCGATATATTAAAAACCGCTCCCCATGGCACTGTAGTCAGGAGGATAGACGAAGCAAAAGCGGCAAGAAGCCTTATCCTCAAGTGGGACGGTACTTGCATGAACAAGGAGTGATTTATATGAATCCGTTTATAAAAAAACTGGCTGACTCGAAGTTCATGACCAAAGCTCAAGGAAATTACATTGAAGAGGCTGTAATGAGAAAGGACTCCATTATTATTTCCGGGCACAAGGGATTCGGAATCCTGCCTCTTTTTGCAACTATAAGCGCAACAGCAAAAAGCAATTTCAAGATAAAGCAGATAAAGGGCTTTGAAGACCTTGGAGATGAAGCTGACTACTACCTGATTGCAGACCTGAGCAATATTGACTATGCAAAGCTTATTGCAGAAGCGATGCTGAAGCAGGGCTCATCCTTCATCGCCCTCAAGGATCCCGACCATCCCTATTCAGTCTTCAAGATACTGGGTGATGTCTATAAGATCAACGGGGATACATCAAAGGTATATCAGCTTATTGAATGTGTAAAGATTGACGGTGTTCCTCAGCTTTCCAAGATTACTCGGATTACCTTGAACGAAAACGGAAAACCGGTAAAAACCGACTTTTAAGAATAATGCGACGCGAGACAGGGGAAACGTCCCCATGTCCCGTGTCGCATTATTCTTCTATTTTGCAATTGCCCCTTGCTTCAGAGAAATTAGCTGCTTGACATCTTCAAGCTGCAAATCATTCTTTACTTGAAGCATCAACCACTTGGTTCCATTGAACGGCTTTGCCGATCTTATAGTTTGACGGGTTTCTTCAGTAAGCTCTCCCGATAAGGCTTCAATTACAGGCATAAGGTCAAGGGTGACGACAACCAAGGCAACAAAACCGTCCTGCTCCGGATATAAAGTGCAGATGGACTTCCCGGATTTCTGATATTTTACATTCCATCCGGGTTTTCCTGAGCATACGCTGTACATTATCCTGGGTAAGGATTTATATCTCTGCTGGATAAAACCATTGATCTGCCTCCATAAATCCCGTGCAGGCATATTGATATATTCAACTATTTCATCATATTCAGGCGTATGGCTTCCGTCCAGTATGAGATCATATTCTGACATATAACAGCCTCCTTTATTTAAGGAATTAAAGCTTCCTCAGATTTTCTCCACTTTGAACCGCAGAACGGTCTGAAGCTTTTCTGCGGGAGTCTTCCGCGCATCGGAAAGGTATATTTCCCTGTGAACCTTGGATATCCTATTCAGGTTATTGGCCCTGCAGAATTCCTCCATTACGGCAAAGGAAGCCGGCTCACTGTCGTAGTGGCCTATGTGAAGCATCTGTACGCACAATCCCTCTTCGATGCATCCAAACCTGACTTTTGAAAGCAGCGGATGCTTTGTCTTTTTTGCTGCGGCTTCTAAAGCCCGCTGTGCAATTTCTTCCGTGACAAAGTCAGGCTGCCTTATCATTATGGTATATATTAGACTGTCCTTGTCCAATGCCTCCAGTTCCCTTGCCTCAGGGGCAAGGTCCCATATTCCCTCCAGGGGAAAAACAGAGTACTCATAGTACCCTTCCGGGGTCACACCCTTCTTGGGCATCATCTTCACTGCATAGGCAAGAGAATACAATACACCTACTGCCTTGGCAAAATCCTCATTATTCGGGTTACCCCTGCCGTCAAGCATGAAAAACCACATAGGAGGCACCATTACAATTTCCGGCTTATTCTTAGGCAAATACAGCTCTTTATCCTGTTTTTTCCAATCGTACTTCATAACAACACCTCCAAATATTTCTCTATCTTACAGGCAGCATTATCTTTGTCAAAAGCTCGCTTTCAGGCATCTCTGCAGGTGAGTTGTAATAGACTTCATAGGATGTTCCGACAGCTTCCAAGCCCTTTTCGGCTATCCATTTGTTCATTGCTTCATATACCGGCGCCATTTCCGCATAAGGCCCTTTGTACACACATTCCGCGTATTTTCCTGCCGGAATTGAACCTGCTTTGATTTCTCCCTTTCCTGCAAGCTGTTTTGAAACAGGAAAACCCATCTCTACATCCAGATGCTCCATATCCAGGTTATAATATGCCGTATATGGCGCTTCCGCCGGCTGTTCCCCCAGCTCTTGCAGGTACTGCATAATGCTTCCGTATGCCTTCCCGATCTCCCGGGGAAGATTTCCTACAGATGTTGTTTTTCTGACGGATAATACGGGCTGAAGCCCTTGTTCTTTCAACTCGATGTTATAATCCATTATTATTTCCTCCTTGACTTTTTCTTGATTATAACACTGCATACATGACACCTGTATGTCATGTTTCCATGGAATATTTTTCATATATCTGTTTTGAAATTTCTGCGAGTATTTTCCGAATATGAGCAGGCTCTATTACCTCCGCTCCTGCGCCGAAGCTCAGGATAAATCCATACAACCAGTTATTTTCAGGCAGAACGGCGTTTGCCAGCAGTCTCCCGTCTTCCAGCTTTTCGACATTGTCCCCGAACCAATCTGTAACAATGCTTTCCATCTCTTTTTCAAACACCAGCCGGAGGAAAACCATACTTTCGGAAGTACTCCAGGGATCCTCCCAATCAAGCCTTTCCAAAGATACCTTTTTGGGCTGGTAGACTGCTGTCGTCACCTCAAGCCCTCTCATCCTGGAAAGCTTGAAAAGCCTGAAATCCTGCCTTGTATGACACCATGCATACAGATACCATTTCTGCCCCTTCAGCACCAAGGTGTAGGGCTCAACTCTGCGATTTGTCCTTTTGCCTGTCGAATCGATATATTCAAACTCGATTTCATTGCGATTCTCTATTGCTTTTCTTATGCATGTGACACTATACTTCAACAGTTCATTAGGGCCCCAGGGGGATAAATCAATAATAAGCTGCTGTACCTTGGCATCCAGAGCCTCAAGCTGTGATGACGGCAAAGCGTTCCGGAGCTTTTCCATCAGTATACCGTGCCGGCTGTCAGGTATTGTTCCGTCAATACCTCTTAACGTAGATATGATGGTGGACATGTCATTCTCCGTAAGCACACTTTTGTCAAGGCGGTAGCCTTCGGCAATACCTATTCCTCCGTTTGCTCCCTGGTAAGTGACTATAGGAATTCCTGCAAGATTTATTGCCTCTATGTCTCTCAGGATGGTTCTCACAGATACCTCGAATATCTCTGCAAGCTCCCTGGCCTGTACCCTTTCTTTCCTGAGCAGCAGCACAATAATGGAAACCAGTCTGTCCAGCTTCAATTTATCACCGCCAATGCAAATTTATTCACTATTATCATCTCATAATACTCCTGCAAAGGAAACAGTTTTCTCCATAGGCAGAGACAGAATGCTATTTCCGGATTTTCCTGCCCGGATTCAGCAGCAATACACTGTTTATTACCACAAATACAATACCCAGCCCACCAAGACACTTGATTGCATAACTCAATGAATACCTGTCTCCAAGAAGGCCCACAAGAGGAAAAATCGCGATCATGAAGAAGCTGAATACCATGCTTGAAAAAGAGAGTATAGTAGCACGGTTCTCACTGGGTATCATCTTGTTTATATAGTCACTCATGGCTATATACACTATCTCTTCCGTAACTGTAAGCAGTATAAAGAAAACAAAGTGGTATGGGCTAAGTGCTATGCCCCATAAGCACGCCACTGTGACAAAAGGTATTATAAGCAGTATTCCCTGTTCCTTTATCACTCTCTCTATCCTGTGGACCCAGGATGCGGTCAAAGCCGCAGCAACAAACGAAGCAGCGTATACAACCCCTATTATTGCCTCGTTATAGCCTTCTCCTTTCAAAAAGTTCTGCAAATAGAAGAATATACAGGTGCAAAAAGTAAGTATTATTTCTGTAAAAACTATGAGAGATACTATCCTGGGATTGCTTTTTACTACTCTCAAGCTTTCTTTAAGCTGATTTAAAAATATATTTCTCCCTTTTTGTTCTTCTTTGTTTCTGCCTATGGTCGGCTCCTTGAAACTGAAGGACTGCAATACAGCAGCCGCTCCTATGATAATTGTGATTGCAAAAGCTATATTATAGCTCTTGGTAGCCATATAACCACCAGCCAGGAATGAAATCACCCCCGCAGCCTGGTAAAAAACCTCCTTCCTTCCGGATATCTTCATATATCTGTCCTCTTCACCGATTTCTTTCAGTGAATCATATATAAGAGCTTCCCCGGCTCCTGACTCAAGATTGAAGGATAGGGCAGTGAACACAAAGGATATTGCAAACCAAAGGAAGCCGTCGGCAGCAAGCAGTATCACAACACTGATCAATGACAACACCCTTCCCAGTATCCTGCTTATCTTCCTTCCGAAAATGTCAGCTACAGCTCCGGTGGGAACCTCCATCAGAAAAGAGATTATGTGGAATATCATCTCCAGAAGGCCTAATTGTGTGAGGCTCATACCTTTACCTGCAAGGTATATCATCCATATTCCCCTGGTCAGGTCAATATTCTGAAGCAATGTAAATATATAGTTCTTGTTAATGTTATTTTTTAATTGAATATCATAATTCATAATAATCTTCTCCTTAAACGCAAAAAACCCCTAAGTAAAAACCTTACTCAGGGGCAATAGCTATAAATTTTTATCAGTAAAGTTTTGGCTTATTAGTTTACATAATGTTCAATTTTGGGTACACTTCTCCCTTGTACTCCAAAATCACCTGTAATTGCGTGAGCATAAGCCAGATATTCAATTATGCCGAAGCTAAACTTGCTCATTCTGCACCTCTACCTTTATGAATCCAAACAATGAAATTATTGTAATATATTTTGCTGCCCGAATCAAGAGTTTCTTATTCTTAAGAAAGGAACCTCCCTTTCTGTAACAATAGAGACTACCGTGCCGGGTTCCCACAATACTCTTAAAATACTCGCATATGATCGTTTCCTTAGTGCAAATTGCCCTCAAGGATTCGAATCCCTTATGAATTCTCTTCATAAAATAAAACCTTGTTACATTTCAAAATGCCTATTAAGACCCATACTATTTAGTCATAGCTCTCAATATGGATTCTGCCCTGGCAGGGTTAAAAACCCCGCAATGGCATTGCTTAGCCAGCTTTTTTGCAGCCTCTTCCACGGTAATTCTGTCTTTTAGTATTTGCTCGCTCAGGTACTCAATAAGTGAAAAAGATACCATTCCATGACCACACATAGTGCTTATTTCCAAAACGTTATCATTAGGCAAGTAATCTACCCTCCCGTGAATACCAAGAGAATGTTCAATAGTATGGGGCTTGATCCCTTTTTCATGGCAACATTCTGAAACACGGTCCAAAATTCCTGATACTACTATAGAGATTCCAAGATCTGCTTCTTTTAGCTCATTTAGTACTTTTGCTACAGTATCTTCATCGCAGAATACTGCATGCACTATAGAATTATCACGATAACCTTCCTGTATCTTGCTTATGTCTATATTGAACATATTCCCGGTTTTCATATCTCCATAGTTTATGGGGTTATACTTCAATACAATGTCCTCAAATTCTTTAAATTTTCGGGCACTGCCTTTGGCATTGACAGTTTGTGCAGTAATAGCAAAAATTATATAATCATTTGACAGGCTTTCAAAATTTCCATTTCTATGTAAAGTATGTGTCATTTTTTATTCCTCCTTCGCTAATGGTCTGCCTAATCCAACATTAGTCTTGCCATTGATTGATACGGTAAAGCCTGCCTCATTGGCTATTTTTACTGCTAAATTGCTGTCACCCTCTGTTAAGCGATAAGCCAAATCAAGGCTAAACACAGTATCTATTAACGGAATAACAGATTTTAGTTTCTCCAGCACCGGTTTGGTTTTATTAATCGGCATATCAAATTCAATAATTGCAGACAGAACTTTCTCATTTAGGATATCATCTTTCAATTTTCCGGTTTCTTTGTCGGTCATTAGAATTGTTACGGGATTGTACGGTTCAAAATGCACACCTGCCTCAGCAACAGCCATCGCTACCTTTTCTACATCGCTGAAACGGGTTCCTGTTCCTGGGCGACCCATCTCGATAGCCATTCCTACCATACCTTTTTTGAATCTGCCGGTTACATCATTCGTCTTCATTTCTTCAGTACCACGTCCCGGCACCCCTGTATCAGGGTGAGTAACCAAAGGATTTGAAAACTGACTCCTCAAAATACGAGGCCATTTTAATTCTTCCATAATTAATGCATCTTTGGGACATACATTTGCATTTTTACATATTTCACATTCCACACATTCATTTGCATTAATTTCAACTTGCTTCTTTTCAGAATTATATTCGATCGCCTGCATTGGACAATATGGAATACAAGCACAGCACTTTATACATAGTCCCTTATTAATATACATAGGTAAACCCCCTAAAATCTTTATATAATATTGCGATTTAATTATACAGTCATCTTCTACCACAGATTACCTTCTTCGTTGAATTCCCAATCTATAATTTCATCAGTAATCTCCAAATTTGGGATGTGGCGCACGGAATCAACCATACATTCAGATATCAAAATTTCAGATATATGCAGAGTATCCGTTATGCGTATAAGTCTTATGTTTTCCGGGTCCGCCGGTTGGCAAGTTTTTATAGCACATTTTATAGTATCCCGGTCATTCTTCATCATAACCGGAATTTTGTCAGACATAAGAGTTGTTGATGTTATTGAATTTGGATACGTCTTATCTAAATCAGCTTTTTCAAAAACCCTTCGATTTATAACATCTACATACCCTACACCATGAATGTTTCCATGTGTCTCATCAGTAATATCTAAAACAGCAACTTTTCCTGCCTGAAAAGATTCAACTCCGGAATACTTATAGGTTAATCTTCCTGTAATGCCGGGATCTGCACCAGAACCACTGATGTTTTTACCGATTCTGTCCACAACCAACACATCTGCACTTCCCGGTAATAGGCGAGGCATTAATCTCTTCGCTTCTTTCAGCAATTCCTTTTCTACAATCGGAATCTCATCTTTAGTCAAAACAGCGATCTTATAGTTTTTATCATAGGCATTGTCAACGATACCGACTCCAAAAAGTACCGATGCATTATTTAATACTGTTTTTCCAATCATTGGAACTAGCTCTGCCATTCTTTCATAACCAGCACGATGGCATAAGGATGCTCCATACTGTTTTCCTAATCCTATCGCCATCATTTTCATCAATCCGCTTTCATAATCACCTCTCAAAGCAGTATGATTTTTAATGCGATTTACTAAGATGATTCCATCGGCCTCAGCCGCATAACTATCAATACATACATCAAAAGAACCGTCTTCTGTAACGCCAATTCTTGTCACCGACATAGTTGCTTTTATAGGACAACCGCAATACTCTTCTGTAACCCCGTTAGTTTCACATATAAGACGCTGTCCCTCTGCAACGGCTCCGCCATGACTCCCCATTGCCGGAATTATAAAAGGGTTTGCACCTTTATCTTTGCAAAATTGTACAATTTCCTTGATTATTAATGGATAATTATCAATTCCTCTGCTGCCGCAGGTAATTGCAATACTC
>ENA-UPXM01000612-UPXM01000612.1-activated-sludge-metagenome-genome-assembly--contig:-NODE-612-length-50800-cov-5.577476_pt1 | contig 50800 bp, 48 predicted proteins | sample MGYA00238178_ERZ772708 | MGnify/ENA primary metagenome ERZ772708 (study PRJEB29002, sample SAMN05720212) | activated sludge metagenome | isolation source: anaerobic digester from wastewater...
GTTGCACGCACAGCCGCCATGGCCACCACCGGATTGCTGAAGCCACGACTATCATCGGCAGCAAATACCGCCAACTGCACCCACTTGCGCAACAGACCAAAACCGATGATGGTGATGGCGTGCCGGACCGTCCTGATCTTTTCCCGCAGACCAGTTGCGACCGAATTCACCAGCAACAGCAGCTTGTAGGTCAGGGCCGGGCTTTTCTTGAAAACCGCCTCGACCTCATCGATACAGGCGTCATCACCAAGCTTTGACATCAGCTCAAACAGGATGCTGACCGAATCCTCCAAACGCCGCTTCTGTATCAGCGAGGGACGCGCAAAGAAATAGCCCTGGAACAGCTCAAATCCCATGCCCCGACTGCGCAGATAGGCCGCACGGGAATCAACCTTTTCTGCCAGCAGCGTAACCGGATAGCGCTTGAGACGATTAACAGTTTCATAAAGGCCATCCAGCGGCGTCTTAAGCAGATCCAGCTTAACAAGATCCACCAGCCCATCGTACAAAGGGATATAAACCTCTCTGTATTCATGGTCATCCAGTGCCAGCCGCCATCCCCTGGCCTTCAGCTGCCGGCAGCGCTCGATCAGTTCCTGCGTTACTGGTGTATTTTCCAGAATTTCAAATCCGAACTGTTCCGGGGGCAACAACTCAATACATTCATCCATCAGTAGATCGGCTTCCACATTGATGTAGCCATGCTGCCCGGACAGGATCCGATCACCGCCAATACCTGTCAGCGCATTAACCATGACAATAGCGCTCGCCCTGGTTGCATCATCGATAGCTGCGCTGGATACGGAACGCGGCGAACGAAACAGCAGTTCGTAAGCCACTATCTCCTCCATCCGGTTCAATATCGGCTGTCTGCCGATCAGGTTGTGATTATCCATGAGTAGCTATCCGGTCAAACACACTGATGTAATTTGCCTGTACATACATGAAATGCATGCATCTTATCGTATGCTTTTATCATTAATTTACCAAAGCGCAAAGAGAAGATCAGATCCTGACAGAGATAATGCCCAGTTCATTCCGCTCGGCCACGGTCACAGGCTCGGAGGCCCTGGGGACTAACTGTTGCTGGGGGAGGCGATCATTATGGAGCGTCTCTGATGACTGGTTGCTGCTGCTGTCCAGATTCTGATCTGCAGATAGGGTAACGGTGTCTTCCACCAGGGGAAAGTGTCTGCGGGGTTTGAAGTTATGCTGCGGGGCTGCGGGGTCCTTATCCCGTTCATAACGCGCGATCTGTTTGCGGTATTCTTGCGCCAGCGGTGTTTCTTCACCGTTTCTGTGTTTGATGGTGAATGGCATGCCTGCAGACTATCATATGGGCCGGGAAAACTTAAGGCAAAAATAATCCATGCACATATCAGCGGAAGAAACAACGGAATGGCTGGCCACAGAAAAGAGCGGCAATAACCCAATGGGGGTTATTGCCGCCGACATGTCAATCAACCAGCTCAGCCTGTTTGTTGAAGCCCGTACTGCAACAAGCCCTCTCGGCAGCAGGTGCCTTGACGATCATACCCAGCACGGCCGCGAAAAAGCAAAGGGCGGATGAGATCAGATAAGCGGTGTTGTACCCGCCGGTGATGTCCAGGATATAACCGGCAGCCAAAGGACCGGAAACACCAGCCACGCCCCAGGCAGTAAACAGGATGGCATAGTTGAAACCCATGTTTCTGGTACCGTAGAAATCGGCAATTGCGGAAGGATAAACTGACAGCATGGCCCCGTACGAAAAGGTAATGACCATCGCCCCGATCAGGATTGACGCAAAGCTGTTAAAACCTGAGAACATAAGCAGTGTGGCGCCCTGCATCAGATATAGAATCGTCATGGTTCGACCGCGACCGATCTTGTCGGAAACAAAACCAGCCACCGGCCTGCCCAAGGCGTTGGAGATGGCGATGATAGACACCAGCGTCACCCCCATGTTGATGCCGGTCTGCAGTACGGCAATCTTGGCAAGATGTCCAATCAGGATCAGACCAGCCATGGAACCGGCCAGAAACATCATCCATAGCAGGTAGAACTGGGGGGTTTTAAGCATCTGCCTCCAGTTGTAGTCCTGATTGCAAACCGCTGCCGCAGCAGACTGGGAAGTAACGACAGCCGGCTGTTCCTTAGGCACCGAGAGCAGCTGGGCAAAGCCCATGATCAATAGCCCGAAAACAATGCCCAGAATCCTGAACGTGTCAAACACGCCGTAAGAAGCAATTAAAAACTTGGTCAGCGGTGCAATATACAGCGCAGCCAAACCGAAGCCGGTCACAACGATGCCGGCAATCAGCCCCTTCTGCTCAGGCCTGAACCACTTTACAGCAGCAGGTGTGGTGGCAGAATAACCCATGCCGATTCCGGCGCCGGTCAACACTCCAAAACAGATGATAACCCCGGTCAGAGTGGGAAATACACTGGAAAGCACCAGCCCCAGACCCGTAAAAGCACCGCCGGCCGTGGCGACTATTCGGGGGCCGAATATATCCTGCAGCTTGCCCCCCACCAGCATGATCAGGGCAAATACAACAATCGCGACCGTATAGGGCAACGACGCCTGGAAACTGGTCCATTTGTACAGACTGCTCAGGTTTGCCGAAAAGATACTCCAGGCGTAGAGCACACCAAACATCAGGTTGATACACAATCCGGACAGCACAACAATCCAACCACGGTTAAAACTCTTTGACATTGTTCTCCTCACTAGTTCACTTGTTTTATTTTGGCATTCAGCCAATGCTACACATGCCGCTAACGGCAGCAGTTTTCCAACACAATCACACTATTTGCCACACTAGTTTAAGCAATTACACTTTTAATCTGTTTACATAATACTGTTTTACAGATTGTCATGTATATCACTAAGGAATTATGGATGTCAAGCACCCGGCATCCTGTTATCCACAACACATAACAGCATAAATCGGTTTTAACTGGTCATATCAGTAAACTCAAACGTCCATCGCCACGGTCAGCATCATTTTTTTTAGTGCTATAATCTGGACAGACTGAACAGCCTTTGCCAAAACGGGGAGGAACCATGATTTCTGTAATAATAGCCGCATACAATGAAGAACAGCGCCTGCCGGACTCCCTGGTCAGAATCGACACCTGCCTTGCTACCCTTGATACGCAATACGAAATCATCGTTGTTGACGACGGCAGCAGCGATCTTACCGCTGTTGTGTCCAAAGCCCTTTCATACCGGATCAAAAACCTGACCGTGCTGCGCTATGAAAAGAACATGGGCAAAGGCTATGCCCTCCGCTACGGCGTAGCACATTCCGTTGGCGATCATGTACTGGTTACAGACGCCGACCTGTCCACGCCGATCGATGAGCTGCTAAAGCTCCTGCCGCTTGTTGCAGGGAATCGGAACCACATTGCCATCGGTTCGCGGGCCCTGGCAGAGAGCGACGTCATCAAACGGCAGCCATGGTGGCGGCAGGGCATGGGGCGCATTTTCAATCAACTTGTGCGTCTGATCGTTCTGAGTGGTTTTCATGATACGCAATGCGGGTTCAAACTGTTTGAAGGCAATACCGCCAGACGCCTTTTCAGGGAGGCCCGTATAAACAGGTTTGCCTATGATGTTGAAATACTTGCGCTGGCCATCTCCAGCGGCTGCAAGGTTTGCGAGGTTCCGATCCGCTGGATCAATGCACCCGGCTCCAAGGTGCACCCGGTCCGGGACTCCCTGCAAATGCTGAAGGACCTGATCAGGATCAGATGGTCAACCGGATATGTGCATCAAAACAGGATTCACTGGCGGCTTCATCCTGCAGCCGTGCCCGCTGTGGCCGTAACCAGAAATTTCAGACACCAAAGCAGCAACCGGAACATTCACAAGGCCCTCTGATTTTCTTACAAATATGACAAAGGCGGCGATCAAATGGATCAGACAGGCAGAAGACTGGTAAACGAAGGCATTATCAGCGAGGCACAATTGGTACAGGCGCTGGAGCACCAGAAGCTGCACGGCGGGCGGCTGGGCCAGAATGTCGTTGCACTGGGTTTTATCAACCAGGAGGCCTTGGAAAACTTTTTCAAACGCTATCCGCCGCCCCCTGGCGATCTGGAAGCGACCGGGGTGGATACGTCCCTGTTGACTGACCTGGTCATGAAGCATCTGCTATTCATGGGAGAATTCAAGCTATCCGATGTGGCTGAACGTGTCAAACTGCCCATGCCGGTCGTTGATTCCATACTGGAAAACCTGAGAAGGGACAAACTGATTGAGGTCAAAGGAGGCAGCGGATACGCATCTGTCACCTACACCTTCAAGATCAGTGATACAGGCAAGGTCAGAAGCAATGAGCTGTTTGAATTGTGCCGCTATTTGGGCCCGGCTCCGGTATCTCTCGAGTCCTACCGCAACATGGTCGAACTGCAGAGCGTGAAAAACATCGTGGTTGGCGAAGAAAACGTCAAGAAGGCGTTTGCCCATATGGTGGTCAGCGACAGCTTGCTGAAACGCCTTGGTCCTGCCATCAGTTCCGGCAAATCGCTGTTTGTATACGGCCCTCCCGGCAACGGCAAGACCGCCATTGCCGAAACAATCGGCGGTGTCCTGCCGGAGGTAATCTACGTCCCTTATGCCATCACAATCGGCGGTCAGATCATCAGCGTGTTCGATCCGGTCAACCATGTGCCGGCCGCCTCGGACACGGAAACCGGAAGCATAGACCCGCGCTGGATATTGATCAAACGTCCGGTCATCATGACTGGCGGAGAGCTGACCCTGAAAATGCTGGATCTGGATTTTAACGAGGTTTCCAAATACTACGAAGCGCCGCTTCAGATGAAGGCCAACAACGGCCTATTCATTATCGACGACTTCGGACGTCAGCAGATTGATCCGCAAAACCTGCTGAACCGCTGGATTGTACCGCTGGACAGGAGGATAGATTTCATGTCGCTCAACACCGGCATGAAGTTCCAGATTCCATTTGACATGCTGGTGATCTTCTCCACCAATCTGGAGCCAAAAGATCTGGTGGACGAAGCCTTCCTGCGCAGGATCCGCTACAAAATCAAGATCGACCACCCCACGGCTGAACAGTACGAAACCATTTTCAAACGCATCTGCGACAAAAACGCCATCACCTTCAACCGTGACGCTTTCGACTATCTGATCAACGACTGTTACGGCAGTAACGGGGTGAAACTGAATGCCTGCCATCCGAGGGATATCATCGACCATATTATCGACATAGCTCACTATTACCGCCGTCCGCCAGAGATGAACAGGGAAGGCATAGCTGCCGCATGGGCCAACTATTTCGTTGACATGTAGGTTACAGCGCTCCCGAAAAGTCTGACTTCAAAGCATCTCCACCGCCCGATGCGCCAGGGCGACGATCTCGTCCGGCGACTCGTTGCAGAAACGGATTGCCGCCCCGAAGGTCACCGTAACCTTGCCCGGCTTCGGCCAGCCAGCATCATGGGGCAGAATCTGATAGGTGCCGCTGATCTTGACCGGAACCACCGGAATACCCAGTTCCCTGATTATGACACCCAGACCCGGCTGGAAACCATGCAGGTTTCCATCGCGAGAATGCTGGCCTTCCGGAAAGAAGAGGATGTTGATGCCGTGATCGGCCAACCTGCCCATGAAGCGCAGGGCGCCTCTGAAACTTCGTGACTGGGGAAGCGGAAACAAATTCAGCAGCCACGAACCCAGATCGTAAGACAATCTCCTCCAGAATCTTTTGGAAATGCTGTCGTATCTGCCGAAAAAAAATTCCTCCCAGGCAGCGGTGGCCGTGTTGTAACGCAACTGCGGCGGAAGCGCCATCATGATCGATGGCTGATCGCAGTAACTCAAGTGGTTGGAGATGAACATTACCGGCTGATGCAGATGTTGCAGATGTTCGCTGCCACGCACCTCAATATCCGCCAGACAGCGCATCAGCGGATGGCACAACAGGATGTCGGACAGGCGTCTTATGCACCTGACCGGCAGCGAATTTGTCCAGAAACGGAAACGATCGCGCGTGCGGACTCTGGCCCGTTTTGCAAGAATCTCCCGCAAGTCCCCCACCCGTGTTTCCAGGCCGATCAGCCCGTCATCCAGGTCCAGTCTGAATTCCTGTTCCAGCATGTTGACCAGTTCCGCCCTGCCGATGGAGGTCAGCCCCAGTTCCGTCACCATCAGTGAATCGTCGCGGATCATGCTGACACTGGTTCCGGTGATGCCGGCAATGATGTTCAGCAACCGGTCATGGGACTGCTCCAGCCCCTGCTGGTCCCTGCCCCTTAACAGTTTGGATTTGACCAGAAACTTCTGGATTTTCAATGTGGCTGTCTTGGGAAATTCAGCCTCATCCCAGATGGAGAAGCCCGTGATCTGCTGGAGCGTATCGAGCGTCCGGTTGGCATCGGATACAATGTCAGCCGGGTTTCTGCCGCTTGTGTCTAACAGCAGAACGGCGTGAACCTCTTCACTGCCGCCCCTTTCCAGGCCAATCACACAGGATTCTTTGACCCCGGAGGTTTTGTTCAGCACGGCCTCCACTTCGTCCGGGTAAACATTCACCCCCGCACCCGTAACGATCAATTCCTTTGCCCGTCCCCTGATCGTCAGCCAGCCATCCGGCGCGATCTCCCCCAGATCGCCGGTTCTGAACCAGCCATCCGGCGTGAATGCTTCGGCTGTGGCCTGATTGTTGCGGTAGTACCCGGGGAAGATACTGTCGCCACGGGCCAATATTTCCTTGCCATCCAGCTTGAGCTGAATGCCTGGCAACGGGGTGCCGACCGAACCGGCCACCTGTCGCTCAATCGGATTGACCGTCAGCACCGGAGAACATTCCGTCAGGCCGTACCCCTCCAGCAGGGTAAACCCCATGCCGCTCCAGAACTGGAAAACCTCCGGATCCAGTGGCGCGCCACCTGAGACAAATACACGGAATTTGCGGCCAAACTTCAGATGTACCGGAAAAAAGACTACCCTGCGCAAGGCTGCAGGCAAAGCCAGGGATACGCCCAGCAAAAAGCGGGCGAACCCGTACAGGCGCTTTTCCTCAAGCCCCTGCTCTATGGATGTCTTCAGCAGCTGCATCAAACGCGGCACCGCCATCATGGCATGGATATCCTCTTCAGCCAGGGCCTCCATGATGGCAGAGGGCTTGATCGTACCCGGATAGACGATGGAGCCTCCGCGGTAAAGCGGGGTAAAAAATCCGCCCATCTGTTCAAACATATGGGAAATGGGGAGCAGGGAAAGAAAGACAAAAGCGGGTGTGATGATTGGCACATGCCGGTTGATCTGGATCAGGTTGGCAATCAGGTTGCGGTGGGTCAGCATGACACCCTTGGGATTGCCGGTGGTGCCGGAGGTGTAGATGATCTGGGCCGTATCGTCAGGGGACGGACGAGCGGCGATCTCCAAAGGGGACGCATCTTCCAGCAGGTATTGCAGCTCTTCCAGTAGCAGCTCGTTGCATCCGGCCATGCGGTCAAGTTTGAAACGACTCTGGATGACCAGTCTGGCGTCCGTGAGCCGATGGATTGTGACAGCACGCTCCCGGTCAGACATGAAGTCAACCGGCACGGCAATGGCGCCACTCAGGATTATGCCCCAGTAGGCCACGCCCCACCAGGATGAATTTGGCCCCCAGATCAGCACATGATCCCCGGGGGCAACACCCCTGTCCGTCAGCAAACAGGCCATTTTCAAGGACAACTCGTGCAGCTCGCGGTATGAATAACAGAAACGGCGCACACCGCTGCGATTGATTAAGGCCGTTTTATCGCCCCGGGCTGCAAATGTTTCGAACAGATCGACCAGTGTCTGCATATGGCCCCTGAATATGAAAATAATTTTAAAAGCGAATGCTGTTTTTAACCACAAACAGGATATGGGTGCCAGGACATTTCATTATCGCCAAAAACCCGAATAAAGCTTGCAATTACGCTCTGGCGCAAGTAATGTATAGCAGTTTAACCAACAAATGCAATGAGGAGTAACACCCGGTATGAGCAAAGAAGAAGCGATTGAAGTTGAAGGAACCGTAATTGAGCCGCTGCCAAATGCAATGTTCCGGGTCAAGCTGGAAAATGATCACGTTGTGCTGGCGCACATCTCTGGCAAGATGCGCAAGTTCTTCATCAAGATTCTCCCCGGCGACAAGGTGACGGTCGAACTCTCCCCCTATGATCTCAGCAGGGGACGCATTACCTACCGCGCCAAATAATTTGATCCTGCAACACGACACTCTACAGCGGGCCCATTCATCAGATGGGCTTGTTGCATTTAAAAAACAACTTGCGAGGAAACAATGTACACAGCTGCAGACCTGAAAAAAGGGCTTAAAATCACGCTTGACGGCGATCCTTACATCATCATCGCCTTTGACTTCACCAAGCCGGGCAAAGGTCAGGCCCTTTACCGTACCAAGATGCGCAATATGATCAACGGCACTATTCTGGATCGCACCTATCGTTCCGGCGAAACATTCGAACCGGCCAGCCTGGAAGAACGCCAGATGGAATTCCTCTACAAGGAAGGCACGCACTACACCTTCATGGACCAGCAGACCTACGAACAGGTAATCATGGAAGAGGAAACGGTCGGCGACGCCAAAAACTTCATGCTTGAAAACCTCAAAGTGGATGTACTCCTGTTCGGTGAAAAGGCCATTGGCGTAACACTGCCCAACTTTGTAAACCTGCGTGTAACCCAGACCGAACAATGGGCCAAAGGCGATACCAGCGGCAACGATTCCAAACCTGCCACCGTGGAAACCGGCTATGTACTGCGCGTACCCCCCTTCATCGAGGAAGGCGAGCTGATCACCATCGACACGCGTAACGGTGAATACTCAACCAGAGTAAAAGGCTAACCGGGACAACAAGATATCAGACCAACGGGGCGAGTCAGCATGACTCGCCCTTCTCGTTTTCAGAGGTTACAACGATGAACAGCAGAGGTCATAACCTGGTAATCAGGGCTGAAGTCATCCGGTCAATCAGGCATTTTTTTGAACTGAATGGCTTCCTGGAGATTGAAACACCGTTACGCATACCGGCCAATGCACCTGAAGAACATATTGATCCTGCCCACGCCGGCAGGCAGTATCTGCAGACATCGCCTGAAATCTGCATGAAAAGGCTGCTCTGCCGCGGCCACAAAAAGTTCTTTCAGATCAGCCATTGCTGGCGCAGCAATGAACGCGGCCGCCGACATCTGCCCGAATTCACCATGCTGGAATGGTACCGTGCCGACAGCTGCTACAATCAGCTGATGAATGACTGTGGGGAACTGCTGGCACACATTGCCCAAGACCATCACTGCCTGAAGGGAATGCCGTACCAGGGACAGCAGATCCGCCCGGCTGCGCCAGCAGAACGGATCACCGTCAGGGAGGCCTTCAGGCGTTACAGTGCCAGGGAGATGGATGCGACGCTGGCCGACGGCAGCTTTGATGAATGCATGGTAACGGAAATCGAACCGGGACTACCCTGGGACCATCCGGTATTCCTGACGGATTACCCGGTTGAGCATGCGGCGCTGGCCAGGGTCAAACAGCAGGACAGCACCGTGGCAGAACGTTTTGAACTGTATCTGGGAGGACTTGAGCTGGCCAACGGTTTCAGCGAACTGAACGACCCGGTTGAGCAGCGGGCACGTTTCATGGAAGCCAATCGCCGGAGAGAAGCAAGGGATATGCCGCCGCTGCCGCTACCGGAACCTTTCCTGGAGGAGCTGGGCAGCATGCCCGCATCAGCCGGCATTGCGCTGGGCATAGATCGATTGGTCATGCTTTTCTGTGATACAACCGACATCGACAGCGTGGTCGCCTTTACCCCCGAGGAGCTGTGATATCCCTGTAGGCAACCCGCCGCCCTTCATAGGTGGTCAGATAGAGCGTATCCCCCTGCCTCTCGGCAGCATCGGGCAAAAGCGGTACCTTGCCCATCCCGCCCGGCAGATCAACCACGAAATGCGGCACCGCCAGGCCGGAGACATGCCCACGCAGCCCCCTGATGATATCCAGACCGGTTTCCACCGATGTGCGGAAGTGGGCCGTTCCCCTGACCAGATCCATCTGATGGATATAATACGGCCTGACCCTTATGGACAAAAGCCCGGTCATCAGAGCAGACATGGTCTCCACATCATCATTAACCTCCTTTAGCAGCACAGTCTGGTTGCCCAGCGGAATACCCGCATCCGCCAGCATGCCGCAGGCCGTTGAGGAAAGAGCATTGATCTCTGCCGGGTGATTGAAGTGGGTATTGATGTAAAGCGGGTGAAACTGCCTCAGTATTGCACATAAAGCCGGAGTAACCCGTTCCGGAAAGGTAACCGGCACACGGGTACCGATACGGATGATGGCGATATGCCCGATACTGCGCAGACGTCCGAGCAGATAATGCAGCGATTCGTCCGTCAGCATCAGCGGGTCTCCGCCGGACAAAACAACATCACGAATGGCGCCATGTGCAGCAATGTATTCCAGCGCACGTTCCAGCCCTTCCCTGCTCAACGGAGCATCCCCCTCCCCCACCATCCGTTTGCGCATGCAAAAACGGCAATAGACCGGACAACGATTGGATACCAGGAGCACCACCCGGTCCGGATAGCGGTGGATCAAGCCGGTCACCGGGCTTAAGGATGATTCGGACAGCGGATCTGGAATCTGTTCGTGATCCTGCAGCTCCCTGGTATCGGGAACGCACTGTCTCCAGATCGGATCTCCCGGTTTGTGGATCAGCTTTGCATAGGAGGGTGAAAGGCGAAAAGGGTAGCGGCCAAGAACAGGGGCCAGGTCTGCATATTGTTGGGGACACGGGACTATCTCTTGCAGTCCGATGTTATTGCTGTGGATATATCGCATCTATGCCTGAATAAAAACCCTTCTAAAAGCTCTAGCGCACAATCAGCCTGACAAATTTGGACAGATAGTCCACGCCCGACCAGACCGTGAGGGCAGTGGCAATCCAGAGAAAAAACATGCCGGCGTTGTGCATGTCCGCCCGCATCAGGGGATGTTCAAAACCAAGAAACCAGTAATATTCGTAATGCAGCAGCAGGCCGATGATGGCAACCAGCTGAAAGATGGTCTTGAATTTACCCAGATTGCTGGCTGGTATGACAATACCGTCACTCGAGGCAATCCCGCGCAGGCCGGTAATGATGATCTCGCGCCCGAGTATGACCAGCACAATCCAGGCAGGGATCCGCCCATAGGGAAGGATCATGATCATGGCCGCCATCACGATCAGCTTGTCTGCAATCGGGTCCAGAAACTTGCCAAATACTGTCACAATACGCATGCGTCGCGCCAGATAGCCGTCCAGCCAGTCTGTGAAAGCTGCAGCAGAAAAAACGACCGCGGCCCAAAACCCTGCTTCGCGCGAGGGAGACGTGAGCATCGCCGCCATAAGCGGGATAGCGGCAATGCGAAGCATTGTCAGCATGTTTGGCAGATTGAAAACGGGATGGGCTGATCTCGTGTCCATGATTCCTGTGTACTTTCATTGGATAGATAACCGGTCGGACGGCCAGAGGCTTCCTGGCAGACAAACCTTGATCATATGTTCCGCTCAGTTTGTCTGATAAGTCTGCATATATGACAGGACGCGATTAACATAATTGCGGGTCTCCGCATAGGGAGGAATGCCACCGTACCTGGCGACCTTGCCCAGACCGGCATTATAGGCGGCAAGGGCAAGTGAAACATCTCCACGGAATGTATCCAGCAGAAAACGCAGGTACTTGACCCCGCCTTCCACATTGTCTGCGGGATCAAAGGCGTCATTCACCTTGAGCGACCTGGCGGTGGACGGCATCAGCTGCATCAGCCCGCTGGCCCCCTTGCTGGATACAGCATTGGGGTTGTAGCCGGATTCGGCATGGATAACAGCCTTGATCAGGGAAACACTTACGCCGTACTTGTTGGCACAACGCTTTATAATACTATCATATACGGCCGGGTTAACCGCGCGGGACATGCGCAACATGGTGCGCAAGCGTCTGTCCTTTTTGATATCACGCATGAAAATCTTGAAGCGCTTGTCAGTCGGGCTATCCGTGAAATGCACCGTCCCCTGACCATCTTCATAACGGTAGATATCCGCCGCAGCGGTCTGGCACAAAAAAAGGCCAGTCATAATTGCCAAGGATGTCAAACGGTATGTTTTCAAGCAAATAGCACACATGAATTTCAAATAATCCCTAAACACCATGATTTGTCAAGCATATTCGATCGAAAGCAGGGGCGCGAAGCCGCTTTGATACTGAAACAGCCAGTTTAAAATTGACTTTTTCGACCCCATGTTCTAATAAATTGAGCTTGCCCGAGGAGGATAATACATATGAGTGAGCAAAGAGTCACATATAAGGATGCAGGCGTAGATATCGCTGCCGGCAACAGTTTTGTAAACATGATCAAACCGCTGGTCAAGTCAACGTTCCGGCCTGAAGTGATGGCTGAAATAGGTGGGTTTGGCGGGCTGTTTTCACTGAACACGGCTAAATACAAGAACCCGGTGCTGGTTTCCGGTACCGACGGCGTCGGAACCAAGCTGAAGATTGCTTTCCTGGCTGACAAGCACGACACGGTAGGCATTGACCTGGTTGCCATGTGCGTGAACGATATCGTCGTCCAGGGAGCAGAACCGCTTTTTTTCCTGGACTACCTGGCAACCGGCAAGCTGCTGCCCGAGAAGGCAGCTGATATCGTCAAGGGGATCTCCGAAGGTTGCCGCCAGGCCGGCTGCGCCCTGATCGGCGGCGAAACAGCCGAAATGCCGGGCTTCTATGCCGACGGGGAATACGACATTGCCGGATTTGCCGTAGGCGCAGTTGACCGCGACAGTATCATCGACGGCGCGGGCATTGCGGTCGGCAACCGCCTGATCGGCATCGCTTCCAGCGGCCTGCACAGCAATGGTTATTCACTGGCGCGCAAACTGGTTTTCGAACGCATGGGGCTGACCATAAACTCTGAATTTCCAGGTACCGGGCGCACTGTTGCAGAAGAACTGCTGACCCCCACCCGCATCTATATCCGTTCCGTCATGAACCTGCTCAAGGATTTTACCATCAACGGCATCGCTCACATAACCGGCGGCGGACTATTGGAAAATGTACCGCGGGTTCTGCCCAAAGGATGCCGGGCGCTCCTGCATCTGAACAGCTGGCAGCGCCCTGTCATTTTTAATGTGCTGCAGGAAGCTGGCAATGTGGATCGAAACGAGATGTACCGCGCCTTCAATATGGGGATTGGCATGGTGCTGGTCGTTCCGGAGAACGACACAGAAGACATGATCGACCGCCTGAACGGCATGGGCGAAAACGCCTGCCTGATAGGTGAAATAGCAACCTGTGAACCAGGCAGCGAGTGTGTGGAACTGGTGGAGGGATAGTGTCGGCAAGCATGCCCACACAGATTGCCGTGCTCGTATCCGGAAGCGGTTCCAACCTGCAGGCAATCATCGATCGGATCGAAGCCGGAGACATCAAGGCCATCATCAGCTGCGTCATCAGTAACAAGCCCGACTCGCTGGCACTTGTCAGGGCCGGCAAACACGGCATACCGACCTTTGTGCTGGAAAACAACAGCGCTTCGACGCGCGAAGAATACGATTGCCGTCTTGTGGAAACCATCCGGCAAGCCGGGGCCGATCTGGTCGTACTGGCCGGATTCATGCGCATCATCACCCATGTCATGGTGGATGCCTTTCCCAATGCCATCATGAATATCCACCCCGCCCTGCTGCCGGCTTTTCCCGGGCTGAATGCCCAGCGCCAGGCCCTGGCACATGGCGTGCGCATCAGCGGCTGCACAGTGCATTTCGTTGACCTGGGCACCGATACTGGTCCGATCATCCTGCAGACAGTCGTTCCGGTTGAGCAGCATGACACAGTCGCAACCCTCACAGCCAGGATCCAGGAGGCAGAACATCGCACCTATCCGCAGGCCATAAAACTTTTTACCGAGGGGCGTATCCAGGTAGAGGGCAGGCGCGTATTGATCAGCGAACAATAAGCTTGACACATCGCACTGTTCGATGATAAATAACTCTCTTCAATCATCAAATCAACGCATACTATATATGGAGGTGCAGTTTGGCACATCACAAATCGGCAATCAAAAGGATCAAACAGAACGCGAAGAAGAATGCCCGCAACAGGCACATCTCCTCTACGCTGAAAACATATATCAAGAGGGTACGTGAGGCTGTGGAGGCCAAGGACAAGGAAGCTGCAGTTGCAGCCCTCAAGGCCGCCATTCCTGTCATTGATGCCACCGCATCCAAAGGCGTAATTCACAGCTCCAACGCGTCCCGCAATGTGTCGCGCCTGACCAAACTGGTCAACACCCTCGGCTGATAACTTAACAACATTCGAACAATGTAAAAGGGGATACTGCTATCGCAGTATCCCCTTTTGTATTCAGGCACATCTCCCTGAGAAGTATCTATGGAAATGAATTTCACACGGTTTTAATCGACTGATCAGCCGCAGATTTTGAAAACCAGACCGTGCATCAGGGTCTGGGCATGCCCGCCGGATTTGGAAGCAATGTCGCAGCGGTATAGTTCTTCAAATATAGCCTGCAACTGGTCACGGCCAAAGTTTTTGGCCTGCTTGAGATATTCTGGGAGAAAGAAATTATTGATACCGGTCTCCCGACAGATCTCCGCCTGACCGACCTTCCTATCCAAAAGCTCCCTGACGCGCCACAACTGGCGAAAATGCCGGGACAGCGCCCCCAGCATCATCGGCAGTTCCTCTCCGTTTAGCATCAACTTATCGAGACTGATCAAGGCACTGCGCAGATCGCGCATACCCAGAAAGCGTGCCAGCTCGAATACATTAAAGGCCTTACTGTTACTGGCAATGCACTGCACGTCAGCCACCGTGATCCGCGGGTGGCTGCCGGCATAGGCGATCAGTTTTTCCAGCTGCGATGAGAGCTCCTGCAGGTTATTGCCGATCAAAAGCGCCAGCAGATCGGCGGCTGCCGGTTCAATCGGCTTGCCGAGTGTCTGCGCCTCGGCCAGGATGAAGCCCGGCAGCTTGTTGTCATAGAGGCGTTTATACTCTACGAGTGCGTTCTGCTTCTTCAGTTCCTGAAAAAACTTTTTACGTTGATCGATCTTGTTACCATTGAAGATCAGGCAGGTGCCGCTGGACGGATTCTGAACATACCCCAAAAGCGCATCCAGGGCCTCTGCCTTGAGCTGATCGGCTCGTTTGACCAGCACCGCCCTGCGTTCCGCGAACATGGGCAGGGTCATGGCCGCATCAGCAATATCAACCCCCTTGGACTCGTTTCCAAAAAACAGATTGAAGTTGAAGTCTTTGAGCGAAGGATCAATCGCCTTGTCCAGCAGCAGCCGGGTGGCGCGCTCGATCAAAAACGGTTCCTCACCGTAGATGTAGCAAAGCGACGGCAGCGGCCCTTTTCTGATTGCGGTTTCCAGTTCCTGTGGCGTCATCTCAGTAATTGCTCTCCAGGGCCGTAACCAGCTTGCCGGCAATCTTCCTTGACGCAGCCACCAGGGCAGCATCAGCAGCATTGCTCTGGAACGCCAGATCGGAAAACACCGGGTAGTCCTGATAGGCCTGCACCGTCCCCTTCCAGAACGGCTTCTTTTCACCCTTGCGTCTGGCCTCAAACTGAACGGCCACATCAATCCTGTATTCACGCACATTATCAATCGACGAATAGGATGCAGCATTGGTGCTGTAGGCGGTCAATACACCGCTGATATGCAGATCCCCTTCTTCAGGACTGCCAGCCGGCATCATGCCGCGCATGGCATGGATCTCGTCCAGCACCGCACGCCGCATGGCTGTCTGGGCAATGGTGGAGACCGTACTGTTCCTGATAAAATCAACCCAGACCGTATCCCTGGAACTGAGGCGGTTTTCGGACGCACCGGCAAACCTGTAACCGCAGCCCCCCGCAAGCAGCATGGACGCAAAAACCGCCACAAGCACCACGCACGAAAACAGGCGCCCGAAAACCTTATTTTCCCGTTTAAATATCATCACGTTAACCCACCACAATATTGACCAGCTTGCCCGGAATGCAGATCACCTTGCGCACCTGCACATCCTGCAGGAACGGCTGCACCTTGTCATCGGTCAAGGCCTTGTTCTTGACAAACTCATCGTCCGCACCTGCCGGCACATTGATCCTGGAGCGCAGTTTGCCGTTGACCTGCACCACCACCAGCAGTTCCTCATCCACCACCGCATCACGGTCGTATTCCGGCCAGGCTGTTGCTGAAATCGGGGTTGCATGCCCCATGCGCTGCCAGAGTTCTTCTGTGATATGGGGCACAAACGGCGCCAACAGCAGCACCAGACTCTCCAGCGCCTCCAGCATGACTGCCCCGGCCTGCGGCGTCTTAAGCTCAGCCGACTGCAGTGTATTGAGCAGTTCCATCACCGCCGCAATGGCGGTATTGAAATGGAAGCGCTCCTCGATATCCTCGGTCACCTTTTTGATGGCCTTGTGCACCGCCCTGCGCAGGTCGCGCTCTTCGGCGGTCAGGGTCGCCACATCAACAGCCGGCGCATTCACAGTCATCTCCAGACGGTCATGCACAAGCCGCCATACACGGCTTAAGAAACGGAAGGAGCCGTCCACTCCCTGGTCGCTCCAGTCCAGGTCCTTTTCCGGAGGCGCGGCAAACAGCGAGAACAGCCTGGCGGTGTCAGCACCGTAACGCTCGATCAACGCGTTGGGATCAACCACGTTCCCCTTGGACTTGCTCATCTTGGCGCCGTCCTTGATCACCATCCCCTGGGTCAGCAGATTGGTAAACGGTTCATCAGCGGAGATATAGCCCAGGTCACGCAGCACCTTGGTAAAGAAACGCGCATACAGCAGATGCAGCACGGCATGTTCGATGCCGCCGATGTACTGGTCCACGGACATCCAGTAGTCCACCCGCTTCTTGTCCAGCGGCCCCTGCTGAAAATCCGGGCAGCAGTAACGCAGGAAGTACCAGGATGATTCCACGAAGGTGTCCATGGTATCGGTTTCACGTCGCGCCGGCTTGCCGCACACAGGACAGGCTACGTTGGTAAAGGATTCCAGCTTGGCCAGCGGACTGCCGCCTTCGCCGGTAAAGGCCACATCCATGGGCAACTGTACCGGCAGATCCTTTTCCGGCACCGGCACTACGCCGCAGCTGTCACAATAGATGACCGGGATCGGGTTGCCCCAGTAGCGCTGACGGGAAACACCCCAGTCGCGCAGCCTGAAGTTGACCGTCTTCTTGCCTGCCCCCTGGCTTTCCAGGTAGTCTGCGATCGACTCCTTGGCCTTTTCGCTGTTCATGCCGTCAAAACGGTCCGAATTTACCATGGTGCCCGGCTCGGTATAGGCGGCCTGCATGGCTGTCGGATCAAGCGTCTCACCGTCCGGCTGGATAACCACCCTGACCGGCAGATCGTATTTGGCGGCAAACTCGAAATCGCGCTGATCATGGGCTGGTACAGCCATTACCGCGCCGGTGCCGTAATCCGTCAATACAAAGTTGGCCAAAAAGACCGGCATACGAACCTTGGTCAAGGGATTGATGCAGTAGGAGCCGGTAAAGACCCCCTCTTTCTCAAAATCATCAGCAGTGCGCCTGATGCGGTCAGTCTTTTTGACCTTCTCCACAAACTGCTCTACCGCCGCTTTGCGGTCAGGCGTGGTCAGCTCCGCCGCCATGGGATGTTCCGGTGCCAGGGACATGAAGGTCGTGCCGAACACCGTATCCTGTCGCGTGGTGAACACCTTGATGGCGCCTTCGCGTCCTTCCAGCGGGAAGTTGATCTCGCAGCCGTAGCTTTTGCCGATCCAGTTGCGCTGCATGACCAGCACACGTTCCGGCCATCCGGGCAGCTTGCTGGTATACTCCAGGAGTTCCTCGGCATAATCGGTGATGCGAAAGAACCACTGATCCAGTTCCTTCTGGGTTACCTCAGTGGAACAGCGCCAGCAGAGACCGTCCTCAACCTGCTCGTTGGCCAGGGTGGTCTGGCAGGAGGCACACCAGTTGACGAAAGAGGTCTTTTTGTAGGCCAGTCCCTTGTTAAACATCTCCAAGAAGATCTTCTGTTCCCATCGGTAATAATCCAGGTTGCAGGTGGCCAGTTCGCGCTTCCAGTCATAGGAAAACCCCATCCTCTTCAACTGGCCGCGCATGTAGTCGATATTCTCGTAGGTCCACTTGGCCGGATGGCTCTTATGCTGGATCGCCGCATTCTCGGCCGGCATGCCAAAGGCATCCCATCCCATGGGGTGCAGCACATTGAAGCCGCGCATGCGCTTGAACCTGCCGATCACGTCGCCAATGGAGTAATTGCGTACATGGCCCATATGAATCCGGCCGGAAGGGTATGGAAACATCTCCAGCAGGTAGTATTTCGGTTTATCGCTTTCCTCGCCCACGGCAAAGGATGCGTTTTCTTCCCATAGCTGCTGCCATTTCTGTTCTATCTCATTCGGGGTATACTTCTGTTCCACAGCCTGTCCTTTCTTCCAGCGAAATGATCAAGGTTTATAATCTAACATCATTGATATCTGGTTACTGATCAAGGGTACAAGGTCCCACTTCAATTATTCCGGCAAATGCACTGTTTTCATGTCAAAACCGCCCTGACGCAGAATTGCAGAGGGTATCATGTTCAGCGGCAACACGCAATCCACCGCACCGGTTGCACAGGCTTCCCGCGGCATACCGTAGACTACGGCGGTCTCTTCCGACTCGGCAATCACATAGCCCCCCTGCGACTTCACGGCCTGGACCCCGCTGCTACCATCGTTGCCCATGCCGGTCAGTATCACCGCCAGCACCCTATCCCTGAAAACCCGGGCACATGATTCCAGCATGGCGTCCACGGAAGGCACATAACGGTCTGTTTTGGAAGGGACGACAACACGGGTAACCACCTGGCCGGAAGAATGTTCCAGCAACAGGTTATAGCCACCCGGCGCTACAAACATGTGACCCGGCAGCACCGGATCCCCATCTTCCGCCTCCTTGACCTTAAAAGCGGAAAACCTGCCCAGCCGTTCGGCAAAGGCATGTGTAAAACCTGGCGGCATATGCTGTGAGATCACGATCGCAAATGGAATCTCTTGCTGAAAAGCTGCGGCGATAGCGTGCAGGGCCGGCGGTCCGCCGGTGGAAGCTCCAATGGCAACAATATCGAACGGATGACGAACATCACTGTCCCTTTTGGGCGGCTCCGGCTTGCTGACCTGGGTCTCCCGTGGCTCACCGGCAGATTTGGACGGCAGAGCTGATTTTCGCAGTTTGAGATGGGCCACCTGCAGCACCTTGGCATGCAGATCGGCTCGAATTTCTAGCAGTTCATGGGATGCGGTCGAAGACGGCTTGGCCACAAAATCAAAAGCCCCCAGTTCCAGCGCCCTGAAAACCTTTTCAGCCGAACTGGAGGCGCTGACCACAATCACCGGGGTGGAAAAACGCTCATGCAACACTCGCAAAAGCGAAAAACCGTCCAAGCGGGGCATTTCCAGATCAAGTGTCACCAGATCTGGCTTGAGTGCGATGGTTTTATGGATGCCGTCCTCGCCGTCAACGGCATAACCAACCACCTCCACCACATCCAACCCCTCGAGCATCCGGGTGATGGTTCGCCGGCTAAAAGCGGAGTCATCCACCACCAGCACCCTGAGCCTGTTCATGGTTTTAGTCCCCATACCGGACGCGCCGGTTTCTGGTAAATCATGTCGTTTTTGAAATGCCGGAGGGTAAAACCGGTCGAAACATTCATCAGGGATTCGGAGTGGCCCAGCAGCAGAAACCCTCCATCCTGCAGCGTGTTGTAGAATGATTCAATCACCCGCTTTTTGGCCTCGTTGTCAAAGTAGATGATTACATTGCGGCAGAAAACCACATCCATTCTGCCGAGCAGCACGATGCGTCCGGAATCGAACAGGTTGAGCTGACTGATATTCACCAGCTGCCGCACCTCGTCACTGATCCTCAGCCCTTCCTCCTGCTGCTGGAAATAGCGTCTGACAAAGTACTCATCCGTAGTCCGGAATGACGAGCTGCTGTAAACACCGTGCCTGGCGGCATGAAGCACACGCTGACTGATGTCGGTGCCGATGATCTCGATGTTCCAGCCCTTGAGCATTTCCATCTCGAGCAACAACATGGCGATCGTGTATGGCTCTTCTCCCGTAGAGCAGCCGGCGCTCCAGATCCTCAGGGATTTGCTGCCCAGCTCATTTTTGGCGGCCACAAGCTCTGGAATGATCTCGTCCGTGAAGGCCTTGAGCTGATATGCCTCCCGAAAGAAATAGGTCTCGTTTGTCGTGAGCAGGTCCATGATGTCGGTCATCTCCTGCTCACGGTTCCTGCCGTATTTGATCAGATAGTAATAGTCCTTGAAAGTGGGCAGGTTCAGCGCCTCCAGTCGACGAGAGAGACGCTTTTCCAGCAGATATCTGGAATCCTCGTCAAAATGGATGCCGCAATGGCTATAGATTGCATCACGCAAGAGCTGAAATTCCTCGCCGCTCATCAGGTGATCGTTGCAGGGAGGAAACATGTTCAGGCGCCTCTGTTGCAGCGGGAATCAATAATCGAGCGCGCCAGACGGGAAATATCGCCGTCCGGATTATCCTGAGCCATGGAAACCAGCGCCAGGGCCTCTTCGCTGCCGATTTTACCCAGCATTTCCAGACAGGTAATCATCAGCAGCCCCCCGGCTGCAGGGAACAATTCTGCGATCGCCTGCAGCAGGCTGGCGCGGTCGATCTTTTCAATCCCCTTGAGTACAGCACACTGAACCCATGTATCGCTGTCGTGCAGCGCCGGAATCAGGCAGTCCAGCGCCGGCCTGCCACCGATGGAGGCCAGGGATTCCACGGCCGCAATGCGCACATCAGGGCACTCATCCACCAGGGCCATCTGCAGCATGCTGCCCACACCAATTGTGTTCAACCGGCCCAAAGAGGCCACAGCCGCCTTGCGGACAGACGGATCCTCGTCCTTGACCAGCCTCGACAGATAATCCCCTTCGCTCAACTCGGCCGCCAGAACAGCAGCATCGCGGCGATGATCCGGCACTTCGGAATGCGCCAGTTTGCGCGCAACGTCCAAGATGCTCGTTCGATCAAGACGGGACAAAGCCGACATACAGGCCACTGCCGCGTTCCTGACCTGGCTGTCAGCATCCCCGAGAAGCCTTACGATATCCGGGATAAAAGCGGTGACACCAAGCATGCCAGCCGCCTTGACCGCAGCACATCTGACTGTGGGATAGCCGTCGTTCAATCCTTGGCCAATGATGACACTGCCGTTTGCATTGGCCAGTTCCCCGATCACAGTACAGATTGCGGTGCGGGCAGCCACATCCGCATTGTCATACAAAGAGATCAGGCTTTCAATCCCTGACGGTTCAAGCATTTTCATGGCGCCCAAGGCCAGGTGAGAGATACGCTCACAGGTCCAGGCATTAAGCAGTGTATTCACCGCCCGGCGATCACCAACAATGCCGAGCATCACTGTCACCGCCTCAGCCATGTGGGGATCCAGCAGCGTGAACTGTTCAATCAGCACCGGCATGAGCACGTCACGGTCAAAGATGCGCAGTGCCTGTTCCATCCGCTGGCGTGCCCCGCTGTCCACACGGCAGTAAAGCCGGTACCAGGAAGCAACAGCAGCCTTGCGGCTGTTTCTCTGCCGCGATGAAAAACCTGACATGAGCACACCGACAACTGATTCATCGCCGATATTTCCCAGACAGTTCAAAACACTCTGCCGCAGGATTTCCTGTTCGGCAAGTCTGAGTATGCCTTCCGGAACAGGCAGGCAGGCATTCAGCCTGGCAAGTGCCGCCAGAGCGCTGAAACGGTAAATCAGAGAATGGTTGTCAATGATGCTGTCAATCAGTTGGGGGACAACCGTCATATCCCCCACGTTGCCAAGCTGTTCGGCTGCTGCTGCAGCAACATTTTCCACACGGTCAGCCAGCGCCGCCAGCAGGCAGGGTACAAAGGCGCGACTACCGATACAACCCATGGCGTCGATGATGAACTTGCGCACATCCGGATCTTCGTCTCCACACATCGTGATCAGGCAGTCGGCGGCCGAATCACCCAGCCTGATCACCGCCTCGGCGGCGGAGTTGCGCAAACCAGCATTCTCCTCGTTCCGCAAGAGTTCCAGCAGTCTGAAGACCGAGTCGGAAGACGGTACAGCAGCCACATACAGGTCAACTGCCTCCTTGCGAACCCTCCAGCTCTCGTCGGCCATGGCCAAAAACAGGAACTGCTCGATCTCGGCCAAAGGCTGGTCCACCAGCGAGGACAGCGCCCTGCGACGGGTTTCCTCGTCAGCGGTCACAAGAACCTGACGTAGTTCGTTATCTTGAATCACGGGCTGCACACCTTTCTGTTATGAGGAGATGGTTGCCACTAATGGCCGGCAAGATCGGGAATAGTTCCTGCAGCGTTCAGCAGGTAATCTACGCCCAGCAGCATATAGACATGTGCGTGGTGCAGGCAGACTCCGATGATGCACTCCACCCCCACCCCGTCTTCAATCTCCATCGGCGGGCTGATGCCGTCCGCCGGCACGGTAATCACTTCCAGCACCTCATCCACATCCAGAGCCAGCTGTTGGCGGGCAAGCTTCACAATCACGAGAGCGCCAGACTCTCCTCGGCCTGTTTCAGACATGCCGAAACGTCTACGCATGTTCATGACCGGAATAACCGATCCGCGCAGGTTGACCACCCCTTCCAGAAAACGTGCGGGGGTGGGTAGGCTGGAAAGTTCCTGAGGCTGGATGATCTCGCGAACCCGCATGATGTCGATAGCGAACAGGCTGTTACCCAACCTGAAGCAGACCAGCTGTATTTCCTGCAATGCGCTGTTCATGGCAGTCTTGTCATACTCCGGATAAAAATGCCGCCACAAACGAACATACGTCAGCAGCGGTTGACATCAGCAATTGTCTCGAGATTCAACAGCGTGATCACCCTGCCGTCAAACCGTCCGATTCCACTGGCAAAATCCCGTTCAAGTCCGTCCAGCACATTCGAGGAAGGTTCCTGGGTCCCATGCGTCAAACGAACAACCTGGATAACCTCATCCACCAGCAGGCCGGAAAAACCGTCACCGGCCCTGACGACAACCACCCTCTGCTGCTGGGGGTCGGGCTGGCCGGACATCCCCAGCCGCACCAGCATATCAATCACCGGCACGATCACACCGCGCAGGGAGATAAAACCGGTCAGATAAGGCGGGGCCGCGGGCAGTTCGGTTACCTCGCGCGGCCGGATAATCTCCTTGATAACCATGATGTCGATACCGAAGACCTCGTCTCCGACCCGCACCCCCAGATACTCGTCATATGGCACCTCCCCGGACACAAGAGAGTCAGACACAGTTATTTCCTGGTCGACACAGCAGGCCTGCCGGCGACCAGCCATGATCAGACCGATCGGGTCGTCATGGACAATCCGCGCCACGGCCGGCTCCATACCACATAAACCCGATTGCGACTTGGGCGAAGTCATTCCGTCCAACAACTCCGAACCGGTCTCGGCCAACTCGGCGGCAGCCATTTCCGGCACTGTAAACGCACTTATAGCCTGAGACATGTCTACAGCCGGAGGCTGTCCGCCCGTCGTTACACCGCCGGACTGCACAGTCAGATTTTCCCTTGCCTTTTGTCGGATCTTGGCCAGATTCATAATACCTGCCTACATCATCAGTTCATGCCGGATTTCATCGATAATGGCGGAATCAATCAGAGCCGCGTCACTGCCGTAAGCCACCAGCAGTGCGTTGGTAGCCATGGAGTTGATCCGGCGCGGTATGCCCCCGGTTATCTCGTAGATCTTCTGGACCGCGTCCGGCGCAAACAACCCGGATGCCCCGCCAGCCGCCTCCAGCCGAAAATCAAGGTACTCCATGGTTTCATCAATGCTCAGCGGCTGCAGATGGTAATTCATGGCAACCCGCTGGCAGAGTGGTTCAAAGCGGGGTCTGAGCAGCATATCCCTCAGTTCCGGCTGTCCCATAATGATTACGCTCAAAAGGTTACAGGCATCCAGCTGAAAATTGGTCAGCAGCCTGATCTCGTCAAACACCTCCGGATCGTCGATCATCTGGGCTTCATCAATCACGATCACCGGGCAGATCCCCTGGCGGTAAAAGCCATAGATGCGGCCGTTGATCTGTTCCAGCAGGTTATCCTTGGATTCGGCAGGCTGTTCCGCATCCAGCAGTCGCGCCGTTGTCCTCAAAAACTGGAGCGCATTCATGCGGGGATTGACGATGTAGCAGAACCTGTAATCCTCACCGCAGCGGTCCATCAGGGCACGGGACAGGGTGGTCTTGCCGCAGCCTACCTCGCCGGTCAGCACTGCCATTTCGCGCTCTTCCAGCACAAACTCCAGCCGTGCAAGCGCCTCTTCATGGCCGTGCCCCATGAACAGAAAACGGGGGTCGGGGGTCTTGCTGAACGGCTTTTCCCGGAATCCGAAATAGTCCTTGTACATGGCGCTAATTTCCGTTATGCCGCGTATCATTGAGGATACCGGTCACATCCAGCACCAGGATCGTCCGCTGATCGCCCAGGTCAGCCGCACCGGCGATACCACGGAACCCCTTGAAGGCATCTCCCAGCGGTTTGATCACGATATCCTGCTGCCCAATCAAGTCGTCGACAACAATGCCAAGACGCTTCTCGGCGGAACCGACAACGATCACATAGCTTTCTGTCCCCTCGGTCGTTTCCCGGGACTGAAGACCGAGAAAACGATTCAGCCTGAGCAGTGGCAGTGTGATCTCGCGCAGCTGGATCACCTCCCGGCGCTCGACGTTTTCAATATCACACGGCCTGATCAGCAGCGTCTCGAGCACCGAGGTAATCGGCACGGCATAGGTTCTTCCGGCACAGGAGATGATCAGCACCTTGATGATTGCCAGGGTGATCGGCAGGGTAATGATGAAGCAGGTCCCCTTGCCCCTGCTCGTCTCGATATCCACAATACCCGAAATGGCGGCAATATTGTTGCGAACCACGTCCATGCCGACCCCGCGGCCGGAGATATCACTGACATCATCCGAGGTGGAGAAACCGGGCAGAAAGATGAAATCAAGCGCATCACGGTCAGAAACAGAACTCACATCACTGACCAGCCCCTTCTGCAATGCCCTGGCCTTGACCTTTTCCACGTCAATGCCGTTACCATCATCCGCAATCTCGATGATGACATGATTACCCCGCTGGTAGGAGGATATCCGTATCTGCCCCTGCTCTCCCTTGCCGAGTTCTTTCCTGACCTCCGGCAACTCAATGCCATGGTCAATCGCATTGCGGATAATGTGCATCATCGGGTCGGAAACTTCCTCGACAATCAGCTTGTCCAGTTCCGTGTCAGCTCCGAAAAAGCTCAATTCAACCTTTTTACCCTGTTCACGGGATATCTTGCGGACAATCCGCGACATCTTTTCATACAGCTGGCCGACCGGCACCATGCGGATATCCATCACACCAGACTGGAGCTCTGTGATCTTGCGCTCCAAGCCCTTGGCGGCCTTGCCCAGATCCACCGCCAAACGTGAAAAACCATCGTTGCTCATGCTGGTGGCAACCCCGGCAATGGCCGTATGGGCCAGTACCAATTCGCCAACGATATTCATCAGTTCATCAAGCTTGCCTATATCGACACGAACCGTCCTGCTCATGCTTTTAAGTGACGCCGGCGGCTCGGAGAACGCAGCGGCCGATGAAGGCGTATTATCCGCATCGCCCGTCATGGCAATGGTTTCGGCAGTCAGTTCAGAGATGGAGTCCGTCAGGACAGACACACCGCCCGCCTGTCCGCTTGAAGGTGCTGAAACATGCCCCGCATGCAGGAGTGAAACCAGCACGTTCGCATCCGCTAACAGCTCCTGCAGATCCTGGGCAGGTACCGGGGCGGCAAACAGGATATCGAAGTCGATATGCGTCTCCATGTTCTCGCCAACGCCGGGCAAGGTGCTGACCACTTCACCGCACAGCTTCAACCTGTCGGTCAGCGCCGAGAGGTCCGTATCAAACGTCATCATCTCGAACGAGGCATGGATCGAGTAGATGTGATTTCCCTTTTTCAGATTATCCTGCAGACGGTGCTCCTCATACTCGGTCAGCGATGAAATCACCCTTTCAGACAGCCCCAATCCTGAAAGTGCGCTGATGCGGGACCCGGGGTGGTCACCTGCCTCCAGACAGGCCGAAATGCTGGCAATGCAGGCAGAAATATCGGCAGCATGATCCACGCGGCTGTCAACCGCCAGACAGCGGATCAGTTCCGTCAACAGTTCCATGGTTTCAGAGAGCACATCCAAAACCATCCGATCCGGATTGACCTTGCCCAAACGCAGGCAGTCCAGCAGGTTTTCAAAGTTATGGGACAATTCGGCAATATGGCTGAAACCAAACATGCCGGATAACCCCTTGAGCGAGTGTGCTCCCCGGAAGATGGAGTTCAAAAGCTCAGGATTCAGGTTGCCCGATTCAGCTCCCTCGGAAAGGTCTGAAAGCTCGTTGGCAAGCTGCTCCGAAATCTCTTCCGCCTCAGCGAGAAAGTCCTTTTTAGCCCTGTCGGCAGAGGTCTTTTCAGTCATTGGATTGCACTCGGATGCATGGGTTTGAGTTAAACATGTGCGGTCAAGCGGGCTGTTCCGTGGCCTTGCCGGTCAGATAAGCCACAATCAGCTCATTAAGCCTGGCAGGTTCGAACGGCTTGACCAGGTATTCGTTGGCACCGATCTGCTTGCCCTTTTCGATATCCTTGCGGCTCCCCTCGGTGGAAATGATGATCACCGGCACATGCCTGTAGTTGGGACTGCTGCGCAGGTAGCTGATCAGCTCCAGTCCGTTGATGTCAGGCATATTGATGTCGGTCAGTATCAGATCGACCTTCTCGTGCGGCAGAATACGCAAGGCATCAAAACCGCTGGTCGCCTCCACAATGCGATACTCATCAAGCAGTTCAATGGAGGAAGTCAACATGGTGCGCATGGCTGTGGAATCATCAACTATCAGAATGGTTTTGGCTTTCACGTCGCTCCTTTCATTGCTGGACACCCCCGGGCAGAACGAGCTCCATCTCGCAGAGCAGTTTTTCCATGAATGTGTTGAAGATCTCCTGGTTGGTCACGTCGGCACGACGCGGCTTGACAAGAAAACGACAGTTCAGCTCGCTAACCCGCTGTTCCGCCTCCGCCATGCGGTAATCACTCATCATCAGCGACGGCAGCGCACCATGGCGGCTGCGCAACTCTTCCAGCAGCTCCAGCCCGCCCAGAACACCCGAACTATCGGTCTTTGGCATGATCAGATCGATCAGCACCACAGGCCTGCATCCAGCCGCCACCAGCTTGTCGATCCGCAGCAGGGCGTCATCAATCCGGGCTGCCGCCTGCACATTGTAATCCTTGTCATCCAGCGCTTCTGTTAACAGACGCAAGGTGGGAGCATCGTCATCCACAATAACAACCACACTATCCGCACCGGACAGAGCAAGCGGTGGCGGTGCAAGATCCGGCTTAAGTTCCGTTGTTTCGGCTGCTGGCGGCTGATCTTCTTCCGGCTCTTTGTCTGCCGGCACTCCGGCCAGTTTTTCCTCGGTGATCCTGCTGCCCTCCATGGCCAGGAACTGGGGATTCAGCCCCTGTTCCAGCATGAACTGCAATGGATCCAGTCTGGTACTATCAACCGACTCCACATTTTCCTGGGCAATGAACTCAAAACTGCCGGCCCCCCATTCAAACATGGAAAAAACGATATTTTCGATCTGCTCACGCACCACGTCTGCGATGGTTTCATTGGGGATACCGAAGCTGTTGATCAGAATCACGCCCAGCCGTTCGCGGAAGCCGTCGTTCTGCTGCTTGAGCAGTGCATTCTGTAATGTATCGTTGTCTATCAGTGATTTGCTGAGGAGGATTGAACCCAGGGTATGCTTGAATGCGCTGGAAGAAGATCTGACAACCTGTCCCTGCCTGAAAATGACCGTACCAACCCTTCCCTCACTACGCAGCGTAAGGGTTCCCGACTTCCTGCTGAGGCTGACGATCTGCAATATCTCGCCCAGCCCCAGATCCTGAAGGTTGCCAACAAAGCTCATCTGCACCGCTCCGGAAAACAGGGATTTAACACGTAAACTGGCTAAGAATAGCCCATCGCCAGAATCAAGTAAAGCCTTTATACAGGCTTGCCGGCGTGGCGGGAAGCCGTCTTTTTGTCCCGTCCACGGAAGAACAGACGCAAGGGCGTACCCTTGAACCCGAAAGCCTCACGAAACTTGTTGACCAGGTAACGCTGGTAGGAAAAATGAATGCTGTCCGGCTGGTTGGTGAAGATCACAAAGGTGGGCGGCTTTACCGCCACCTGAGTGGAAAAATAGAATTTAACCCGTTTGGCATTGGCCAGCGGCGCGTGGTGGGCGTCGACCGCCTCGGCAAACACACGGTTCAGGTCGGCAGTGGAGACGCGATGGCAGTATTCAACCATCACCTCATCCACGGTTTCCATGATCTTGCCCACGCGCTGACCACTTTTGGCCGAGACAAACACGATCGGCGCATAGGAGAGATAACGGAACTCCATCCGGATTGTTTCCACATATTTGCCAAAAGTGGCGTTGTCCTTTTCCAGAACATCCCACTTGTTGACCACAAATACACAGGCCTTGCCCGCCTCATGCACATAACCGGCAATGCGTTCATCCTGTTCGGTTATGCCGTCTTCGGCGTTGAGCACCACAAGCACCACATCGGCCCGCTCAATGCTGCGCAGGGAGTCAACCACGCTGTACTTTTCCAGTTTCTGGGTGGTCTTGCCCTTGCGCCGGATACCGGCCGTATCAATCAGCAGATAGGGCTTCTTGTTACACATGAAGACCGTATCCACCGCATCACGGGTGGTGCCGGCGGTCGGGTTGGCCACCACCCGCTCATAGCCCAGCAGACGGTTGACCAGCGAAGACTTGCCCACATTGGGGCGACCGACAACGGCAATTCGGGTCATCTCCTCGGCTGCCTCGGCAGAGTCAGCCTCCGGGAAAAACTCCATCAGGGCATCGACCAGATCAAAGACCCCGCGATTATGCTCGGCAGAGATGGTGTACAACTGGTCCACACCCAGTGAATAGAACTCGGCTGAGTCGTTCTCCAATTTGTCACCATCGACCTTGTTAACCACAAACAGGACAGGTTTTTTAACGCGGCGCAGCATCTTGGCAACATCCATATCAGCCGGGGTCAGACCGGTGCGGGCATCCATCATAAAGAGAATTACATCCGCCTCGTCGATGGCCAGCCTGGACTGCTCACGCATCTGCTGCAGCAGACGGTCATCGGTGACCGGCTCAAATCCGCCGGTATCGATCAGAATGAACGGCTTGTCAAAGCGTTCGATGGCAGCGTAATTGCGGTCACGGGTTACGCCGGGGGTATCATCCACCATGGCGCGCCTGCGGCCCAGCAATCTGTTGAACAATGTTGATTTGCCCACATTGGGGCGCCCTACCAGTGCAACTATCGGTTTCATAAATTTCCTTGTAAAGGCCGTTCTCAGCCTTTTACGTCTTTACCAGTCCCTTGTCCCCAGTCCCGGTTTTACTCGTATCCCAACTCTCTTAAAACAGCAGTACGTTCGGTCCAGCGTTCCTGCACCTTGACAAACAGCTCCAGAAATACACGCGTGCCCAGCAGGCGTTCGATATCCCGGCGGGCCTGCTCACCGATCTTCTTCAGCATGGCCCCTTTCTTGCCGATGACGATGCCCTTCTGTCCGTCACGCTCCACCAGGATGGTGGCAGAGATGGCCACCACACCGTTTTCGCGCTCCTTGAAGGCATCCACCATCACCGCCGTGCCATAGGGCACCTCGTCACTGGTCAGTCGGAAGACCTTCTCGCGGATCAGTTCCGCACAGATCACCTTCTCCGGCTGATCGGTGAGGATATCATCGGGGAAATAGGCTACCCCTTCCGGCATCCGGCTGTGCACCAGTTCGATCAGGCGTTCCACGTTGCTGCCGCTCTGGGCGGAGATAGGCACGATCTCTTCGAACTTGTAGATGGCGGTCAGCCTGGCAATCACATCCAGCAGGCGCTCCTTGGGCTCCACCAGATCGATCTTGTTCAGCGCCAGGATCACCGGGCAGCCCGCCTTACCTGTAATCTGGCGCACAAAATCCTCATCCACCCTGGCGGTGGCATCCAGCACCAGCACCAGCAGGTCAATGCCGGAAAGCGCATTAAAGGCGGCATCCACCATGGCGCGGTTGATACGGTTGCGAGCCTCGTGGATACCAGGGGTATCCACGAAAACGATCTGGCTCGTCTCGTCGGAAAGGATGCCGCGAATTACCGTGCGGGTCGTCTGCGGCTTGTCCGAAACCGCCACAATCTTCTCACGCAGGATGCGGTTGAGCAGTGTCGACTTGCCCACATTGGGACGGCCGACAATTGAGACGAAACCAGATTTAAAGTTATTGTTTTTCATTTAGTTAAACACCTTTGTTTGTATGTGGGCTTAAAGAATTTGCCAGTCCCCTGTCCCCAGACCCTGTTTCACTTCTTCGCCCACGTATCCTTCAACGTCACAATGCGGTTGAATACCAGCTTCTCAGGAGTCGAATCCACGGAATCCTGCTTGAAGTACCCCATGCGCTCAAACTGGAAGGCCGTTGCTGCATCACTGTGCGTCAGGGATGCCTCCAGCTTGCATAATGATAATTTTTCCACCGAAAAAGGGTTTAAAAGCTGTTTGTAGTCTGCGCCGCCCCGGTCCGGGTTGGCATCGGTGAACAGCCTGTCGAACATGCGCACCTCTGCCTCCACCGCATTGGCGGCAGAGACCCAGTGGATGGTCCCCTTGATCTTCCTGCCGTCGGCAGCAGAGCCGCCACGGGAGGCCGGATCGTATTCGCAATGCACCTCAATGATCCTGCCGCTGTCGTCCTTGACTACGCCGGTGCAGCGCACGATGTAGGCATAGCGCAGACGCACTTCGCTGCCGGGTGTCATGCGGAAGAACCCCTTGACCGGCTCCTCCATGAAATCGTCCTGCTCGATGTACAGCTCCCGGGAAAATGTGACCGGACGGGTACCCATTTCCGGCTTCTGGGGATGGTTGGCCCCTTCGAACAGCTCGGTCTGTCCCTCGGGATAATTATCCACAACCACCTTGACGGGCCTCAGCACCGCCATGGCCCGCGGGGCGCGCTCGTTCAGGTCCTCGCGTACGCACTCCTCCAGGATGGACATATCGATCCAGGAATCGCCACGCCCCACGCCGATGCGTTCACAGAAATTGCGGATGGATTCCGGCGTATAGCCGCGCCTTCTCAGTCCCATCAATGTCGGCATGCGCGGATCATCCCAGCCGCTGACGGTCTTGCTGGTCACCAACTCCAGCAGCTTACGCTTGCTCATCACTGTATAGGTCAGGTTCAGACGGGCAAACTCGTACTGGCGCGGACGGTTGGGCACCGGCAGATTATCCAGGAACCACTCGTACAGCGGTTTGTGGTCCTCGAACTCCAGGGTACAGATAGAGTGGGTGATCCCCTCAATAGCGTCGGACTGGCCGTGGGCAAAATCGTACATGGGGTAGATGCACCACTTGTCCCCCACATGGGGATGGGGCTCATGGATGATGCGATACAGCACCGGATCGCGCAGGTTCATATTGGGCGCAGCCATATCGATCCTGGCGCGCAGCACCCTGGCGCCGTTGGGGAACTCGCCGGCCTTCATGCGGCGGAACAGATCCAGGTTCTCCTCCACCGGACGGTTGCGGTAAGGGCTCTCCTTGCCAGGCTCGGTCAGGGTGCCGCGATAGGCGCGGATCTCGTCGGCAGTAAGTTCCTCCACATAGGCCTTGCCCTGCTGAATCAGATATTCGGCCCACTGGTAGAGCTGATCGAAATAATCGGAGGCATAGAACAGATGCTGGCCCCAGTCGAAACCAAGCCACTTGACGCTCTCCTTGATGGACTCCGTATATTCCAGATCTTCCTTGGCCGGGTTGGTATCATCGAAGCGCAGATGACAGTGCCCGCCGAAATCCCGGGCCAGGCCGAAATTGAGGCAGATGGACTTGGCATGGCCGATGTGCAGGTAGCCGTTGGGCTCCGGCGGAAAACGGGTCACAATCGACTTGTGCTTGCCGCTCTCCAGGTCATCGCTGACGATGGTGCGCAGGAAGTTGTTGGATGAAGCTACTGTTGCAGATTCGGTAGACATATACTTTACCTCTTGAAGTTATAAACATCGATAAACGGCATTTCCATCCACTAAAAGCACGAAAATACACGAAAAGTGCAATATTTCTTTAAACCAAACGGAAACTAGAATATTCCAGCCGAATTATCTGGTTTTGTTTGTGTATTTCGTGTGTTTCGTGGACAACTGCTTGTGAATTATACCACTTCCCCTAGGAACGAATTCCGGTTAACCCTGATAATTTTCACCTGTGCAAACCTGCCAATCATGGCGCTGTCACCGTCAAAGTTCACCGTACGGCCGTTGTCAGCCTTGCCGCAGACCTGGCCGGGATGTTTCCCCTCGCCTTCCACCAACACCGACTGAATTGTACCCAGAAACTCATTGCACACATCTCTGGTGATCTGTTTCTGCAAAATCTGCAGCTTTTCCAGGCGGGCCTTCTTAACTTCATGCGGGACGTCATCCCCAATCTCCGCCGCCCTGGTGCCGGGACGCACCGAATAGGCAAAGGAGAACAGGTCAATGTAGCGCACCGCTTGCATCAGCTGCAGGCTCTGCTCAAAATCCTCATCCGTCTCGCCGGGGAAACCGACAATCATGTCGCCGGTAATGGCAATGCCGTGACGTGCCGCCTTGAGCGCATTGATCTTCCTCAGGTACTCCTCCCGCGTATAACCACGGTTCATGCGGGCCAACACACTGTTGCTGCCGGACTGCGCCGGCAGGTGAATCTGCCCCGCCAGTTTCGGCATATTGGCAAAGCAGGAGACCAACTCATCGGACATATCCTTGGGGTGGGAAGTAATGAAACAGATGCGCCTGATGCCGTCAATCTCAGCCACCTGCTTGAGCAGACCGGCGAAAGATGGTTCACCCGGCGACTTAAGGCCGTAGGAATTGACATTCTGCCCCAGCAGGATTACCTCCTGGATACCCGCACTGGCCAACTGCCGCACCTCGGCGATGACTTCGGCGGAACGGCGGCTGATCTCACGGCCACGTACATAGGGCACGATACAGTAAGAACAGAAATTGTCACAGCCCTGCATGACCGTCACAAAGCTGCTGTGGCGGGATTCGCCGCTCAGCACCGGGAACAGGTCCAGACGTTTTTCGTTGTCCAGAAAAGCGGTTTCGCAGCGGTGCACACCGTTTTCGGCATCATGCACAATATCCTTGAGCAGATGCAGGTTGTGGGTGCCAAAAACGATATCCAGCCAGTGAAATCGCTGCTGCAGTGCCTCGCCCTCCTGCTGGGCCACACAGCCCCCCACACCGATCAGCAGATGTTTTTTGCTGCGTTTGAAGACGCGCAGATTTTCCAGACGGCGATAGACCTTCTCCTCTGCCCCGCCCCGCACGCTGCAGGTGTTCACCAGGATCAGATCGGCCTCTTCCGGCTTGTCGACAGATACATACCCGGACTCGGCCAGCATAACGGCAATACGCTCGGAATCGTTCACGTTCATCTGGCAGCCGTAGGTTTCTATGTACAGGTGTTTAGCGCGCATGGGTAATCTGTTTTTATACGCGATAACTGCCTGCAAAGTCAAACAAATAGGCGAATTATGGAAGGTTATCGGAGTTCTGCTACATTTATTTTCAGACAGGCGGATTGATTGCCCAGTTTTTGGTCTTGTGGGCAATTGTAGACTTGATTATAAAACAAGGCATTGTCAGCACCTCTTAACAGGTGCTATTATGAGACACCTTAACAATACAGTTCAGGAGGATGTTATGCAGCGAGCAGCAAAATTTTCCGAAGATGTCGTGCCGCTCAGCGACCTGAAAATCAATCCAGGCCGGATCGTTAGCCAAGTTGATAAAACCCGCCGTCCGGTGCTCCTCACCAACAGGGGGCGCGGCATTGCGGTGCTCCAGTCATTGAAGGAGTACGAGGCGGAAACCGAGGAGTTGTCCTTTCTGCGAGGGGTTGTCCAGGGGTTGATGGACTTGGATGAAGGGCGTGAGGTTGCTCTGCCCGAGGCAAAAAAGCGCCTGGGAGTGGCTTGACCGTGGCGCGTCAAGCAATTATCTCCTTTGCCGAGTCCGCCCTCTCGGACCTGCACAGCATCCAGGAATGGTACAGGGAACAACGTGTGCCCGATGTGGGGGATCGGCTTGTCGCCGAGGTATTCAACCAGGTGGAACGCTTGGCCGACAACCCGGAAAGTGGCCGGATCGTGCCGGAATTCAATATTGCCAACCTGAGAGAGATCATTCATCCACCTTTCCGCATAGTCTACCGTCTGGATGGCAGCCAGGTGCGGATTGTGCGCGTATGGCGAAGTGAGCGGCTGTTGAAGCTGGCACCGTAGGGCGGCCGTCCGGTAACCGGAGAACCCCATAGGGGTCTGCCCTTGACATGAGACAACCACTTAAAATTTGAAAACCAAGGAGATGCCTGATGCTAAAGAAAGCCATGTTTCCGGGAAAATACATCCAGGGCGCCGGCGCACTGGGCGAACTGCCCGCGCTGATCAAGCTGTTCGGCAGCAAGGGACTGATCCTGGCCTCGCCCTCGGCACACGACAGGATTCTGCCTGCAAGCGGCATCTGCACGGCATCAGACAGCCTGATCACCGAGCGCTTTAACAGAGAATGCTGCGAAACGGAGCTGTCCCGATTGGCCGGCGTCATAGCAGCAACCGGGGCGGATGTGCTGGTCGGGATGGGGGGCGGAAAGGCGATCGACACGGCAAAGGTCGCCGCCGACCGGGCGGGTATACCAGTCATTATCGTGCCAACCACCGCCTCGACCGATGCCCCGTGCAGCGGCTGCGCGGTGATTTATTCCGAACAGGGGGTTTTTAAATCGGTCTACAACCAGACATCGAACCCATCCGCCGTGCTGGTGGATACGGCCATCATTGCCGCCGCGCCGGTCCGGTTTCTGGTCTCCGGCATGGGCGATGCGCTGGCCACCTGGTTCGAGGCGCGTTCCTGCAGCTTAACGCAGTCGGAAAACGCCTGCGGCGGTCTTGGCACACTGACCGGGCTCAATCTGGCCCGGCTCTGCTATGACACCCTGCTCCAATATGGCGTTACGGCCAAGATCGCCGCGGAGCAGCATATCATCACGCCGGCCCTGGAAAAGATCGTGGAGGCCAATATCCTGCTATCGGGGATCGGCTTTGAGAGCGGCGGCCTGGCCAGCGCCCACTCCATCCACAACGGATTGACCGCGCTGGCGGAAACACACGCATTTTACCATGGCGAAAAAGTGGCCTTCGGTACCCTGGCCGGACTGCAGCTTACCGACGCACCGCCGCAAGCATCGGATGAGGTCTACGCTTTTTGCGAGGCGGTGGGACTGCCCACCACACTGGCGGACATCGGCCTGGCAAACTGCGACCGTGCCGGGCTGATGCTGGTTGCCGAAAAGGCCTGCGCCCCGGTTGAATGTATCCATCACGAAGCAGGTGTCATCACTCCGGAGAAAGTGCTGCATGCCCTGATAGCGGCTGATGCCATCGGCCAACAACGCATGGGCAAGAAGACAATGCGATAACCAACGCATTTTTATCGTTGTGACATTCGGCAGCTTTTTAAGATCAGGGAGAGATTGATGAGATTATCAGTAAAGGCTGCGGCGGCTCTGCTTATCCTTTCACTGCTTCCGGCAACAGGCTATTCAGGTGAAGCTGACAGCCCCGCTTCGTCTCTGGCAGGGACGGTTGTCACTGGCAAACAGTTGCTGGTTGCAATAGCCGAGTCACGGGAGACATCACAGCTGAAACTGTATGCCCTTGAACGCACCACCAGCGGATGGGAACTCCGCAAAGGGCCGTTGCCGGGAATAACCGGACGTAAGGGCTTTGCCCCGCCGGAGGAAAAACGTGAAGGAGACGGACGTGCGCCAAGCGGCTATTTCCCTCTGGAATTTGCCTTCGGCTATGCCCCGACATTTAAGGGCAAAATGCCTTACCGCCAGGCAACGGAGAACGACCTGTGGGTGGATGATGCGCGATCACCCGACTACAATACCTGGGTCAAGCGCGGCGAGAGCAGCGCCACCTCGTTTGAAGTGATGAAACTTGCGGATAATCGCTACCGTCACGGCATAGTGATCGGCTACAACCGCAGTCCGGTAATCAAGGGGCATGGCAGCGGCATTTTTGTCCATGCATGGCTGGAAGAAGGCTATACAACCACCGGCTGCGTGGCCATAAACGAGACCGAGCTGGTCAGCATCCTGTCCTGGATCGATCCGGCCCAAAAACCGCAGATCCTGATGGGAACCCGTCAGGATCTTGCCGTTGTAAAGTGGCTGCCGCCATTGCCGGCGGGCACTGATCAGGCGGGGATGGTGGAGCGCCAGATTCGGGCCAAGGTGAGCAGGTCTGACGGGCGACTCGTCGAGTATCGCGCTGCCGACGGCTTTTTCGGCATGGCACTGGAAGTGCCGGACGCAATTGCCAACCGCATGCGTCTGAAAAAGAGCTGGCATGAGGGCTGTCCGGTGCCGCTCACTGACTTGAGCTATCTGGTGCTGACCTACCGGGGGATGGACGACGCTCCAAAGGTTGGTGAAATGATGGTACACAAGAAGCTGGCGCTGCCTGTAATCAAGGCCTTTGCCGAACTTTTCAGCGCTCGGTTCCCGATCGAGAAGATGGAACTGATCGATGCCTATGATGCCAATGACGACCGATCCATGCAGGCCAACAACAGCTCTGGCTTCAACTGCCGCGAGATCACCGGCAAGCCCGGTTCCTGGTCCAAGCACAGCTACGGAGGGGCAATCGATATCAACCCGCTGCTCAACCCCTATGTGTCACCCAAAAAGGAACCACTAACCGCCATGGGCTGGGACGGCGCCGAGGATAAGGGCAGCTTCCTCGGCCGCAACGGGTACACCGGCCCTTCACCGGCCTTTATCTTTTGCACCCAACGGCCAGCCGACTGCCTGGTACTGCCACCCGCCGGAGTTGCCCATCTTGACCGCAGCCAGACCGCGCCGGGCTATCTTCTTCCAAATTCAGCTGCGGTCAAAGCCTTTACCGGACGGGGCTTCGACTGGGGCGGCAGTTGGGGACGACTGCTCGATTACCAGCATTTCGAATATGACACAAAGAAACTGCTGCAATAAATGTATTGATGTGGCTGCTGCCAAAGTATTCTGGACAAGAATTTGATTTTTCGGTGTAGAATTCGATTGAATTTTCTGAACATCGACTGCCAAGCAACAGAACCATCTTGTTACGCCCAAATGGAAAGATGAACCATGAGCGAAAATCTGCTGTTTGCATTCGGCATTACCGTGTTTGCCGGTCTCTGCACCGGCATCGGCAGCCTGATCGTATTTCTGTCCAAAGAGCTCAACACCCGCTTTCTGACACTATCCCTCGGTTTTTCTGCCGGGGTGATGATCTATGTCTCCTTTGTCGAAATCTTTGGCAAGGCCAGGACGGCTTTGTCCGCCAGTCACGGTGACAAGACCGGTTACATGCTGACCGTGATTGCATTCTTTGCCGGCATCGCCCTGATTGCCCTGATCGATAATCTGATACCGTCATATGAAAACCCGCACGAAGTCAACCTGGCCCAAAAGATTGAAGAGTGCAGCAAAGAGCAGAAGAACAAACTGATGCGCATGGGTCTTTTCTCGGCGCTGGCCATCGGCATTCATAATTTTCCTGAAGGCCTGGCCACCTTTATGAGCGGGTTGTCCAACCCGACGCTCGGCATCAGCATTGCTGTCGCCGTTGCCATCCACAACATCCCGGAAGGGGTGGCTGTTTCCGCCCCGATATTCTATGCCACCAAAAGCCGCAAGAAGGCCTTTGTGTTATCATTCCTGTCAGGGCTGGCCGAACCGCTGGGGGCGCTGATCGGTTACTTCATTCTCAGGTCTGTTTTCAACGATACCACCTTTGGAGTTACCTTTGCCGCTGTGGCCGGGATCATGGTTTACATCTCACTGGATGAGCTATTGCCCACGGCAGAGGAATACGGCGAACACCACATTGCCATAGCTGGCCTGGTGGCCGGCATGGTTGTGATGGCAATCAGTCTCCTGCTGTTTGCCTGATGTGCAGCTTAAGTGACAGATAACGGAATAGAAAAGCAAATGATCATCAACTGGAACGACATCGATACCGTACTGCTGGACATGGATGGCACCCTGCTGGACAGGCATTTCGACGATCACTTCTGGCTGGAGCACCTGCCCCGGCGCTGGGCGGAATGCAACGGGACAACGACGGATAATGCCGTCAAACACCTGCACGCCCTGTTTGATTCCCAGGAGGGCACCCTCAACTGGACCGACCTGGATTACTGGTCGGAACAGCTGGGCATGGATATTCCGCTGCTAAAACAGGAGGTGGAGCACCTGATCGCCGTTCACCCCCATGTGATTGAGTTCCTGCTGTTCCTTAAGCAACACGGTAAAGCGGTATGGCTGGTAACAGCGGCCCATTCAAAAACACTGGATCTGAAACTGAAAAAGACAAACATTGGGGATTACTTCGACGGCATAGTGTCTGCCCATCAGGTGGGGTTACCGAAAGAAGATGCAAGATTCTGGAAGGAACTGCAGAATTTGATCGTATTTGATCCGGTCAGCACCATGCTGGGTGAAGACAGCGAGGCCAGCCTGGATGCGGCCAGACGTTTCGGCATCAGACACCTGGTCCATGTCGGTCGCCACAGTTCGAGATCAGGACCAAAAAAATCGGAGCGTTACAAGTCAATCGACTATTTCAGCCGGCTGATACCCCCCAACGGGGAGATGCAGATTGCCATCCCGGACGTGCTTTAACAAAATGCCGGGGCCTTGACAGGCACCCGGCATCTATTTCGATCAAACCGGCAAAACGAGCTCTGTTATTTGCCCAGTTTGGCCCTGAAAGCCTGAAGTTTGGCCGTGCCATCCTCAATCAGCTGGATCAGTTCACGACGTTTACCGCCGGCAAGCTCTTTGCCTTTGTCCAGCAGCTCTTCAGCCTTATCCTCAAGGCTGTCAACCAGATCAACTATATTGTCCGACAGCTCGTCCACGGTTTCATCAGCCTTCTGCCTGATCTTTCTAGCTCCCCTGCTGATATCCCGCCTGGTTCTTTCACCGGATTGCGGCGCAAACAGCAGGGCCAGACTGGCACCAATTATTCCGCCCGCCACCATCAGTAAAGCCGCAGCTGCAATTTTGTCATCCCTGCGATTCATAAAAACCTCCTTTGCGCTTAAGCTGGATTAAGTCTGCCAAGAGTTCTGCACACCCTCTGACAGGACGTTTGGTGACAACTATACCACAGTTCGGCATGGATGTCTGTGCAGCCCCTGACAAACCGGACAAATGTAATCCACATGCACTTTTACCACTTTGTTTTTGAAATACTGCATGATATCTTTTCCATATTGCATCTTCCAACCCAACAAGAAATGAGAGCAACCATGGGTACAGTTTACGATATCGTCATCGTTGGTGGTGGTCCGGCCGGCATGGCAGCAGCATATCTCTGCCACAAATCCGGTCTTTCCTACCTGCTGCTTGAATCCGGCAAAGCTCCGTTCCAGGGTATCGCCAATACCTATCCCCAAGGCAAGCTCGTCTACGCCACCAAACCAAAGGACGCTCCGGAGCCTTTTCTGGTGGATGAACTCAGGCCTCCAGACAAACCGGTGACAGTGGAAAGCTACCTGCAATACATCCAGCACTTCGTTCAGCACGAAAACATCAACATCAGAACCGAGGCCAACCTGGAGGATATCAGGGACGAACGTAACGGCCTGACCGTGGTCAGCTCAAAGGGAAGCTTCAAGTGCCGCAAGGTAGTACTGGCCTTCGGCAGCAGCATTCCCAGGGAGTTGCTGGTTTACGGTGATGCCAAGATGGTGGCCAAGAACATGGAGGATCCCAGCGATTATATCGGTATCAAGACACTGGTAATCGGCGGCGGCAATACCGCGGCTGACGTGATTATCGGGCTGCTGAAAGCAAAACGCGAAGCCGGGGACACGCAGCCGGTATATTGGGCCCACAAGGCCGAGATATTTGATGTCAACAAGGAGACAGCCCAGCGTCTGGGCGAAGAAATCCTGCTGGGCGGCAACATTCGCCTGCTGCCGGGCGCTACGCCGCGTATCGGCGAGGTAGACGACGCCGGCGTGGACAGGCTGGTGATCAGGATCAACTATTTCAAACAGCCGGACGGCATCGACCTGTCCCACTCACTCAGCTTCCCGATGAAAAATGTAATCGCCTGCATCGGTTCCCAGGGGCCGGTACCGATCTTCGACAAGCTGAATATTCAGACGATTACCTGCGCTGCCAGTGTTTGCAAGATCGCCAAGGAGGGTGAACGGCTGATCCTGCTGACAGAGGAATACGAATCCACCCGCAAGGGCATCTATGTCATCGGCGGCGCCATTGCGCCCTCCTACATGAAGATCAGCGCAGGCGCCATAACCGAGGCCAAACACCCCAATCTGATCTATACCGCCATCAACGACGCCTATCATGTGGTGGAGGTCATCAGAAAGCAACTCGCAAAATAGCGTCCGTCCGGAAAGGGTACTTTTTCCCCTTGAAACAAAATTGCTGTTGCTGTTCACAAGCGGGGGCATTTTTTGCCCCCGCCCCTTGAAATTTGTCCCGCCGATGATTAGCTTGTCTCAGTAATAACCGTACACTTCCCATTCGGTAACGAATTCAAACCGGTCAAGACACCAATACCAATATCAAGGAGATCCATCTGCATGTCCAAAACCACCAAACAGTTCCAGACCGAAGTCAAACAGCTGCTCGATCTGGTCATCCACTCACTCTATTCCAACAAGGATATCTTCCTGCGCGAACTGATATCCAACGCCTCTGACGCCATCGACAAGATCAGGTTTGAATCGCACTCCAATGAAGCGCTGCTGGAAGGCAACAGCGGCTGGAAGATCAAGCTGATTCCGAACAAGGATGCCGGCACCCTGACCATACTCGACAACGGCATCGGCATGGGCATTGAAGAGGTGGAAGAGAACATCGGCACCATCGCCCGTTCCGGCACCAAGGCTTTCATGCAGGCCCTCAAGGACAAGGCAACCACTGATAACCCGGAGCTGATCGGCCAGTTCGGCGTCGGCTTCTATGCCTCGTTCATGGTGGCGGACAAGGTCACCATGGAAACCCGCAAGGCCGGTTCACAAGAGGCCGGCTGTCGCTGGGAATCGGATGGTGACGGCGAATACACGATTGAAAGCTGCACCCGTGAACTGCGCGGCACCGAGATCACACTGCATCTCAAGGAAGAGTTCAAACAGTATCTGGACGAATGGAAGATCCGCTCCATCGTCAAGAAATATTCCGACTACATCCAGTACCCGGTAACCATGGATGTCACCCGCAGCGAGCAGGTTAAGGATGCTGAAGGCAAGGTGATCGAGGGCGCCGGCACGATTGAACAAACCACCGAAGAGACCCTCAACTCCATGAAGGCCATCTGGACCAGGCCGAAAAGCGAGGTAACCGAGGAAGAGTATCAGGAGTTCTACAAGCATGTCTCCCACGATTTCGAGAACCCCTTCAGCACGATCCACTTCTCCGCTGAAGGCACCAGCGAATTCAAGGCCCTGATCTATCTGCCCGCCAAGAAGCCGTTTGACCTGTTCATGGCTGATCGCAAGAAGGGATTGCAGCTTTACGTCAAGCGCGTATTCATCACCGACCATTGCGAAGAGCTGATCCCGGACTACCTGCGCTTCGTCAAAGGGGTAGTGGATTCCAGCGACCTGCCTTTGAATGTTTCCCGCGAAATCCTGCAGGAGGATGTGCAGATCAAGCGCATCCAGAAGAACCTGGTTGGCAAGGTGCTCTCCACACTGGCCGACACCAAGGAAAAGACTTACGAAGAATATGTAAAATTCTGGAAAGAGTTCGGACCGGTCATCAAGGAAGGCCTGCACTTTGACTATGCTAATAAGGAGAAACTGCAGGAGCTGGTGCTGTTTGAAAGCACCCAGACCGAGGCCGGCGGCTACACCAGCCTGAAGGAATATGTGGAACGCATGCCGGAAGGCCAGAAGGAGATCTACTACATCACCGGAGACAGCCGCGAACACCTGGAGACATCACCGCACCTGGAGATCTTCCGCAGCAAGGGCTACGAAGTGCTCTTCATGACCGATGCCGTGGATGAGTGGGTCGTACAGTCGCTGACGGAATATCAGGAAAAGCATTTGAAGGCAGTGGATCGCGGCGATCTGGATCTGGACAGCGAAGAGGAGAGGAAGGAAAAAGAGACCAAACAGGAAGAGGCACAGAAGCAATATGGCGATCTGCTGTCATTCGTCAAGAGCAGCCTGGACAGCAAGGTCAAGGAAGTACGCCTCTCCAAGCGCCTGACCGACAGCGCCTGCTGTCTGGTAGCCGACGAATACGGCATGAACGCCAATATGGAGCGCATCCTCAAGGCCATGAACCAGCCGGTGCCCGAATCAAAGCGCGTACTGGAGCTTAACCCGGATCATCCGATCATGCAGGTCATGACCGACATCCATAAGCAGAACCAGCAGGACAGCCGCCTGAGCGACTATGCCGAACTGCTCTACGATCAGGCCCTGCTGACAGAGGGGTCGCCGATCAAGGATCCGCTGCGCTTCAGCAGGCTGGTCAGCGACCTGATGGTCAAGGCCTCCGGCAAGTAGGTAAACCGGTTTTTATCAAGAGCCTGCAGGGGATACCTACTGCAGGCTTTTTTATTGCCATGGCTTTAATCCATGCCTGGTTGCGGGAATGTTTACATTGCCAGATCAGCCACCAGGGTATATTGTGTCAAATTACAAGCAACTATCTGATTAACCAGAAGAAGGAAAATGAATGCGATTTGAAGAACTGACCCTGCCCGAATCACTCAGGAAGGGTATTGCAGAAACAGGATTCACGGAATGCACCCCCATACAGGCCTTGACTCTGCCCATAACCCTCAGCGGGAAAGACGTGGCCGGACAGGGACAAACCGGCACCGGCAAGACAGCCGCCTTTTTGATCACCCTGTTTGATCGTCTGATCAAAAACAACAACAATACCGGAAAAAATCCCCGCGCCCTGATACTGGCCCCAACCAGAGAACTGGTGGTGCAGATTGACAACGACGCCCAACAGCTGGGCCGACACTGCGGTTTTACTGTGCAGGCCATCTACGGCGGTGTTGATTACATGAAGCAGCGCGACGCCCTGCGCAACGGCGCGGATGTCATTATCGGTACGCCGGGCAGACTGATCGACTACCTCAAGCAGAAGATCTACAGCCTCAAAGAGGTCGAGATGCTGGTGATCGATGAGGCTGACCGCATGTTCGACATGGGTTTTATTGCCGACCTGCGCTTTATCCTGCGTCGCCTGCCCCCCTTTGACAAACGCCAGAATCTGATGTTTTCCGCCACGCTCAACCAGCGGGTCATGGAACTGGCTTACGAATTCATGAACCTGCCGGAAAAGGTCAGCGTGGAAAGCGAGATCATGACTGCCGACAATATCGAGCAGGTGATCTACCACGCCTCACGCAAGGAGAAGTTCCCGTTATTGCTCGGCCTGCTGAGGCGTGAGGGCATGGTCCGCACCATGATCTTTGTCAATACCAAGATCGAAGGTGAATACCTGCAGAACAGACTGATTGCCAATGATTTTCCCTGCCGCATCATTTCCGGCGATGTTGAGCAGAAGAAAAGGCTGCGCATCCTGGAGGATTTCAAAGCCGGTAAACTGCCGATCCTGATCGCTACAGACGTGGCCTCGCGTGGCTTGCATATCGAAGGTGTGTCGCATGTAATCAACTACGACCTGCCGCAGGACTGCGAGGACTATGTACACCGTATCGGCCGCACGGCCCGCGCCGGTGCAGAGGGCAAGGCTATCTCGTTTGCCGACGAAGACGGCGCGCTGTATCTGGAAGCGATCGAGGAGTATATCAGACACAAGATCCCCACCGAATGGGCCGAGGATGAACTGTTTGTCAATGACTTTATAAAAGTTCCCAAACCCGGGCATAAACGCCTGCAGAAAAAAGAATCAGCCGCTGCGTCGCATGCTGGGCACCGCAAACCAGCGCACCGCAAGGGAGATATCAAGAAAACCTCAGTCAAGCTACCTGCAGAAACCAGTAAGCCAATTGCGGCTGTTGAAGGGACCGACGGAGCAGCAAAGAAGAAGCGTCGCAGAAGAAGCAGAAAAAAACCGGCGACCAGCACGGAGTCCGTAACAGCCGAGCAATGATGCACCAAGGCAATTACTGGTGATTAGCCTGAATTTTCTGCTGTAAACAGTTTTTAACACCGGCAACAGCCACCTTACGGAAAAGGCTGTTACCGCACATCACACTTTCACATCTCCGGGGGAATCATGTCAAAAGTCCTTGTACTGCTTGCAGACGGGTTTGAAGAGATCGAAGCACTTGGTGTGGTTGACATCCTGCGACGGGCCGGCATCGAAACCGTTCTGGCCGGATTGCGCGAGGGACAGGTCGTCAGCGCCCGCAACATCAGCATCATCCCTGATACAACTATCGACGCCGTTAAACCGGATGGTTTCAGCATGTTGATCCTGCCCGGCGGTCAACCGGGAACCACCAACCTGGCCGCTGACAAGCGCATAAAAAAACTGCTCAAACAGTTCAACGATACCGGAAAGCTGATCGGGGCTATCTGCGCCGCAACAACGGTGCTGGCTGAAGCCGGGATAATCAACAACAGACGAGTAACCTGCTACCCTACTTACAAGGACAAGCTTGCCGGGGCGTTATATGAAAACAAACCGGTTGTCAGCGACGGCAACATCATCACCAGCCAGGGCCCCGGGACAGCAATCCCGTTTGCCTTGGCAATTGTGGCGAGGCTTTGCGGCGAGCATGGCGCCAATGAGCTGAGGGATGCCATGCTGGTTAATAGTGAGTCGAACCAGGGCGCAATATGGGATCCTTACATCTTCAACAGCACCATCCAGGCGCTTGTCTGGGCCCTGGAAATGAAAGACCCGCACACCCAGGGACACACCAAGCGTACCGCCGAATATGCGCTTGGGATCGGTAAACAGCTGGGCATGCCGCCACATGAGATGCGCGACCTGTACCTGGGTGCCATGCTGCATGATATCGGCAAAATCGCCATTGCACAGGATGTGCTTAAAAAGGTTGACAGTCTGAATCTCAGGGAAGAGACCATCATCCGCGAACACACCTTGAAAGGCACCCTGTTCATTGTCGGCATCGACAATCTCAGCCATATTCTGCCCACTATCCTGCATCACCATGAGCGCTGGGACGGAACCGGTTATCCGGGACGCCTGAAGGGAGATCAGATCCCGCTGCATGCCCGCATCGTCTGTCTGGCTGACGCATTCAGCGCCATGCAGTTTCCCAGGACATTCCGGCCGGGCATTACCAAGGAAACAGCTCTTGAGGAGATTCGGAAGGAAAAAGGGGGCCAGTTTGATCCGTACCTTACCGATATACTGATCGAATCACTCAAGGACACACCCTTCGATACGAAGGATTTCAGCTACTTCTTCTAGCCGTTGACAGATGTCTGGCCAGACAGCAGAGGCCGAACAGCAGCAGATTAATGAGCACAATTGAAGCACTGGTCGGCAAATTGGCCACAAAGGACACGTACACGCCGGCCAGCACCGAACTTGCGCCTTGCAGAGCCGCAATCAGCACGCAAGACCTGAAACTGCGCGCAATCTGCAGGGCGGAAGATGCGGGGATGATCAGCAGTGAGGTGATCATCATGACACCGACCAGTTTCATGGCCAGCACAACCGACAATGCGGTCAGCATCACCAGCACGGCGCTGATCAGCCGGGTGCGAATGCCGGATACACGGGACAGTTCCTCACTCAGGGTTATTGCGATCAGATCGTTATAAAACAGCACCATCAGCAGCATGACTACGCAAAAGAGCACGATCGCGATGTAAACCTCTTCACGGGTAACCGAAAGGATATTGCCGAAAAGATAACTCAGCAGGTCAACGTTAAACCCTCCGCCTATGCTTGCCACAATGATGCCGCCCGCAACTCCGACGGACGTAACAATCCCAATCGCCGCATCACCATTGAGCCTGGCCTTTTCAGTAAGCCTGAGAATGCCCAGAGAAGAAAGCAGCACGATCGGCAGCGAAACCAGCAGTGACGACGCCGCGTAAAGTTTGAGCGCCAAAGCCAGCGCAGCGCTGCCAAAGGTAACATGGGCCAGTCCGTCGCCGATCAGCGACATGCGTCGCAGCACCAGAAACACACCCAGCACCGAACATAGCACGGCCACAAGTGTGCCGGTCAGCAGTGCGCGCTGGACAAAGCCGTATGAAAACATCTCGATCAGTGGCATTTCAGTGTCGGTGGCAGATGATGTGCTGTGACTGTTCGCCGAACAGCAGTGACATATCGCGGGAATGGCAGAACTCTTCAAAGCTGCCGAAGAAAAGCATCTTCTTGTCCAGGTAAAGCATTTTAGTGGCATGGGCGCCGATCACACCCATATCGTGCGTTACAAACAACACGGTGGTGCCATGCAGAGCATTGATCTCAGCGATCTGGCGGTAAAAGCGCTCTCGGGTCTCCGGGTCAAGCGCAGATGTCGGTTCATCCAGTATCAGCAGTTCCGGGTCGTTGACCAGTGCCCTGGCCAGAAACACGCGCTGCTGCTGACCGCCGGACAACTCACCGATCAGCCTGTTTCTCAGCCCCTGCACCCCCAACCGTTCCAACATGGCGTCGACCCGCTCCCGGTCAGCAGAGTTCAGACGACGTGGAAAGCTCTTCCGGGACAACAGTCCCAAAGCTACGGTTTCCGCGACCGTGGCCGGAAACAACGGATTAAGGATCGCAAGACTCTGCGGCAGATAACCCACCCTGCCCCATCCGGAAAAAGCTTCCAGATAAGAGCCAAAGAGCGATACCCGTCCGGCAGTCAGTTCACACAGCCCCAGGATGGCCTTCAACAGCGTGCTTTTGCCTGAACCGTTTGGTCCGACAATGCCGACATAATCACCGGCGCCAATGGTCACGCTGATATTCTCCAGCACCATGCCGCCGTTGTAGCTGCAGCAGAGGGATTCTGTCGCTACGACTACTGGCCGCATCCCAACCCTTTTTGCAATGTGGCAAGATTCTTTTCCATCAGCCCGATGAACGTCACACCACGCTTGAAATCATCACGGCCAGGATTGTGGCCGCTATCCAGCATCAGCACGTCAACCCCCGTCTCGGAAGCCATGGTCTGGGTCAAGCGCGGCGAAAGCAGTTCCTCGGCAAAGATGTAACGCACCCCGGTTTTTCTGATCTGGCCAACCATGTCCGCCATGCGCGCCGCAGACGGTTCCGATTCGGCGGAAACACCGCTCAGCGCCCGGTAATCCAGTTTGTAACGCTGCGCCAGGTATCCGAAGGCATAGTGTCCGCCATGCACGAAGCTTCTGCTGGCACAGGACGAAAGACTGTTGCTGTATGCCTTGTCCAGATCGGCAAGCCGCTGCTTGAGTCGGGCAGCATTGGTTCTGTAATAATCCGCATTGGCCGGATCAGCAGCCACAAAAGCCGAAAGGATATTGTCAGTCATTCTGGAGGCATGGGAAAAATCAAGCCAGATGTGGGGATCAAGCGAGGCCTCACCACTACGCCCATGGTCATGTCCGTGGTGATGGTCGTGACCGGCAACCGGCAGGTATGTGACCCCCTCTCCGGCGTTGACAACTCTCAGCTTCTTGCTCCCCAGGCCTTTCACAATCTTGTCTGCCCACGGCTCCATATAAGGATTGGTGTAGACAAACAGGGCCGCCTGGTCAATGCGCATCAGATCGTCCGGCCTGGGTTCAAAACTGTGCGGTTCCAGGCCGGGCGGCAAAAGCAGACTCACCTCGGCCTTGTTTCCGGCAATTGTTCGTGCAAAATCATAAAGCGGAAACAGCGTGGTTACGACCTTCATACCGCCAGCGGCCGCATTTTGCGGATGTTTATTCTCGCCGCAACCAGTCATGGTTAGAGCAGCAAAAACAACGGCCATCATTATTAACGTCAATTTCCTCACGCCATCACACCCCTGTTTCTGTCATTCCGCAGACCTTCACTTGACCTTCTCCAATGCATAAGGCCCAGGTGGAATGCCAGGCCCGGGATAATTCACCAGCGCCCTGCTGCTGGCCTGTCTGGCCAGCGGCACGTAATTGGGGGCCGCTCGCGTAATGGCAGCCGATGCAGCACTTACAATCAGACCAGCCAACCCGCCCCCGCCGCCGTTATCAGAGTTGTGGACCATGTGCTCACGCTTCCTCCAGATCACCTGATCGGTTTTGCCATCACGGATTTCATAGTTGATGACAACCGTTACGGACGTATTGAACACCAGATAACGGGCATCCCAACGTTCAACTGTCGCATACAGGACCGCATCGGCCCCGAAAAGGGTGCAGAGTCGGGACGCCGGAGCAGCATGCACCAGAGAGCTGTCAGCCAGCCCATCGTCTTCCAGCACACGCTTGACCATATGAACTGGAAAGACATAATAACCCCGTTCGGCCAGCGGTATGGTGATGGTCGACAGCATATAATCCGACGCGGTGATATCAATACTGTTGTTCACCACCGGCACAACCAGGATAGACCGCGGCGCGGCAGCCAGAAACTGCTCCTGCCTGTTCATATCCCGGTGGGCGCAGCCGCCCAGCAGCATGATCATCCCAATCAGAAGCAAGCCATACCGCGTCATTTGGCCACCTCCGCCGGTTTAGTGGTCACAGCATCCGCCGCTGCCGGAGGCTGCGGCGGAGCCGCTTTCCTGGCCTTGCGTTTCTGCGCCACGGCAATCATCTTGTTCATAAACACCCTGGATTCGGGCCAGTTTTCCGCCTCTTTCTGGTAATACTGGATCGCCAACGGACTGTTGCCCATCTCGTACATCAGAAAACCGTATTCGGCATAGATGCCGGGCGGCACGCGGCGCCCACCTCCCTGGGATTCACCCTCCTGAATCGTTTCCTGCAGCGCCTCGGCGAAACGCACCTGCTCGGACGGGGTCTTGTAATAGTCGTAGAGCGAGGAGTCGTAGTTGTTCCACTCATAGCGGGTGGAGGCACAACCGGCAAGCGTAGCAATACAAATGACAAGGATGACTGTTTTTACAAATCTGCCCATAAACATGACCACCGGGTTTGCTTGATGTCTGGAAACAAACCGATCCGGTGGCTAAAACTGCGACCACCGGACCAGTTGTAACAGGAATACACGACAACACAGATAAAATGAGGGGGAGGGAATCAACTCACCTCAGTCTGATCGTCTTGAGCGAGCTTTCGACAAACACTTTCTGGTCATAGAGCACCTGGTCTCCGGCAACAACCCTGACCGCATGGGTACCCGGTTCAAGCGTCAGCACATTCGGCTCGGCGTTATACTGAACCGCCTGTCCCATATTGATGCCGTCAATAAACAGAAGCGCTTCCGGCGGTGCGCCGACAATAGCAACAGAAGGCCGGTCGTCCACGGTTTTTACCACCGTACTGGGCATGCTACAGCTACAAACCAGCAAGGTCATCATAACAACAAACAGCAGGGCTGGTAACTTTTTCATATCCGGGCCTCCTCGACATAATAAGCAGCGGACGATGCGGCATCAACGCTGCCTGAGACCAGCTCGCAGACCGCTCCCTCGTCACTTTCACTGTCACCGAAGAAGGACACGACCCTGATCTGGGCCACCTGCCTGCCCGGCAGGGTAATATCCAGCCCGGTCTGACGGCTTTTCAACTTCTGGCCAGGCGCCATCACCCGCAGCATATCACCCGTCTTGAGTCCCTGTCTGCTGCCGCCACTGATCAGCACCTGCCCTCCCCTGGCTTCCAGGATATCGGTGCGCCATGGGCGTTCCTCCAGCGTGGAGACCAGTTTGTCGATCACATCCGTAATGGCCGCGCCAATGGCACGATCGTTCAGGGTGGCGTCGTAATCCGCACGGCTGCCGAAACCGGCGATCTCGCCAGATTCGGTGCTGGCCTCACCGGCGCCGGTGGACGAAAAGAAGGACTGACCGGTCGCAATATTGACCAGCCTGATCTCAACCTTGGCCTTGGCCGTCTGCACCTTGGTGGAACTGAGAAAGCCGGTCTTGCCGGTGATGGAGCGGCCAAACTCGGTCACAGAGCCGACAATCACCGTATCAACGCCAACCAGCTTGCCGCCGGAAATGGCCTGTTCGCGTTTCAGCTTTTCCATGTCGGCCCGTTCAAAGACCATGAAGTTGCCGGATTTGACTAACCGGCTGGCCAGCATGTCGGAGGCCTGCTTGCCCAGACGGTCAAAATCCGCATCGGTCATCAGCGCCTTGCCGTAGTTGGTTTCATTGGTAAAACGCACAATCGCCACCTTGCGCTTGTAGCGCTTGACAACCGGCGCCTCAACACTCTTCTGCGCCTTGACCTGCTCCATCCTGGTCACCGGCGCCTCAACCTGCTCGATCTTGGGATCAGTCGTGGCACAACCCGCCAGCAGAATACAGGCGGGAATGGCAAGAAACTTTTTCATAATATCTCCTTGAACTTGCGCAGATCACACCTGCTTACAATGATACC
>ENA-UPXM01000617-UPXM01000617.1-activated-sludge-metagenome-genome-assembly--contig:-NODE-617-length-50704-cov-15.507157_pt1 | contig 50704 bp, 51 predicted proteins | sample MGYA00238178_ERZ772708 | MGnify/ENA primary metagenome ERZ772708 (study PRJEB29002, sample SAMN05720212) | activated sludge metagenome | isolation source: anaerobic digester from wastewater...
ATCTGATACGACAGGTTGCCGGTCATGAAGCCCAGCACCGGGCCGGCGTCGATGTTCGCGCTGCCCAGCATCTGGCGCAGATACCACTGCCCGCGGCCCTCGCCCGCCATGTCGGTGGTGGTGAACTTCTCCGCGCCGTCCGGGAAGTGACCGCAGAAGATCACCGCGTTGGTCCAGAAGTTGCGGATGACGTTGGCCAGCAGGTCGGCCTTGACGGTGCCGGTGAAGCTCGCCCGCGGCGACAGCGACGTCACCGCCGGGTAGGCGACGAAGTCCTTGGTCAGCTGCCGGGCCGCCTTGGCCGTGAGCTCACGCAGCCGGACCACGGTGGCCGGTCGCGTCTCGCTGCGCAGGATCTTGCGAAGTTCCAAGTGCTGCAGCGCGATTCCCCACTCGAAGCCGGCCGCCAGCATGAGGTTGAAGAACGGGTTGAGGATGTTCCGCGGCGTCCACCCCTGGTCGCGGGTGACCCGCAACAGCCCGTAGCCGACGTCATCGTCCATATCGAGGATGTTCGTGTACTTGTGATGCATGTAGTTGTGGGTGTGCCGCCAGTGCTTGGCCACCCCGGCCATATCCCACTCCCAGGTCGAGGAGTGGATCTCCGGATCGTTCATCCAGTCCCACTGGCCGTGAATGACGTTGTGGCCGATCTCCATGTTGTCGATGATCTTGGCGACCGCGAGAGTCAGGGTTCCGGCCCACCAGGCGCTGCGCTTGTGGCCGAATGCCAGCAGTGCCCGGCCGGACACCTCGAGGGCGCGCTGTGCGGCGATGGTCCTCCTGATGTAGCGCGCGTCGCGCTCCCCCAGCGAATCCTCGACGTCCTGGCGGATCGCGTCGAGTTCGACTGCCAGACTTTCGATGTCGGCCTCGGTCAGGTGGGCGAACGCTTCGATGTCGGTGATGGCCATCAGATGTCCAGCACGCAGTCGCCGTCGGCGGCGCAGACGCAGGTCTGCACCCTGTCACCCGGTTCGTATTCGGCGCCGGTGCGCAGATCGCGTACCCGTCCGTCGAGCAGTCCCACCACACAACTGTGGCAGATTCCCATCCGGCAGCCGAAGGGCAGTTGCACGCCGGCCTGCTCGCCGGCCTCCAGCAGTGACGTCGCCGCGTCGGCTCTCCGGCTCCGCGCACTGCGGGCGAAGGTGATGGAGCCGCCCTGCCCGGGGGTCGCCGTGCGGGCCGCGGCGAAACGCTCCAGATGTAGCTGATCCTCCAGACCCGCTGCAGCCCATACGTTTTCGGCGTCGGCCAGCAGACCTTCCGGTCCGCACGCCCAGGTCTGGCGGTCACGCCAGTCCGGCACCAGCTCGTCGATGCCGAACAGGTCGATCCGGCCCTCGGCACGGGTGGCGCGCACCTGCAACCGGTAGCCGGGATGGCTGTTCCCCAACTGGGCGAGTTCCGCGCCGAACATCACGTCATCGGCCGTCGGCACCGAATGCAGATGCACCACATCGCGCACCTGATTGCGCCGGCGCAGGGTCCGCAGCATCGACATCACCGGGGTGATCCCGGACCCGGCGGTGAGGAACAGCACCGCGGGCGGAGCCGGATCCGGCATGACGAAGTTGCCGGTCGGTGCGGCCAGACGCACGACGGTGCCGGGTTGCAGTCCACCGACCAGATGATTGGAGAGCAGGCCCTCCGGCATCGCCTTGACGGTGATCGTCACGGTGCTCGCCTCGGCGTGCGGGGCCGACGTCAGCGAGTAGGACCGCCACCGCCAGCGGCCGTTGACCGGAACCCCGATACCGATGTACTGGCCGGGCCGATAGTCGAAGGAGAAGCCGCGCGAGGGTCTGATGACCAGGGTCGCCGAGTCGGAGGTCTCCGGCCGGACGTCGAGCACCCGGCCGCGCATCTCCCGCTCGGGCCGGGGGGCGGTGAACAGCCACGCAAGAGCACGTCGCGTGTCGGCGACCCCCCCGACCAATAACGCAGTGCGGGTCTTCACGCGGCCACGGTACCGGCTCAGAGCAATTCGAGCAGGAACGGCAATTCCTGGGTCGCGTACCAAGCCAGATCGTGGTCCTGGGCATCGCCCACGGTGAGTTCGGCATCCTCGTCGCCGAGATCGGCGTCGTCGATCACCTCGAGGGCCGCGGCGACCGCCGACTCGGCGGACGCGTTGTCGACGTAGACGGCGGCGACCTGATCCATGGCGACCGGCCCGCTGATCCGGACCACGGCGTCGTCGAGGTCGGGCCGCGGGGACGCCTCGGCGTCGGCGATGACCACCGCGCGGCGCAGCGGGAGGTCCCCGGGCGGCTCGGCCGCCAGCAGCCGCAGCGAGGCCAGCGCCGCCTCGCCGATGGCGACCTCGGCGAGTTCCTCCTCATCGCCCTCGGCGTAGGACTCCCGCAGTGCCGGCGTCACCGCGAAGGCCGTCCCGCTCAGGGGCTGGATGGTGCCGTCTTCGACCAACCGCGCCAGCATGGCCAGGGTTGCCGGGATGTAGACCCGCATCACCTAAGCTTCGCGGTCGCCGAGCAGCGAGGCCGCGAAGTCCGGAACGTAGGTGGCCAGATCGCGCGGCGGGCGCTTGTAGTTGCCGATCTGCGGCCGCTTGGGCAGCTCCACCTTCTCCAACTCGACTTCTTGGTAGGGAATGGTGGAGAGCAGGTGCGAGATCATGTTGAGCCGGGCGTGTTTCTTGATGTGGGACTCCACCACGAACCACGGGCTGACCGGGGTGTCGGTGTGCACCATCATGTCGTCCTTGGCGCGGGAGTAGTCCTCCCAGCGGTAGATGGACTCCATGTCCATCGGGGACAGTTTCCAGCGCCGCAGCGGATCGTTGAGACGCGACTTGAATCGCTTCAGCTGCTCTTCCTCGGACACCGAGAACCAGTACTTACGCAACAAGATTCCGTCGTCGATGAGCATCTGCTCGAAGATCGGGCACTGGCGCAGGAACAGCGCCTCCTCCTGCGGGGTGCAGAAACCCATCACCCGCTCGACACCGGCGCGGTTGTACCAGGACCGGTCGAACAGCACGATCTCACCCTTGGTGGGCAGGTGCTCGATGTAGCGCTGGAAGTACCACTGCCCCTTCTCCCGGTCGGTGGGAGCCGGCAGCGCGGCGATGCGAACAGACCGCGGGCTGAGGTACTCGGTGATCCGCTTGATGGTGCCGCCCTTGCCGGCGGCGTCGCGGCCCTCGAAGAGAACGACGACCCGGGCGCCGGTGTGACGGGTCCACTCCTGCAGCTTCACAAGTTCGGTCTGCAGCCGGTACAACTCGGCCTCGTAGACGTCGTTGGAAACCTTGGCGTTGGAAACCTTGGCGGGTTTCTTGGCGGACTCGTTCTTACTCACCCGTAAATCCTACTTCCGTGGCACGTCATCATTTCGCCGCCTCGAGCAACTCATCGAGCGCCTCTGCCAGCAGTTCGGGGAGCACGTCGACGTCGCTCATGGCGTCCCGGTCGGCGTTGATGCCGAAGTACAACATCCCGCAATAGGAGGTCACGCCGATGGCGAGCACCTGATCGTGCAGCAGTGGCGGGACGGCGTAGGTCTCCAGCACCTTGGCCCCGGCGACGTACATCTGCGACTGCGGACCGGGCACGTTGGTGATCAACAGGTTGAACTGACGCGGCGGGAACTGGGTGGCCACCCGGGTGCCCATGGCGTGCAGGGTCGGCGGCGGGAATCCGGACAGCGTCACGATGGTGCGCGCGTCGACCAGGCTGGCTGCGGCCGAGTGTGACTCGGTGGCATGCGCGATCTGGGACAGCCGCACCACCGGGTTGCCTTCGCCGACCGGAAGATCCACCAGGAACGGCGCCACCTCACTGATCGCCTGTCCGGGACCGGTGGACTCCAGATCGGCATCCGGGTAGACCGACGTGGGCGCCATCGCGCGGATCTTCAGCGTCGCGGGCACCGGTTCGCCGCGGGACAGCAACCAGTTGCGTAGCGCACCGGCGATCACCGAGAGCACCACATCGTTGACGTCACAGTCATAGCGGGAGTGCACCAGGCGGTAGTCGGCCAGCGGACCCGAGGCGACAGTGAAGCGACGGTGCCGCGATACGGTGGTGTTGAGCGGACTGCTCGGGGCGTTGCGCCGCGCCAGGTTGCGCACCGTGTCCCCGGCCCGCCGGACCAACTGGGCGAGCTCACCGCTGTTGGTCACCACATCGGCGACGGTCGAGCGCAGCGCCTGAAGTTCGTGTCCGGGCCGGGCCAGCCAGTCCCCCACCGCGTCGATCATCAGCTGACCGTCGGAGGGCTCACCGCGCGGCAGCCAGATGTCCTCGACGGGCGTGGCCGGGCGACGGCTGCGATCGCAGATGACGTGCCCGATTTCGACCGCCGACATCCCGTTGACCAGAGCCTGGTGTGACTTGATGTAGAGCCCGAGTCGGTTCCCCTCCAGCCCCTCGATCAGATACATCTCCCACAGTGGGCGGCCGCGGTCCAGCGGACGGCCGGCCAGTCGGGAGATCAGGTCGTGCAACTGGGCGTCGCTGCCCGGCGACGGCAGCGCCGAGCGGCGGACGTGATAGGTGATGTCGAAGTCGGGATCGTCGATCCACACCGGCCGGGCCAACCCGAGGGTCACCTCCCGCACCTTCTGCCGGTACCGCGGGATCTGCGGGAGTCGTTGCTCGACGGTTGCCAGCAGCGCCTCGTAGCTCAGCCCGCCGCGCGGGCGGCGCAGGATGGCCAGCGACCCGACATACATCGGGGTGGCGGTGTCCTCCTGATGGAAGAACGCCGCGTCCGAGGTCGACAGTCGTGCTACCACTCCGCCACCGTAACCAAGCCGCACCCGGCGGGCGACCTAACCGCGGCGGGGCCGCAGCAGGATGGCGCACGCGCCGGGCCCAGCCGGCGCCGCAACACCCCCGACCGGCCACCACAACCAGTCGCCGTCATTGTTCGAGCCGCTCTGGTCCCTGTCTGGCCAGATGCACCGCGAGGACCTCGCCGGCCACAGCAAAGATCTGCCAGATGAGAATTCCGCTCAGCTGCCGGTCACGTGCCGGGGCGGGGTGGTGATGCCGCCGCACCGGGGCGACGTTCTCGACCGTTACCGCGCGGTGCTCCTCCAATCGCCGTTCATGGACTGACTGCCTGCTCAGGATGGGTGCTTTGCCGTTTGTTGGCGAAAGAGCCAGACCGGTCTAGATCGCGATTAGCACCGGTGGTTCATACCGGAAGTACGAAATCCCTAGGATGATGGAATCAGCAAATCCAAACGGGTCTGCCCCAGGAGGACGAATTGAGCGCCATTATCGCCGAAAACTTTTCTCAGAACGATCAACCCGAAGTTGAGACTTGGACGCCACGCGTCAGCGTGGTTGTCCCGGCGAAGGACGAAGCCGCCAATATCCGGGAAATTCTCCCCTACCTGAGCAGCTTCTACGAGGTCATCGTCGTGGTCAGCGCCGATGATCACGAGTCGGCTGAGGCCGCCCGCGAGGCCCTGCCCACCGCGAAGATCGTCGTCCAGACCCGCAAGGGTAAGGGCAACGCGATGATCTGCGGTTTCGAGCAGGTGACCGGTGACATCGTCGTCACCTTCGACGTCGACGGCTCCGCTGACCCGCACGAGATCCCGCAGTTCGTCAACGCTCTGATCAACGGCGCCGACCTGGCCAAGGGCAGCCGGTTCGCACCTGGCGGCGGTACCGAGGACATCACCCGATTCCGGGCCCTGGGCAATCGCGGACTCAACCTGCTGGCCCGGCTGGTGACCGGGCAGCGGTTCACCGACTTGTGCTACGGATTCAACGCCTTCTGGGCGGCTCAACTGCCACTTCTTGACCTGCCCGCGGCGGACCTGGGCACCACCGAGATGGTCCCCGGTGACGGTTTCGAGATCGAGGCCATGCTCATCGGTCGTTTCGCGCTGTCCGGAGCCGTGATCACCGAGATTCCCAGCTACGAGCACAACCGCTACCACGGGCGGACCAACCTCAACGCGATCTCCGACGGGTTCCGGGTGCTGTGGACAATCCTGCAGGACCGCGTCCGCGCCCGGTACTTCCAGTCCATCGCACGCCGTGACGCGGCGGCCGAGATCGAAGTCGAAGCCGATCCGGACGAGGCCATGGCACCGCGCTGGATGCGGAACAACACGCAGCAGGGCAAAGTCGTCTGGTTCCGGCATCCGAACTCCCGGTAGCCACTGAAATCCACTGCCCCGTCGCGGGCGGTGGACCCCGACTGGATTCCCGCACGATGCCTCGCACCGCGGGGTACCTCCTGTCCTGGTTGGCCTTCCCGGTTCGTCCGGATCGACCATGCACCTGCCGAAGCAACCGCCGGGTGAATAGTCACCACTGACTCGGCGTGCCACCATGACTGGGCACCGCCACTCTCCGGCGGCATCAGAACAGATCGAGCCAGGAGAGTCGCTTGTCGCCCAACGTGTTCCCCGTCATCGACTACGAGCCGCCCTCATTCGGAGGTCCGCCGGCGCTGCCCCCGGTGCTCCCGGCACGGCGCAGGATTGTTCGGGATCAGCCGGCCCGACCGCGCAACGCCGCCGAGGAAGTTCGCACCCGCGCCGCGGCCACCTTCGCCGACGCCGCCCTGCGCCGGGTGCTGGAGGTCATCGAGCGCCGCCGTCCGGTGGCGCAGTTGCGGCCACTGCTGGCCGCCGGCCTGGCGGATTCACTCCTGGCCACGGCCCGCCACACCGGGCCCGGCGCAGCCCGGCTACGACGGGTCAGGGCACAGCCGGTCGGCGCGCGGGCCGCCGAGGTGTCAGCGAGCTACGCCCGCGGCGAACGGGTGCACGCCATCGCCTGCCGCATAGAGCAGATCAGCACACCCACCGGGCCGCGCTGGCAGGTGGTCGCGCTGCACATGGGTTGAGATCAGCGGGGGCTGAAACTACCTGCGGCGCAGCAGCTTTCGCTCCTTGCCCTCGGCACGCGCGGTCTCCCGGCGTTCCTTACGGCTGGCCTTGGCGGGACGCGCGACGGGAGCGTCGTGGTGCTGAACCTCGGCGTTGCCGTCCTCCGACGGTCCGACGTAGGTCAGCGGGCGGTCGTCCTCGGTTTCGATGCCCTTGGCGCGCAACCCTTCCGGGGTGGCCTGCGGGGTCACCGACGGCGCCTGCGGGGCCGCCTCGACCTGGACGTTGAACAGGAAGCCGACCGACTCCTCCTTGAGGCCGTCGAGCATGCCCATGAACATGTCGTAGCCCTCGCGCTGGTACTCCACCAGCGGGTCGCGCTGGGCCATGGCCCGCAGGCCGATGCCCTCCTTGAGGTAGTCCATCTCGTAGAGGTGCTCACGCCACTTGCGGTCGAGCACGTTGAGCAGCACGTTGCGCTCGAGCTGGCGCATGGCGCCCGGCCCGGCGATCGCGTCGATGTCGGCTTCGCGCTTGGCATAAGCCTTTTCGGCGTCGTCGATGAGGACCTCGAGCAGTTCCTCGCGGGTCAGATCGCCCGCCTCGCCCACCGCATCGGTGTGCACCAGGCTGTGCCAGTCGACCCCGACCGGGTAGAGCAGCTTGAGCGCGCCCCACAACTCCTCGAGGTCCCAGTCCTCGGAGTAGCCCTCGGCGGTGGCTCCGTTGACGTAGGCGGTGACGACGGCGACCAGCATGTCGTGCGCCTGGCCCTCCATGTCCTCGCCCTCGAGGATGCGGCGGCGCTCGTCGTAGATGACGACGCGCTGCTTGTTCATCACCTCGTCGTACTTGAGCACGTTCTTGCGGATCTCGAAGTTCTGCTGCTCGACCTGGGCCTGCGCGCTCTTGATCGCTCGGGTCACCATCTTGGCCTCGATCGGCACGTCGTCGGGCAGGTTCAGCCGGGTCAGCAGTCCTTCCAGGGCGGCGCCGTTGAACCGCTGCATCAACTCGTCGCCCAGCGACAGGTAGAACCGGGACTCGCCCGGGTCGCCCTGACGGCCGGAGCGGCCGCGCAACTGGTTGTCGATACGCCGGGTCTCGTGGCGTTCGGTGCCCAGCACGTACAGGCCACCGATGTCCTTGACGGCCTCACCCTCGGCTGCGACCTCTTCCTTGACCACCGGAAGCTCCTCGTGCCAGGCGGCTTCGTATTCCTCGGCGGTCTCCACCGGATCCAGGCCGCGCTCGCGCAGCCGCTGATCGAGGATGAAGTCGACGTTGCCGCCGAGCACGACGTCGGTTCCGCGGCCGGCCATGTTGGTGGCCACGGTGACCGCCCCGCGGCGGCCGGCCTCGGCGATGATGGCGGCTTCCTGCTCGTGGAACTTGGCGTTGAGCACGTTGTGCGGGATGCGGCGCTTGGTCAGCATCCGGGACAGGTACTCGGAGCGCTCGACGCTGGTGGTGCCGATCAGGACCGGCTGACCCTTCTCGTAGCGCTCGGCGATGTCATCGGCGACGGCGATGAATTTGGCTTCCTCGGTCTTGTAGATGAGGTCGGACTCGTCCTTACGGACCATCGGCCGGTTGGTCGGGATCGGCACCACACCGAGCTTGTAGATCTCGTGGAGTTCGGCGGCCTCGGTCTCGGCGGTGCCGGTCATGCCGGCCAGCTTGTCGTAGAGCCGGAAGTAGTTCTGCAGGGTGATGGTGGCCAGGGTCTGGTTCTCGGCCTTGACCTCCACCCGCTCCTTGGCCTCGATGGCCTGGTGCAGGCCCTCGTTGTAGCGGCGGCCCACCAGCACACGACCGGTGAACTCGTCGATGATGATGACCTCGCCGTCGCGGACGATGTAGTCCTTGTCGAGGGTGAACAGCTCCTTGGCCTTGATGGCGTTGTTCAGGTAGCTCACCAGCGGCGAGTTGGCCGCCTCGTAGAGGTTCTCGATACCGAGCTGATCCTCGACATACGCGACGCCGACCTCGTGCACGCCGATGGTCCGCTTGCGCAGGTCGACCTCGTAGTGGACGTCCTTCTCCATCATCGGCGCCAGGCGGGCGAACTCGCCGTACCAGTTCGAGGCCTCGTCGGACGGTCCGGAGATGATCAGCGGGGTGCGGGCCTCGTCGATCAGGATGGAGTCGACCTCGTCGACGATGGCGTAGTTGTACTCACGCTGCACCAGTTCCTCGAGCGAGTGCGCCATGTTGTCGCGCAGGTAGTCGAAGCCGAACTCGTTGTTGGTGCCGTAGGTGATGTCGGCGCCGTAGGCGGCGCGGCGCTGCTCGGGGCTGAGCCCGGACAGGATCACCCCGACCTCGAGGCCGAGGAAGCGGTGCACGCGACCCATCCACTCGCTGTCGCGCTTGGCCAGGTAGTCGTTGACGGTGACGACGTGCACGCCCTTGCCGCTCAACGCGTTGAGGTAGGCGGGCAGCACACAGGTCAGGGTCTTGCCCTCACCGGTCTTCATCTCGGCGACGTTGCCGAAATGCAGGGCGGCCCCGCCCATCACCTGGACGTCGAAGTGCTTCTGACCGAGCACCCGCCAGGCGGCCTCGCGGGCCACCGCGAAGGCCTCCGGCAACAGGTCGTCCAGCTTGGCGCCGTCGGCGATGCGCTCGCGGAACTCGTCGGTCTTGGCCCGCAGTTCAGCGTCAGTCAGCTTCTCCATGTCATCGGACAGGGTGTTGACGTAGTTCGCCACCCCTTTGAGCCGCTTGACCATGCGACCTTCACCGAATCGCAGCAACTTAGACAGCACAGTTTTCGTCCTTGGATCGTCAGGCGTGAATTGGCCTCTATCCTAGGTGACGCGCGGATCCGGCCCGGTCAGGCCGGGCTGATCAGGCCAAACGGGTCAGGCGAGCCGGATCAGGCCAGCCGGATCAGCCCATAGTTGTAGGCGTGCCGCCGGTAGACCACCGAAGGCCGGTCGCTCTCCTTGTCGTGGAACAGGAAGAAGTCGTGGCCGACCAGTTCCATCTCGTAGAGGGCGTCGTCAATGGTCATCGGCTTGGCCGGATGCTCCTTGATCCGCACGATCTGGCCGGGTTCCTGCTCCTCGACCGCAGCGGCCGGGGCCTCACCGTCCGCTGACGCGGCCACCGGCTTGAACGCCTCGGCCAGGTCCAGCGGCGCGGCGGTCGCCTGGTGCAGCGAAACCGGGGTCTTGTCGCCGTAGTGGACCTTCTGCCGGTCCTTGGTGCGCCGCAGCCGGCTCTCCAACTTGTGCACGGCGGCCTCGAAGGCGCCGTAGAAACTGTCGGCGCGGCCCTCGCCGCGGACCACCGGCCCCTTGCCGGCGTGGGCGGTGATTTCGACGTGCTGCGCGTTCTTGCGCTGGCGGCGGTTGTTCTCGTGGGCGAGTTCCACATCGAATCGATGAATGGACTGGTCGATCCGCTCCGCGCGGGCGAGTTTCTGAGCGACGTAGACCCGGTAGTGATCGGGGATCTCGACGTTGCGGCCCGTCACCCGGATGTCGGCTTCGGGGGCAGCTTCGGAGTTCTGGTCGGCGTCAGTAACCGGGGCGGAGTTCACGGAATTGGTTGACATACTTGGCAACTCGTTTCTCTGCGGGGCTGCACGAAGGCTTCGTTGAAGGCCGCGTGCAGGCCTGTCGTCGATGATTGCGCCGGGCTCCGGCGCTCAAGGTCTTTCGAAATCACCTCCTCGCCGTGCGCTTGTTACCGCCGACGGTAGTACCAGCCGGAGCGACCGGCCACCTTTTCGCTCAGGCGTGTGTCAAGTTGCAATCAACCGTGCAGCCCCCGTCCGTCAGGCATGGGCCAACGCCAGCACGGCGGCCACCGGAATTCCGGCGCAGGCCAGGGTGCGGACCGCCTCCCGGGCGGTGGCCCCGGTGGTGACGATGTCGTCGACGAGCAGCACCTCCCCGTCGCGGCCCCCGATGGTGGGCACCGTCGCGGTCAGCCGGACCCGGCCGGCGATATTGCGCTCCCGGTCGGCTCCGCTCAGGCCCACCGAGTCGCGGACCAGTGCGGCGGTGCGCAGCACCGGTGCCACGGTGATCTCCGGGCAGCCGGCGGCCGCCGCTGCGGCGATCCGGGCCACCGGGTCACCGCCCCGGCGTCGCGCGGCCGACCGCCTGGTCGGAGCCGGCACCGCCGTCAACGGGGTCTGCAGCACGCCCCAGTCCAGCAGCCGGCCGATTCCCAGTCCCAGTGCGCGCGACAGCGGGCCGGTGAGATCCCGGCGGCCGCGTTCCTTGACCGCCACGATGGCCTGCCGTCGCGGACCGGCGTAGCGGCCCAGCGCGAATACCGGCACCCCCGGGTCGATCCGCGGGATGACGACGTGCGGCTCATCGGTTCCGACCTGCCAGGACGCCGCGCACATCGAACACCACCGGGTGGACGGGGCCCCGCATCCACCGCATTCCAGCGGCAGGACGAGGTCCAGCAAAGCCGAATCGAGGATGGCCGAGCCGAGCATGGCCGCAAGTCTGCGCCCGGGCTCTGACAAGAGGCCTGGCCTCATTCGATCGTAGGAGGCCGAATCATCAACCGTTCCGTTGGTTTGCCGGATGTCCGGGCAGGTGAAAAGCGCCGATAGTCGAGTTATCGAAAGCGCAACACCGAAAGGAACAGTCCCGTGATCTGGTTCTGAGAATCAAGTCCGACCACCGACACTAATGAGAGGTATCCGATGAACACGAACAAGTCGATCAAGCGCAGGATCGCCCTCGGACTCAGCGCCCTGGCCATCGTCGGCATGGGCAGCGTCACCGTTGCCTGTAGCCCGCGCGGCGAGAAGCCCGCTGAGACGACGAACACGAACACCAACACGGCCGTCCCGACCGAGAAGGGGATGCAGTCCAACGTCACCCGCGCCCCGATCTCCGTCGCTCCGCGCGGCGGCGGCGGTGGCAATCCCGCTGTGCCGTGCGGCTTCGGTCCGCAGGGCGGAGGCCCGTGCGGCAATAACGGCTAGACCGGTTCCTGACCGCCCGCGACGAATCCCGTCGCGGGCGGTTTCATGGGAACGCTGACCTGGACATGAGTCCCGGTGGCCGTCGGGACGATGCGCATCGCACCACCGGCGGCCTCGATCCGGGTGCGCTGCGAGGCGATTCCGATATGGCCCTGCTCGAGACGGCCGCGCGCCGTGTCGTCGGACATCCCGACCCCGTCGTCGACGACGTCGAGGTGACAGACGCCGTCCACTGCACGCAGCGTGATCGAGGCCCTGGTGGCGCGGGAGTGCCGCACCACGTTGGACACCAGTTCCCTGGTCACCGCGAACACCATCGGGTCACTGGCATCCGAACCCGGATAGTCGATGTCAGCGGTGATGTCGATTCCGGAGCGCGCCGAGTTCGCCGTCGCCAACTGCTGAACCGCCCGGGCCAGGCCCGCGCCGCCCAGCACCGAGGGATGCAGTTCGAACGTCGCCTCGCGCATCTGGTCGGTGGCCTCGCGCAGCCCCGCCATGGCACGCTCCAGCGCCTCGTTGGGCTGCTTCTTGAGCACCGAGGTGATGTCCTGGCGGGCCATCAGCACCGACTGCAGCGGACCGTCGTGGATGTACTCCGATATCCGGCGCTGCTCGGCATCGGAGGCGGTCATCAGATCGACCAGCAGAGCCTGGCGGGACGCGCTCAGGCTGGTGATCTCGTCGAGCTGACGCGCCTGGGCACGTACGGCCAGAAATGCTGTGCAACAAAGGAATCCGAAGACCACGGTCAGCAGCGCCGCCCGTCCCTCGCCGACCTGCGCGAGCAGCACATGGTCGGTGAAGACCTCGACGGCGAAGGTTCCCGCGATGACGGCCAGCGCCGCGGCGGCGCGCCGCCACGAGACGTCCAGCAGCACCATGATCGGCAGCAGGGTCAGAATCAGCAGTGGGGTGTACGAACCGTCCGCGGCCGCGATCTTGTAGGTGAAGATCGCCGTGACGTCGAGAATCAGCAGGACCAGCTGAAGCCGACCCACGGCAATGCGCCGGTACACCGGCGAGAACAGCAGAGCCGCGGCGCACACGCCGGCGAGCGCGTAGAACCAGGGCACCCAGTTGAATTGGGGCCATTTGGGCTTCTGCCCGATATAGGTGGCCGCGATCATCACCGCCGCCACACCCAGCCGAGCGACGGCCACGATCCGCAACGCGGACAGCTCGCGGGAGCGACGGATCTGATCAAGCTCGTTGGGCACGGGGTCGTTTATACGCCACGCCACGGCAACGACCTGTGCGACGATGGCGCCCGTGCCAGCGAAGTCCGAACCGGTCACCGTCGTGGTCGGTGACGACCACCCGATGTACCGCGAGGGCGTGGTGCGGGCCATGAAGGAGAGCGGCCGGATCTCGGTCGTCGGCGAGGCCGGCGACGGCCGCGCCGCACTGGCCGCGATCCGGGAGCACAAGCCGGCCGTCGCACTGCTGGACTACCGGATGCCCGAACTCGACGGCCTGGCGGTGGTGACGGCCGTGGTCCGGGACGGCCTGCCCACCCAGGTGCTGCTGCTCAGCGCCACCGAGGACCCCGCCACGGTGTACGAGGCGCTGGCCGCCGGCGCCGCCGGGTATCTGACCAAGGAGTCCGATCGCGACGAGATCGTGGCCGCGGTGATCAAATGCGCCAAGGGCGAGGGGTATGTGCCCACCAACATCGCCAGCGGTCTGGCCAACGAGGTCCGGCACCGCGCCCGCGGTGAGGCGACCCTGCTGTCCCCGCGCGAGGGCGAGATCATCAAGCTGATCGCCGACGGGCTGTCGGTGCCGGATATCGCTGCGCGACTGCATCTTTCGCCGACGACGGTGCGCACCCACGTGCAGAACCTGTACGGCAAGCTCGGGGTGTCCGACCGCGCGGCCGCAGTGGCCGAGGCGATGCGCCGACGGCTGGTCGAATAACTAGCCGGGCAACACCGGAATCGTCCCCGGCACCATGAACGGCCGGACCTCCGACCACACCTGCGGGTTGTCCCCACTGGTGGCCAGCAACTGCAGCACCCCGCGCGCATCGGCGACGTAGACCGCCGACGGGTTGGCCGCCACCGCGGCGACCGGCATCACCAGATTGTCGGCCGGACCGTCGGAGTTGACCCCGTCGAGGTTGACATACGACACCGGATGGGCGCCGTCGTTGCGGGTGACGACCATGTCGTCACCGGTGCGCCAGGCCAGCGAGACCACCGAGTTGCCCAGGCCGAACCCGATCCGGCGCGGGTAGGTCAGCGCGAACTCCCCGCCCGGGGTCTGCTCCACCCCGGCCAGCACCACCAGGCCGTCGATCACCATCGCCGCCCGGGTGCTGTCCCGGGACAGCTGCAGTTCGGTGATCGCGCCGGGGAACCGCGAGGTGACCGCGGCGGAGTCGACCGGGATGCGGGCTGGCTGGCCGGAGGCCTCCTCGCGGATCACCCGCACGACGCTGGTGCCGTCGGCCACCACCCACACCGCATTGTCGAGCGCCCAGGACGGCCGGGACAGGATTCGGCCGTCGGTGGCCCGCACCGCCTGACCGCCGTTGGGCCCGATCCACAGCGACGCGCCGGCGTCCGGGTCGGGCGCCTTGACGATGGACGCCACATCGGTGCCCTTGCGGGAGAAGGCGGCGGCCACCTGATCGGGCTGCGCGCCGAACGAGCCGGGAACCTTGGTGGAGCCCTGCCCGTCGAGGGCGACCATCATGCCGCCCATCAGAGCGTGCACGCCCGCGGTCGACCCATCGGTGGCTCCGGGGTCGGTCGCCGCGACGTCGGTTGCCTTCCAGCCTTCGACGAACCGGTCGTCGAGCGGGGCACCGTCGACGTTGATCAGGTACGGACCCTTGATGTCGGACCGGGCGAGCGTCCAGATCACTTGGGCGGCAAGCAGTTGCCGGCTCTGCGGGTCGGTGGTGGCCAGACCTTCGAGGTCGATGCGGGCACCGCCGTAGCCGCGGCCGATGCCGGTCTTGCCGCCGTCGGCCCGGGTCACCGGACCACGCAGTTTCAGCGGCGGGCCGAGCATGTTGCGCACCGTCTTGGCCATCTCCGGACGCGGGCCGGCAATCAATTTGTTGACGAGTTCGGTTGCGAGCAGGTCGGGTTCGGACACCGCGACATAGCGCGGGTCGGGCACCACGGTCGCGCCGGTCGGGTCGACGAAGTACAGGGTGTTGCGTTTGTAGGCCGCCTGGAACTGCTGCCAGTCCAGGAACACACCGTTGGGCAACCGGTCGATCCGCCAGCCGCCTGTGGTCTGCACCAGTTCGATGGGACCCGGGTCGGGCAGTTGGCCCTCGCCGGTTTCGAACACGCCGATGTCGGACAGCGATCCGAGGATCTCGGCCTGCATGGTCACCGCGACCTTGTCGGTGGCCCGGGTCTCGGTGAAGACCACCTTGTCGATCAGCAGGGCGCTGCCCTGGTCGTCCCAGTTGTTGGAGGCCGACTCGGTGAGGAACTGCCGCGCAGCCAGGTGACGGTTGGCCGGATCCGCCGTCGCCTTGAGGAACTCCCGCAGCAACTGGTCGGGGTCCATGCCGGGGTTCGGGGTCGGCAACCGCTTGGGAGCGGGCATGTCCACGGTCCCGATCGCTTGCGGCGCAGAGGAGTCCGGCACGCCTGCGCACCCCGTCGCCAGCGTGAGCAGGCCGGCCAGCACTCCGGCCAACAGGACGGTGGGCATCCGGCGCCTCATGCGCGCTCCCCCGCCGGCTCGCGGAGGAAGTCACCGGCGACCGGCTTGAGCGGAAGCGGACTGGTGGTCACCTTGTGCCCACGGGTGAGCGGAAGCGTGAGCCGGAAACAGGCCCCCTTGCCCGGCTCGCCCCATGCTTCCAGCCGGCCCTGGTGCAGCCGGGCGTCCTCGATGCTGATCGCCAGACCCAGACCGGTGCCCCCGGAGCGACGAACCCGGGACGGATCCGAACGCCAGAACCGGCTGAACACCAGCTTCTCCTCGCCCGGCCGCAGTCCGACGCCGTAGTCGCGGACCGTGACCGCGACGGTGTCCTCGTCGTCGGCCATCTTGATCCGCACCGGTTTGTGCTCGGCATGGTCGATGGCGTTGGCGATCAGGTTGCGCAGGATGCGCTCGACGCGGCGCGGGTCCACCTCGGCGATGACCTCATGGTCGGGCATCTCCACCAGAAGTTCGATCCCGGCCTCGTCGGCGAGGTGGCCGACCTTGATGAGCGCGTTACGGACGGTGGACCGCAGATCGACCGCCTCGACGGACAATTCGGCCACACCGGCGTCGTGCCGGGAGATCTCCAGCAGGTCGTTGAGCAGACCCTCGAACCGGTCCAGTTCGCTGACCAGAAGTTCGGTGGAGCGGCGCAGCGCCGGATCGAGGTCTTCGCCATGGTCGTAGATCAGGTCGGCCGCCATCCGGACGGTGGTCAGCGGGGTGCGCAGCTCGTGGCTGACGTCCGAGGTGAACCGGCGCTGCAGGTTGCCGAACTCCTCGAGGTTGTTGATCTGGCGCTGCAGGCTCTCGGCCATGTCGTTGAACGACACCGCGAGCCGGGCCATATCGTCCTCGCCGCGCACCGGCATCCGCTCGGAGAGATGGCCCTCGGCGAACCGTTCGGCGATCCGGGAGGCCGACCGCACCGGCAGCACCACCTGCCGGGAGACCAGCAGGGCGATGCCGGCCAGCAGCACCAGCAGCACCAGGCCGCCGGTGGCCATCGTGCCGCGCACCAGCGTGATGGTGTTCTCCTCGCTGGTGAGCGGGAAGATCAGGTACAGCTCGAGATTGGTGACCCGGGACGGCGCCGGGGTACCGATCAGCAGGGCCGGGCCGGAGAATGTCTCGGTGCGCACCGTCTCGTACTGATAGCTGACCTGGCCGGCCTTGACGAAGTCGCGCAGTGAGTTCGGGATCTGGTCCGCCGGACCCACCGAGGTGGCGTCGCGGGGACCGTCGCCGGGGACGATCAGCACCGCGTCGAAGGTCCCGGCCAGCCCGGAGGTGCTGGAGCTCTGGCCGGTCTTGGAGATCAGGGTGTTGCGGGCCAACTGAAGGCTGGAGTCCAGCGAACGGGCCTCTTCACCGCTGACGACCCCGCTGACCGTGCCGCGGGCCCGGTTGATCTCCTCGGTGGCCGCGCGCACTTTGACCTCGAGGACGCGGTTGGTGATCTGACTGGTCAGCACGAAGCCCAACACCACGATGACCACGGCCGACAGGCCGAGGGTGAGCACGACGACCCGCAGCTGCAGTGAGCGTCGCCAGATCTGCGCCAGCGAACGGCCCAGCGCATTGGTGCCCCGCAACAGCGGTCCGGAACGACCCCACGGGCCCCGAACGCGGGCCCGGACCGTCATGGCGTCGCCCGGGCCGTCACGGCGGTCCGGCCTTGTATCCCACTCCTCGAACGGTCAGGACCACCTGCGGGTTCTCCGGGTCCTTCTCGACCTTGGCCCGCAGACGCTGGACATGCACATTGACCAAACGGGTGTCCGCCGGGTGCCGGTATCCCCACACCTGTTCCAGGAGCACCTCTCGAGTAAACACCTGGCGCGGTTTGCGTGCCAACGCCACCAGCAGGTCGAACTCCAGCGGGGTCAGCGAGATCTGCTCACCGTCACGGGTGACCTTGTGGGCCGGCACGTCGATCTCGATGTCGGCGATCGAGAGCATCTCGGCCGGCTCATCCTCGTTGCGCCGCAGCCGGGCCCGGACCCGCGCCACGAGTTCCTTGGGCTTGAACGGCTTCATCACGTAGTCGTCGGCGCCGGACTCCAGGCCGAGCACCACGTCGACGGTGTCGGTCTTGGCGGTCAGCATGACGATCGGCACCCCGGAGTCCGCCCGCAGCACGCGGCAGACGTCGATGCCGTTCATGCCCGGAAGCATGAGGTCCAGCAGCACCAGGTCGGGGCGCAGATCGCGCACCGCCGCCAGTGCCTGCGAGCCGTCGGCGATCACCGCGGTGTCGAAACCCTCGTTGCGCAAGACGATGGTGAGCATCTCGGCCAGCGAGGGGTCATCGTCGATGACCAGAATCCTTTGCCTCATGGCGACTATCGTGTCATCGAAACGCGACAAACCCCTGCTAGAACACGCTGGCGAGTTGCGCCTCTAGTCCGAAATGTCGGCCGCCAAAGCGGCCGGGGTGACCTCCGGGCCGACAACCGACCAGCGGCCGTGCCAGTTCGCGGCCGCCAGCCCCGCGTACACCTCGCCGGTCCGCTGCTGCAGACCACCGTCACGTTCGTAGACGTCGCGGGCCCGGTCGACCTCGATGCTCTCCCGGCTGCGGGCCCGCTGGGCGGCGAGTTCGGTCGGAACGGCGAGCAGCACCTGGTGGTCGGGCTCGGGCAGGCCGAGGCGGCCGTACTCGAGATCGCCGACCCAGCTCACCATCTCGCCGCCGGCGTCCTGGTGCAGGCGGGCGGCGCTGTAGGCGGCGTTGGAGGCGACGTAGCGATCGAGGATGACGACGTCGTAATCGCGACGCAGGGCGCCGAGGTGATCCCTGGCCCCGGCACGGTCGAGGGCGAACAGCACCGCCATCCCGTAGACCGAGTCGGCCAGGTCGCCGTGCGAGCCGTGCAGTGCCTCGGCGGCCAGGTCGGCGGTGACCGACTGCCCGTAGCGCGGGAAGGCCAGCGTCGTCACCGAACGGGCGGCCGCCTCGAACTCGCGGCGCAACCCCTCGGTCAGCGTGCGCTTGCCGGCGCCGTCCAGCCCTTCGATGACGATCAGCACGTCCGGCGGCCGCTAGTCGAAGCCCACGAACGACGCGACAACGTCGTCGGCGGCGCGGCGGGACTGCACATGGTTGGCCACGAATTCCTCGTCGGGGTACCCCATCGCCACACAGGTCATGATCACCTCGTCGTCGGGGATGTTCGCGTTCTCGCGCACCACCGAGGACTGCATGATCCCCTGGCCGTTGATCACAGTGCCGAGGCCTTTGGACCACGCCGCCAGCACCAGGCCGTAGGTCACCGCGCCACAGTCGAAGTGGGCGATGGTGTCATCGGCGAGCGCCTTGTCGACGGTGATGACGACGGAGACCGGGGCGTCGAACTGGCGGAATCCGCGCATCACCCAGTCCTGGCGACGGTCCTTGTCGTCGCGGGCGATACCCATCGCCTCGAAGAGTTGGACCGCGATCTCCACCTGACGTTCGCGATGCGGACCTTCGTACCCGTGGTTGAGCGTGATCTCGCGGTCGACCGGCGACCCCGCCACCATCTTCTCTGTGTTGCCCCTGCGAACGCGCTCAAGCGGCTCGCCGGTCAGCACGTGGAAGTGCCACGGTTGGGTGTTCATCGACGACGGCGCGCGCTGGGCGATCCTGATGACGTCCTCGAGCACCTCGCGCGGCACGGACTGCTCGGTGTAGCCGCGAATGCTGCGGCGCTCGAAGACGATCGTCTCCAGGTCGTTGCCGCCGCTGTGAAGCCGTTCGCCCATCACCGAAACCAATGCCGCCGACTCAGTACCTGTAGTGCTCCGGCTTGTACGGGCCTTCGACGTCGACGCCGATGTACTCGGCCTGATCCTTGGTCAGCTTGGTGAGAGCGCCGCCCAGTGCTTCAACGTGGATGCGGGCGACCTTCTCGTCGAGGTGCTTGGGCAGCCGGTAGACCTCGTTGTCGTACTCGTCGTTCTTGGTCCACAGCTCGATCTGCGCGATCACCTGGTTGGAGAAGCTGTTGCTCATCACGAACGACGGGTGGCCGGTGGCGTTGCCGAGGTTCAGCAGCCGGCCCTCGCTCAGCACGATGATGGAGTGGCCGTCGGGGAAGACGAACTCGTCGACCTGGGGCTTGATGTTGATCCGGTGGATCTTCGGATCGCGCTCAAGGCGGGCCATGTCGATCTCGTTGTCGAAGTGGCCGATGTTGCCCAGGATGGCCTTGTCCTTCATCGCCCGCATGTGGTCGAGGGTGATGATGTCCTTGTTGCCGGTGGCGGTGATGACGATGTCGGCCCAGCCGATGGCCTCCTCGACGGTCTTGACCTCGAAGCCGTCCATCATGGCCTGCAGGGCGTTGATCGGGTCGATCTCGGTGACCGCGACGCGGGCGCCTTGGGCCTTGAGCGCCTCGGCGCAGCCCTTGCCGACGTCGCCGTAGCCGCACACCAGGGCGGCCTTGCCGCCGATCAGCACGTCGGTGCCGCGGTTGATGCCGTCGATCAGCGAGTGCCGGGTGCCGTACTTGTTGTCGAACTTGCTCTTGGTGACCGAGTCGTTGACGTTGATCGCCGGGAACACCAACTCGTTGGCGGCGGCGAACTGATAGAGGCGCAGCACGCCGGTGGTGGTCTCCTCGGTGACGCCCTGGATGGAGTCGGCGATGTGGGTCCACTTGTGCGCGTCGGCCTTGAGGCTCTCGCGCAGCAGGGCGAGGAAAATCTTGTACTCACCGGAGTGGTCTTCCTCATCCGGCGGAACCACGCCGGCCTTCTCGAACTGCGCGCCGCGCAGCACCAGCATGGTGGCGTCGCCGCCGTCGTCGAGGATCATGTTCGCATGGGCGCCGGCGCCCCCCGAATCAGGCCACGTGAGCATCTGCTCGGCGGCCCACCAGTACTCCTCCAGCGTCTCGCCCTTCCAGGCGAAGACCGGGACGCCCAGCGGCTTCTCGGGGGTGCCGTTGGGGCCGACGACGGTCGCGGCGGCGGCGTGGTCCTGGGTGGAGAAGATGTTGCAGCTCGCCCAGCGCACCTCGGCGCCGAGCGCCACGAGGGTCTCGATGAGCACCGCGGTCTGCACCGTCATGTGCAGCGAACCGGAGATACGGGCGCCCTTGAGCGGCAGCACGTCCGCGTATTCGCGACGCAGCGACATCAGGCCGGGCATCTCGTGCTCGGCCAGGCGGATCTCCTTGCGACCGAACTCTGCGAGCTCGAGGTCGGCAACCTTGTAGTCGATCCCGTTGCGGGAGTCGGCAGTCATCGTCATGCCGAAGAGGTTATCGGGCGGTCCCCCGACGTGCATAAACGGGGTCGTCAGACGCTGTTTTGCAACGCCAGCCGCTGACCCAGCACCGATTTGCGGTACCCGTAGAACGCGTAGACGGCGATGCCGATCACCATCCAGACGACGAACCGGATCCAGGTCAGCACGGTGAGGTTGACCATCAGCCAGCCGCACGCCGCGATGGACAGGATCGGCAGGGCCGGCACGAACGGGGCCTTGAATCCGCGGGTCAGGTCCGGCCGGGTGCGACGCAGGACGATGACGCCCGCGGAGACCAGGACGAAGGCGAACAACGTCCCGACGTTGACCATCTCCTCCAGCTTGGACATCGGGAAGGCGGTGGCGGCCACCGCGATCAGCACGCCGACCACCACGGTGATGCGCACCGGGGCGTCGCGTTCGTTGGTCATCGCCAGTCCGCGCGGCAGCAGGCCGTCGCGCGACATCGCGAACATCACCCGGGACAGCCCGAGCACCAGCACCATCACCACGGTGGTCAGGCCGGCCAGCGCGCCGATGGAGATGATCTTGGCGGCCCAGTCGATCCCGTTGATCTGGAAGGCGGTGGCCAGATTGGCGTGGCCGTTCCCGCGCTCGCGGAGTTCGGTGTAGCTGACCATCCCGGACAGCACCACCGACACCGCGACGTAGAGCACGGTGACGATGGCCAGCGAGGCGAGGATGCCGCGCGCGACGTCGCGTTGCGGGTTGCGGGTCTCCTCGGCGGTGGTGGCCACCACGTCGAACCCGATGAATGCGAAGAACACGATGGAGGCGCCGGCCAGCACGCCGTACCAGCCGTAGTGGCTGCCGCCGCCTCCGGTCAGCAGGGAGAAGACGGACTGATCGATCCCCGTTCCGGCGGCGCCCTTGCCGGTCTCGGTCGGCGGGATGAACGGGGAGTAGTTCTTCGGCTTGATGTAGAACGAACCGACCGCGATCACCAGCAGCACGACGGCCACCTTGATGGCGGTGATCACCGCGGAGAAGCGCGAGGACACCTTGGTGCCGACCGCCAGCAGTGTGGTGACCACACCGATGATCAGCAGTGCGCCCCAATCGAAGTCGATGAATCCCAGTCGGGTCACTCCGCCGGAGAATCCGAAAACCGTTCCCAGGTAACTCGACCAGCCCTTGGCCACCACCGCCGCGCCGACCGCGAACTCGAGGATCAGGTCCCAGCCGATGATCCAGGCGACGAACTCACCGAAGGTGGCGTAGGAGAAGGTGTACGCGCTGCCGGCCACCGGCAGCGTGGAGGCGAACTCCGCGTAGCACAGCGCGGCGAGCGCACAGGTGATCGCGGCGATGATGAACGACACCGACAGCGCCGGGCCGGTGATGTTGCCGAACGTTGTGGCGGTGACGGTGAAGATGCCGGCGCCGACGACGACGGACACCCCGAAGACGGTGAGGTCCCACCACGTCAGGTCCTTGCGAAGGCGGGTGGACGGCTCGTCGGTGTCGAGGATGGACTGCTCGACCGACTTGGTGCGTGACATGGGCGAGAATCTATCGCGCCGGCGTGCGGTCCAGGTCGGGCTCCAGGTAGATGACCTTCGCGGTCGGCACCGCGGCACGCACCGCCGCCTCGGCCTTGTCGATCGCCGCCGCGACGGTGGACAGGTCGGTGCTGGAGGCCAACGCGATCTTGGCGCCGACCAGCATCTCCTCCGGCCCCAGGTACTGGGTGCGCAGATGGATGACGCGGTCGACGTGCTCGGTGCCCTCCAGTGCGGCCTGGATGGCGCCCAGTTCCTCGCCGGTCGCACCCTCCCCGATCAGCAGGCTTTGCATCTCGATCATCAGGATCACCGCGATGACGCCGAGCAGAGCGCCGATCAGCGCGGTGCCGATGCCGTCCCAGATCGGGTTGCCGGTCAGGACGGTGAGCCCGACGCCGAGCAGGGCGAAGACCAGGCCCAGCAGGGCGCCGGTGTCCTCGAGCAGCACCACCGGCAGTTCCGGATTCCGCGACCGGCGGATGAACTGCCACCAGGTGCCGTTGCCCTTGAGCGGCCGGGATTCGACCATCGCGGTGCGAAAGCTGTAGCTCTCCAACCCGATTGCCACCACCAGGATCCCGATGGCGATCCCCGGTGAGGTCAGCGCGTGCGGGTGGACGATCTTGGAATAGCCCTCGTAGAGGGCGAAGACCGCGCCGAGGCTGAACAGGACCAGGGCCACGACGAATGAGTAGAAGAACCGGGCCCGGCCGTAGCCGAACTGGTGCAGTTCGGTGGCCTCCTTACGGGAGCGCCGCTGACCCAACAGCAGCAGCGCCTGGTTGGAGGTGTCGGCGACCGAGTGCACCGCCTCGGCCAGCATCGACGAACTCCGGGTGAGGAGGAACCCGACGAACTTCGCCACCGCGATCCCGGCGTTGGCGGCCAACGCCGCGAGGATCGCCTTGGTGCTGCCTGAACTCGACATGCCCGACCTTCCGTCTAGTCAGGCCACCGTAGCGTCAGGTCGTCGATGCCGGGGAGCCGACCGTGGCGCGGAACACCTGGGCCGGACTGTCCGCTTCCAGCCGGATCGGCCCGTCGTCGGCCGCGACCCAGACCGCCTGACCGCGCTGCATCCGGACCTCGCCGGACTTGGCCCGCACCGTCACCGAACCTTCGGTGCAGATCAGGATCTGCGGACCTTCGTGACTTGCGGGGGCGTCGACCTGATGGCCGAGATGGTCACCATCGAGGGTCAGCACCGATACGGCGAACTCTGGAACCGGTGTCTCGTAGACCAGTTCGATTCCTTCCCGACGGGTCGGGGCGCGGCAATCGGACACCGGATTGAAGTTGAGCACCCGCAGCAGTTCGGGAACATCGACGTGCTTGGGGGTCAGTCCGCCGCGAAGCACGTTGTCGGAGTTGGCCATCACCTCCACACCCGTCCCATGCAGATAACTGTGCAGGTTTCCGGCGGCCAGGAAGGCGCCCTCGCCGGGCTTGAGGCTGATCCGGTTGAGCAGCAGGGCGGCCAGCACGCCGGCGTCGCCGGGGTAACGCTCCCCCAGTTCCAGCATGGTCCGCGCTTCGGCGGCGAATTCCTTTGCACCGGAACGGATGTAGCCGACCGCGCCTTCCAGAACGGCGGGGATCAGCGCGTCCAGGTCGGGCTGCGGCGCGGTGATCCAGGTGGTCAGCAGCGCACGCAGCCCGGAGGCGTCGGAGGTGTCGGCCAGCAGCGCGATGTAGGGCTCGAGTTCGGCGACGGCGAGTGCCCGCATGAACTCCACCGACCGGGCGGCCGGCCGGAAGCCGGCCAGCGCCTCGAAATCGGTGATGGCGACCAGCAATTCGGGCTTGTGGCTGCGGTCGCGGTAGTTGCGGACCGGCGAGTTGATCGGCACGCCGATCCGCTCCTCGCGGTCGAAACCCTCCACCGCCTGTTGCGCACTCGGATGCGCCTGCAACGACAACGGTTCGTCGGCGGCGAGAATCTTGACCAGGAACGGAAGCCGGTCGCCGAACCGCTCACAGACCGCCGCCCCGAGTTCTCCCTCGGGATCGGAGTCGATGACCTCGAGCAGGGAGGTCGACGCCGCGTCGGTGGCGCCGACGAGCCGGGCGGGGTCGCCGGGATGGGCGCCCAGCCACAACTCGGCTTCCGGGTGCGCCGTCGGCGCGGGCCGGCCGGTGAACTCCGCGATCGCGGTTCTCGATCCCCACGCGTAGGTACGGGTCGCCCCCTGCATCAGCTGCACAGCGTTCTCATCCCCCCGCCAGCCGCAGATAAACGGCGGCCATCTCCAGGCGCAGCGCCAGGATCGCCAGTTGGTCCTGCACCCGCCCCGGCCCGGGGGCCGATCCGGAGGTTTCAGCGCCGAGGTCGCCAGGACTGAATTCCTCTGCGCCGACATCTCCCGTGCCGACGTCATCAGCGCCGATCAGTTCGACTCCGTCGATGCCCGAGACCCGGGCGCTCAGGGTCTGCCGCTCGGCGGCCAGTGCCAGCGCCACCACCCGCGGCCGGCCGGGCAGCGGTCCGTCGATCTCCTCGTCGTGGAACAGCGCGTCCACCGAGTCGCCGAACCGGCTGGCGATGCCGGTGCGCAGTGCCGCCAGGGCGTCGCCGAGGCCGGCCGCCGCAACGGGTTCGCCAGCGACCCGCAGCAGCACCGCGGCACCGTGCCGGGCCAGCGCCAGGGTGGCCGCGCAGTCGCCGGCCAGCACCGTCGGGCGCCCGGAGATCCTGTCGGCCAATGCCTTTGCGGGATTGGTGAACACCTCGCGGGCCGCGCTGTTGCGCGCCGCCTCGGCGTCGAGCGAGTCGGCCAGTTCGGCCAGCGGAGCCGGCACGCTCGGATCGACGGCCGAGAACGTGGCCAGCCCGGCGGCCAGATAGCGGGACAGCCCGAATTCGTCGGGCACCCACAACCGGGGCGCGAGCACGGCGGCCCGACCGGCGGTGGCGTCGCGCAACGGACCCTCGTACGGTGCGGCGACCACCACCCGGGCACCCCGGCGCACGGCGATCGCTGCGGCGCCCACCAGTGCCGGATCCCCCGGATCGTCGCCGGCGGCGATCAGGACGTCCAGCGGTCCGATCCATGGCGGGGACTCCGCGACCGTCACGATCGGCGCACCGGTGGTGCCACTCAGTGCGGCGGCCAGCATGGCGCCCGCCGACTCCGCCGGTCCTCGACCGGCGACCCAGACCACGGTGCGGGGCCGCTGATCGCCGGCCACCGACTCCAGCGCGCCCTCCTCGACGGCCGCCGCAGTCGCCCGGACCTGGGCGCCCGCGGTCGCCGCGGCCCGCAGCAGACCGTCGCGATCGGCGTCCAGCAGTCCCTCGGTGTCATCGAGATCGACCGTGGCGTGGGCGGCACTCATGCGCGATCCACCTTCGGCTTCTCGCTGGCGCTCATGCGCGGGCTGTCCTCACGCGCGGCCCTCACCGCGGGCCGCTATCAGATCGGCCACCCGGTTCACGACCGCGTTGACCCCCTCGACGGTGGGTGCCTCGACATTGAGGCGCAGCAACGGCTCAGTGTTCGACGTCCGGAGGTTGAACCATTCGCCGCCGCCGAGGTCGACCGTGACACCATCCAGACGATCCACCGAAACCGTCTGCGGCTCATAGGATTTCACCACCGCGGCCACCAGAGCGGGGGCGTCGTCGACCCGGAAGTTGATCTCACCGGAAGCTGCGTAGCGCTGATAGTCGCCCATCAGATCCGACAACGGGCGAGGCTGCTCCCCCAGCGCGGCCAGCACGTGCAAGGCGGCCAGCATCCCGGAGTCCGCGCCCCAGAACTCCCGGAAGTAATAGTGCGCCGAGTGCTCGCCGCCGAAGATGGCGCCGGTCTGCGCCATCAGCGCTTTGATATAGGAGTGCCCGACCCGGGAACGCACCGCTTCGCCCCCGTTCTCGGCGATCACCTCCGGCACCGTCCGCGAGGTGATCAGGTTGTGGATCACCGTGGCTCCGGGTTCGCGGGTGAGTTCGCGGGCGGCGACCAGGGCGGTCACCGCGGACGGCGATACCGGCTCACCGCGTTCGTCGACCACGAAGCAACGGTCGGCGTCACCGTCGAAGGCCAGTCCGATGTCCGCACCGGTCTGCACCACGTAGCGCTGCAGATCCTTGAGGTTGGACGGCTCCAGCGGGTTGGCCTCGTGGTTCGGGAAGCTGCCGTCGAGTTCGAAATACAGCGGCAGCAGGGTCAGCGCCTCGACCGGCCCCAGCACGGCCGGGGTGGTGTGTCCGGCCATCCCGTTGCCCGCATCGACGGCGACCCGCAACGGTCGCACACCGCTGATATCCACCAGCGACCGCAGGAACTCGCCGTAGTCGGCCAGCACATCGCGATCCCGGACCGTGCCGTGCGCGCCCTCGTACCCGGGCACCCCGGCGATCACCTCGTCGCGGATGTCGGCCAGTCCGGTGTCCTCGCCGACCGGCTTGGCCGCGGCACGGCACAGTTTGATGCCGTTGTAGGTGGCCGGGTTGTGGCTGGCAGTGAACATCGCGCCCGGGCAGTTCAACAGGCCCGACGCGAAGTACAGCTCATCGGTGGAAGCCAGTCCGATCCGGATGACGTCGAGACCCTGCGCGCACACGCCGGCGGCAAAGGCGGCGGACAGCACCGGCGAACTCTCCCGCATGTCATGGCCGATCACCACCTGCTCGGCGCCTTCGGCGCGCATCAGCCGGGCGAACGCCGCGGCCACGGCGGCGACGAAATCCTCGTCGATTTCGGCGCCGACGAGTCCGCGGACGTCGTAGGCCTTGATGACGCGGCGAACCGCCTCAGCGGACCTCGGCGCGGTGGAACCCTGCAGCACCCCGTCAGCCTAGTCGCTGCCGGGAGGTCAGTCGGCTGGGTCGGGAAGTACTCGCAGGTGACCGCGCCGCCGCCCGGTGGGAGCCGGACTGGTGGGCACGATGGCGTGTGCGGCGGTGCTGTGCGGATCGGAGAACCCGGTCATCGGCGGCGGTGACGGCAACCGGCCCTCCCGCACGGCCTCGGCCAACGCCACGAGATCGTCTTCGTCGGGGTTGATCGGAAGCGGCGAGGCATGGCGGACCATCTCCCAGCCCCGCGGTGCGGTGATCCGGCTGGCATGACTCAGGCACAGATCCCAGGTGTGCGGTTCACGCACCGTAGCCAACGGGCCCACGACGGCTGTGGAGTCGGCGTAGACAAATGTCAGCGTCGCCACCGCGTAATGGGGGCACCCGGGCCGACTGCAGCGACGGGGAAGATTCACGTTCGCGAGGTTATCGCGGTCACATTCGCCCAAACGCCGACACGCGCAGCAGCTCGGCGGCTGATGTAGAACCGTTACGATCGCGTCCGTGGCCGATTCCCGCAGTTCCCGGCGTGGCGGTGGCGCCCACGGCGGTTCACGGCGAGGTCGCGAGATGCGCGGTCCCCTGCTTCCCCCCACCGTTCCGGGATGGCGCAGTCGCGCGGAACGGTTCGACATGGCGGTGCTGGAGGCCTATGAGCCGATCGAGCGACGCTGGCAGCAACGGCTGACAGGACTTGATGTGGCGGTCGATGAGATCCCGCGCATCCACCCCAAGGATCCCGACAGTGTGCAGTGGCCGCCGGAGGTGGTGGCTGATGGACCGATCGCCCTGGCCAGATTGATTCCGGCCGGCGTGGATGTCCGGGGTGAGCCCACCCGGGCACGAATCGTGTTGTTCCGCAAACCGATTGAACGACGGGCCAAGGATTCAATCGACTTGACCGACTTATTACATGAAATCCTGGTGGCCCAGGTGGCCACTTATCTCGGGGTCGAACCCGATGTCATCGACCCGAGTATGAAAGACGACGAATAGAAAAAGAGCGCTCTAGATGATGCCGCGCTTGAGGCGCCGGCGCTCCCGCTCGGACAGTCCGCCCCAGATGCCGAACCGCTCATCGTTGGCCAGTGCGTACTCCAGGCAGGCATCCTTGACGTCGCAACCGAGGCAGATTCGCTTGGCCTCCCGGGTGGAGCCGCCCTTCTCGGGGAAGAACGCCTCCGGGTCGGTCTGAGCGCAGAGCGCCTTCTCCTGCCACAGTGGATCGTCCGGCGTCAGCATCGCGTAGTCGGAGACGTCGGGCACGAGGCTCAGGTGAGTCCGCGCCGGAAATCCCATATCCGCCGTGCCGCCTACCGTGTGCGGCGCGCCCATCGCGCCGAGAAAATGCTCATAGGACATGTCCGCCTCCTCACCTGGTTTCGTATGTGCTCTGTGACTACTGTTAAATTCGAACATGTGATCGAATCTCGGCCTGCCGCACCGTAACTGGCGCGCTGACCGGGAATGACACTGGTGTGATTAGACATTGCTGGACTGCTGCGGTCAAGCCGATCAGCGGATTTCCATACCACTTTCTTGGTCAAAACCGGCGTGTCGGTACCGCGGCGTGTTCGTCGGGTGACCGGAGCGTGACTCTGCGGCCGACCGCCACGTACCCCCGGGCTAATGTCGATCGCTGTGAAGATCACCGTTCTGGTCGGCGGCATCGGGGGCGCCCGGTTCCTGTTGGGCGTGCAACGGTTGTTCGGCCTGGGCCAGTTCGCCGGCCAGCCCGGCACATCCGGCGAAAGCCCTGCTCACGAGCTCACCGCGGTGGTCAATATCGGCGATGACGCCTGGATGTACGGCGTGCGCATCTGCCCCGACCTCGACACCTGCATGTACACCCTGGGCGGCGGTATCGACCCGGAACGGGGTTGGGGGCACCGCGACGAAACCTGGCACGCCAAAGAGGAACTGGCGGCCTACGGCGTGCAGCCGGACTGGTTCGGACTCGGCGATCGCGACCTGGCAACCCATCTGGTGCGCAGCCAGATGCTGCGGGCGGGTTATCCGCTCTCCGCGGTGACAGAGGCGTTGTGTGACCGCTGGTCGCCCGGGGCGACTCTGCTGCCGGCAAGCGACGATCGCTGCGAAACCCATGTGGTGGTGACTGATCCGGACACCGGTGACCGCAAGGCCATCCACTTCCAGGAGTGGTGGGTGCGATACCGGGCCAAGATCGAGACACACAGCTTCGCCTTCATCGGCTCCGAAACCGCCTCTGCCGGGCCGGAAGTCGTCGACGCGATCAACGGAGCCGACGTGGTCCTGCTGGCCCCGTCCAACCCGGTGGTCAGCATCGGCGCGATCCTCGCAGTGGGGGGCATCCGCGGCGCACTGCGCTCGACACCGGCCCCGGTCGTCGGGTACTCCCCCATCATCGACGGAAAGCCCTTGCGCGGTATGGCCGACGACTGTCTCAGCGTGATCGGCGTCGAGACCAGTTCGCAGGCCGTCGGCCGGCACTACGGGGCACGTGCGGAGACCGGACTGCTGGACTACTGGCTCATTCATGACGGTGATGACGCCGATGTACCGGGCGTCACCGTCAAGGCCATTCCGCTGCTGATGTCCGATCCGCAGGCCACCGCCGAGATGGTGCGCGCCGGTCTCGCACTGACGGGGCTCGATCTGAATGATGTGGACCCGTGACCGAGCACGGCAGCGCCGCCCCGATAGAGATCCTGCCCGTCACCGGCCTTCCCGAGTTCCGGCCCGGCGACGACCTGGCCGCCGCCATCGCCTCGGCCGCACCCTGGCTGCGGGACGGGGACGTCGTCGTCATCACGAGCAAGGTGGTCTCGAAGTGCGAAGGCCGCATCGTGGCCGCACCGGCCGATCCGGACGAGCGTGATGCCCTGCGCCGCAAACTTGTCGACCAGGAGGCGGTCCGGGTGCTGGCCCGCCGCGGCCGAACCCTGATCACCGAGAACCGGTTGGGACTGATTCAGGCCGCCGCCGGGGTGGATGGATCCAACGTCGGCACAACCGAACTCGCGCTGCTGCCGGTCGACCCGGACGCCAGCGCCGCCCGGTTGCGCGCGGCATTGCGGGAGCGCGCCGATGTGGGCGTGGTCATCACCGACACCATGGGCCGTGCCTGGCGCAACGGACAGATCGACGCCGCCATCGGATCGGCCGGGGTCCCGGTGCTGCACGCCTATGCCGGCGCCCACGACGCCCACGGCAACGAACTGCTCGTCACCGAGGTGGCGGTCGCCGACGAGATCGCCGCGGCGGCCGACCTGGTCAAGGGAAAGCTGACCGCGATGCCGGTGGCGGTGGTGCGCGGGCTGACCGTGCGCGACGACGGGTCCACCGCGGCGAAGCTGTTGCGCGGCGGTGAGGACGACCTGTTCTGGCTCGGCACCGAGGAGTCGATCGAACTCGGGCGCCGGCAGGCGCAGCTGCTGCGCCGCTCGGTGCGCCGGTTCGCTGCTGCGCCGGTGGAACCGGAGCTGATCGAACAGGCGGTGGCCGAGGCGCTGACCGCGCCGGCCCCGCACCACACCCGGCCGGTCCGCTTCGTCTGGCTCGCCGACCGCGAACGGCGCACCGCGCTACTCGACTCCATGCGTGAGGCCTGGCGCATCGATCTCGCCGGCGACGGCAAGACCCCGGCGTCGATCGAGCGGCGGGTGGCCCGCGGCCAGATCCTTTACGACGCACCGGAAGTGCTGATCCCGTTCCTGGTTCCCGACGGCGCACACAGCTATCCCGATCCCGCACGCACCGCCGCCGAACACACCATGTTCACCGTGGCAGTCGGCGCCGCGGTGCAGGCGCTGCTGGTGGCCCTCGCAGTGCGCGGACTGGGCAGCTGCTGGATCGGCTCGACGATCTTCGCCCCCGACACCGTGCGCTCGGCACTCGACCTTCCTGACGACTGGGAACCGTTGGGGGCCATCGCGATCGGCCGTCCCGAGGATCCGCCGCAACCGCGTGATCCCGCTCCGGCCGGCGATCTGCTGGTCCGCCGATGACCCTGCACGAGTCGGCGGTCGCAACCCTGCGCGGCTGGACCGCGCCGGATCACGGTCAGGACGCCCTGCGTCATGCGGTGCTGGCCTTCCTGGATGCCCGGCCGGATGCATGCCAACGTGCCTGTGTCCCAGGGCATATCACCGCCTCGACCCTGGTCGTCGCCGCCGATACCGACGAGGTGCTGCTGACACTGCATCCCAGGCTGGGCCGCTGGGTGCAACTGGGCGGGCACTGCGAGGACATCGACTCCGACATCGTGGCGGCCGCACTGCGCGAGGCCACCGAGGAGTCCGGCATCGAGGGCCTGCGGATGGATCCCGATCTGGCGGCCATTCACGTCCACCCGCTGACCTGCTCACTGGGCGTGCCGACCCGTCATCTCGATCTGCAGTTCCTCGCGCACGCGCCGGCCGGTGCGCAGATCGCGATCAGCGATGAGTCACTGGATCTGAAGTGGTGGCCGGTCGATGCGCTGCCGCCCGGGATCGACCCCGGCGTGGCGCAACTGGTGGCCGCGGCCAGACGTCGCTTCGCTCGGGGAAGCTAGACGTCGCTGGAGTAGCGGATCCCGCAGTCCGGAATGAAGACTCCGGGCCACACCCGCGCTCCGCGCAGCAGCTCGCAGCGGGCGCCGATGTCGGCGCCGTCGCCGATCACGCCGTCCCGGATCAGCGCACGCGGACCGATCCGGGAGCCGAAGCCGATGATCGAACGTTCCACCACCGCACCGGCTTCCACCCGCGCGCCGTCGAAGATCACCGCACCGTCCAGTCGCACGCCGGGACCGATCTCGGCGCCGCGCCCCACCACCGTTCCGCCGACGAGCACCGCGCCGGGAGCGACCGAGGCGCCGTCGTGCACCAGGCTCTCGCCGCGGCGGCCACCGAGGGCGGGCGACGGCGCGATGCCGCGCACCAGATCGGAGGATCCGCGGACGAAGTCCTCCGGGGTGCCCATGTCGCGCCAGTAACTGGAGTCGACGTAGCCGCAGACCTTGGCGCCGTCGCTCAGCAGGGACGGAAACACCTCGCGTTCCACCGAGACCTCACGGCCGCGCGGGATCTGGTCGATGACGCTGCGTTTGAAGATGTAGGTGCCGGCGTTGATCTGATCGGTCGGCGGGTCCTCGGTCTTCTCGAGGAAGGCCAGCACGGTGCCGTCCTCATCGGTCGGCACCGAACCGAAGGCCCGGGCATCACCGACCCGCACCAGGTGCAGCGTCACATCGGCGTCGCGCTCGTAGTGGGCGTCGAGCATCTCGCTCAGGTCCATCCCGGAGAGCACGTCGCCGTTGAACACCATCACGGTGTCGTTGCGCAGCAGTGGGGCGACGTTGGCGATACCACCGCCGGTGCCCAGCGGAGTCTCCTCGGTGACGTACTCGATCTGCAGTCCGAGCTTGGAGCCGTCGCCGAACTCGTCCTGGAAAGTCGACGCCTTGTAGGAGGTGCCCAGCACCACATGCTCGATGCCGGCCGCGGCGATCCGGGACAGCAGGTGGGTGAGGAACGGCAACCCGGCCGTCGGCAGCATCGGCTTGGGCGCCGAAAGGGTCAGCGGCCGCAGCCTGGTGCCCTTACCGCCGACCAGAACGACGGCGTCGACTTTCTTCGGGGTGACCTTCTGCGGGTCCTCTGAGTTCGTCATCGCACCCCCCTCTCAATTTCCCGCCGCGACTTCCGCACCGCGGCACGCGCCCGAACGTTCAACGCTCCCTTGATGGTCCACCGCAGCGGCGCCTGCCACCAACCCGGGTGACGATCGGAGAGGTAAATATAGGTGCTGTCGTGATGGGCCTTGAGGTTACGGGCCGGATCGCGGCCGGTCGAATGCCCCTTGTCGTGCAGGATCTCCGAACCCGGCACGTAGACGTTGAGGTACCCGGCCTTGCCGAACCGGTCGCAGATGTCGACGTCCTCCATGTACATGAAGTAGCGCTCGTCGAAGCCGCGCACCTGATCGAAGGCGGCCCGGCGCAGCAGCATGCAGGAACCGGACAACCAACCCACCGGCCGCTCGCTGGGCTCGAGGTACTCCTGCCGGTAGGCCTTCGACCACGGGTTGGACTTCCAGACGAAGCCGACGACGGCGTGCATGGCGCCGCGGAACAAGCCGGGCAGATGACGCGCCGACGGGTAGACCGACCCGTCCGGGTCCCGGACCAGCGGGCCGAGGGCCGCCGCAGTGGGCCAGCGCTTGGCGGCCTCGAGCAGCACGTCGATGCTGCCCGGACCCCACACCACGTCGGGATTGACCACCAGGACGAACTCCTGATCGGCCGGGATGGTGGCCACAGCCCGGTTCACCGCACTGCCATAACCCAGGTTTGCGCCGGTGCGCAGCAACCGGGTTCCGGGATAACGCTCGGTCGCTTCTTCAGGCGCGCCGTCGACCGAACCGTTGTCGGCCATGATCACGTGCACCGGCCGATCCGTTGCCACCGTGAGCGAGGACAGGAACCGCTCGAGATGGGAGCCGGGGGAATAGGTCACCGTCACCACGGTCAGTTCCGGCTGATCGGTCACGGCGTTGAGGGTATCGGGCCGCCCTCGAGGGGTACTGCAAGCGCCGCAGCCAACGCATCGCGCCACGGTCGCAGCGGGCTGAGGCCGGCCCGGACCGACCCTGCCATCGACAGCGCGGAGTACACCGGCCGGCGGGCCGGGCGCGGAAACTGCGCCGTGCTGACCGGCCGTACCCGCTCCGGGTCGGCACCGACCTCGGCGAAGACCGCCCGTGCCTGCTCCCATCGGCTGACCGCCCCGACGTTGGCGACGTGCAGGACAGGACCGGCCACGCCCCCGGCGGCGATCTCCAGCAGGCTCGACACCAGATCGCCCGCGTAGGTGGGCGAACCGGTCTGGTCATCGACGACGTCGATCGCTTGGTCGGAGGCTGCCAGCCTGCGCATGACAGCCACGAAGTCGGTGCCGTTTCCACCGGTGTAGACCCACGATGTGCGGACGACGAAGGCGCCCGGAAGCGCCGTCAGGACGGCCGACTCGCCCGCCAGCTTGCTCTTGCCGTACACGCTCAACGGACCCGTCGCATCGGAGATCTCATACGGACGGCGGTGATCCCCGCTGAACACGTAGTCCGTCGAGATGTGAATCATCCGCGCGTTCACCCTGGCGCAGGTGCGGGCGATGTTGCCGGGCCCTGCCGCGTTGATCGCGAAAGCGGCGTCCGGGTCCGCCTCGGAATCGTCGACATTGGTCATGGCCGCGCAATTGACCACCAGATCGTCGCCGCGGACCACCGCCTCGACGGCGTCCGGGTCGGTGATATCCAGATCGCGGTGTGTCAACGCGTGTACCGAGTAGCCACGGCGGCCTGCTTCACCAGCGAGAACGCTACCGACCTGGCCTCCTGCCCCGGTAATCACGATTCTGGCCGCCACGACGACGAGTCTGGCACGCCGGTTTGGGATACCGGGGATGAGCGGGGGTCGCCAGTAACCTGGGCAGGTGCCACGTGAGACAGAAGTGACAACAGTGACGCATGCCCGCCCTCTGGGCCGCACTGTCCTCACCCTGTTCTCGGTGCTGATCATGGTCGGCACCGGCGTCGCCTGGGGTTCGGTCCGCAACTTCGAGAGCGGGATCTTCCACTTCGCCATCCCGATGCTGGGCGGGAACCGCGATGACGGCGCCACCGACATCCTGCTGGTCGGCATGGACAGCCGCACCGATGCGCACGGAAACGCGCTATCGGAACAGGAACTCGCCGACCTGCACGCCGGTGACGAGGTCGCCACCAACACCGACACCATCATCCTGGTCCGGATCCCCGACAACGGCCGCTCGGCCACCGCGATCTCCATCCCGCGTGACTCCTACGTCGAGGCGCCCGGTCTGGACAAGACCAAGATCAACGGCGTCTTCGGCCAGGTGAAGCTCGACACCATGAAGAAGCTCGTCGAAGGCCAGGGCATGGACCCGGCCGATGCCGAGCCGAAGGCCGTCGAGGCCGGCCGCAACGCGCTGATCAAGACCGTCGCCGATCTGACCGGCGTGACGGTGGACCACTACGCCGAGATCGGCCTGCTGGGCTTCTCACTGATCACCGATGCCCTCGGCGGTGTCGAGGTGTGCCTCAAAGATGCTGTCTACGAACCCCTTTCGGGCGCAGACTTCCCGGCCGGCTGGCAGCGCCTGAACGGTCCGCAGGCGCTGAGCTTCGTGCGGCAGCGTCATGACCTGCCCCGCGGCGACCTCGACCGGGTGGTGCGTCAGCAGGTGGTGATGGCCTCGCTCGCCCATCAGGTGATCTCCGGCAAGACGCTGAGCAGTCCCTCGACATTGCGGCAGCTGCAGGATGCCATCCAGCGCTCGGTGGTGATCTCATCGGGCTGGGACGTCATGGACTTCCTCAAGCAGTTGCAGAAGCTCGCCGGCGGCAACGTCGCCTTCGCCACCATCCCGGTGCTCGCCGAGGACGGCTGGAGCGACGACGGTTCGCAGTCGGTGGTGACGGTGGACCCGAATCAGGTCAAGGAGTGGGTGGCCGGCCTGCTGCAGAACCAGGCCGAGGGCAAGGTTGAGGTGGTGGCCTACTCCCCCGAACAGACCACCGTCGAGGTCGCCAATGACAGCGACATCAACGGACTGGCCAGCGCGGTGGCGGATCGGCTGAGCCCCAAGGGATTCACCATGGGTGCGATCGGTAACAACGAGAAGACCAAGGTCGGCGAGAGCCAGGTGCAGGCCGCCAAGGCCGACGATCAGGGTGCGGCACTGGTGGCCAAGGAACTCGGCGGGCTGCCGGTGGTGACCGACACGTCGCTGCCGCCGGGAACGGTGCGGGTGGTGCTGACCGAGGAGTACGACGGACCGGGCTCCGGGCTGGACGGCACACTGCCGACCGCGACCGCCGCGACGGTCGACAAGGCCTCCTCGGATGTCACCGCCGAGCAGGCGCCGCCGCCGTCGCCGGTGATCACCGCGGGGTCGGCCGACCCCAAGTGTGTCAATTGATGAACCTGACCGACGCCCTGCTGGACCCGCTGCTGGCCCGTGATCCGAAGGGTCCGCGGATCACCTATTACGACGACGCCACCGGCGAGCGGATCGAACTGTCGACGGTGACGCTGGCGAACTGGGCGGCCAAGACCGCCAACCTGTTGCGCGACGAACTCGGCGCCGGACCGGGCAGCCGGATCGCGGTGCTGCTGCCCTCGCACTGGCAGACCGCCGCGGTGCTGCTCGGCGTGTGGTGGATCGGTGCTGAGTTGGTCGCGGATTCACCCGCCGACATCGCCCTGTGCACCGCCGACCGGCTGGCCGAGGCCGACGATGCGGTGGCCGGCGGCGAAGTGGCCGTGCTGTCACTGGACGCGTTCGGCAAGCCGGTGCCCGACCTGCCGATCGGAGTCACCGACTACGCGACCGCGGTACGGGTGCACGGGGATCAGATTGTGCCGGAACGTTTTCCGGGCGCGGCGCTGGGCGGCCGCGGGGCCGAGCAGGTGCTCGCCGACGGGCGGGAACTGGCCGCGTCATGGGGACTGACGGAGTCGGACCGAGTGATGTCACTGACCCCGATAACAGTCGACGCCCTGGTGGCCGTTCTGGCCGCCGGGGCGTCGCTGGTTGAAGTGGCCAACCCGGACCCGGAGCTGCTGACGCGGCGCCGGGAGTCCGAGAAGGTCACCCGCGTACTGGATTAGCGGCTGAATCAGCCGATGTTCGCCGCCCACACGGCGGGGTTCTCCGCCGGGAAGGTGCCGCACAGGGCCGCCACCGCATTGGCCGTCGGCTCCGCGGTGCGGAACAGCGCCATGTAGGCCGGGAAGATGCCGGCGAGTTGGTCGACCTCGGCCTGACGCTGATCCGGGGTCTTCTGCATCAGCAGGTTGAGGTGGTAGATCACACCACCCTGCAGCCAGCGCGGCTCCGAGTTGTACTTGCCGACGATCGCGCCGTAGGCGATCGGGTCGACGACCTTGGTGGCGGCCATCAACTGGTCGACCGAGCACTGGGTGTTCAGCAGGGCGGCCGGAACCGCATTCGGATCAACCGGGGCCGGCGCGGGAGCGGGGTCGGGATCGGCCGCGGCGATGCCGGCGGTGCCGAGAGCGGTGATCGTGAGCAGGCCGGCGACGGCCGCTTTGCGCAGGGAATTAAGTGTCATCACGGATCCGAACCTTATCCCACCGCCTCTCACCAGCACTCTAGGCTTGCGCCCATGACTGCCCGTGCCCCATTGGATGTCACCGGAATCCGGCGCGACCTCGTCGGCCCGGGCCGTCCGTTGCACGATCTCGAGGTCGTCGAGTCGACCGGTTCCACCAATGCCGATCTGCTGGCACGCCGGGCCGCCGGGCAGGACGTCGCCGGCACGGTTCTGGTCGCCGAGTATCAGAGCGCGGGCCGCGGCCGGCACGGCCGGACCTGGTCGGCTCCGCCGCGATCGCAGATCGCGTTCTCCCTCGGCGTCGGCGCCGGCGGCCTACCGCCCGCGACATGGGGGTGGCTGCCGTTGCTCACCGGCGTGGCGGTGGTCGACGCGGTGCACGCCACCACCGGCATCTCCCCCGGCCTGAAATGGCCCAACGATGTTCTGGCGGGCCCCAGAGACGAACAGGGCAAACTCGGCGGCATCCTGGCCGAGGTCGCGCCCGGACCGGATCCGGCGATCGTGGTCGGCCTGGGCCTCAATGTCACGCTGACCGCCCCCGAACTGGCGGCAGTGGCCCCCGACCCACGGGCGACCTCGCTGTTGATGCTGGGCTCGACGATGCTCGACCGCAGCGCACTGCTGGGCAGCATCCTGGCCGAACTCACCGCGCGGATCGACCGCTGGAAGATCGCCGGCGGCCCCGATGCCGCGCTGGTGGCCGACTACCGCGCCCGCAGCGTCACCCTGGGCAGCCGGGTGCGGGCACTGTTACCCGGGGATCGCGAAATCACCGGCACTGCAACCGATCTCGACGAACTCGGCCAGCTGCACATCGACACCGGCTCGCAGACCATTGCGGTCTCGGCGGGCGACATCACCCACCTGAGATAGGTCAGCGCAGCAGCGCCCGGGACATCACAACCCGCTGGATCTGGTTGGTGCCCTCGTAGATCTGGGTGATCTTGGCGTCGCGCATCATCCGCTCGACCGGGAAGTCGACGGTGTAGCCGGCGCCGCCGAAGATCTGCACGGCGTCGGTGGTCACCTCCATGGCCACATCGGAGGCGAAGCACTTCGAGGCCGCCGAGATGAAGCCGAGGTCCGGCTCACCGCGTTCGGCGCGCGCCGCCGCCGAGTAGACCATCAACCGGGCGGCTTCGACCTTCATCGCCATATCGGCGAGCATGAACTGCAGGCCCTGGTTATCGGCGATCGGACGGCCGAACTGCTTGCGGTCCTTGGCGTAGGCGATGGCCGCATCCAGTGCGCCCTGGGCGATGCCGACTGCCTGGGCGCCGATGGTCGGACGGGTGTGATCCAGCGTCGCCAGCGCGGTCTTGAAACCGGTGCCGGGCTCGCCGATGATCCGGTCGCCGGGCACACGGCAGTTCTCGAAGTACAGCTCAGTGGTCGGCGATCCCTTGATGCCGAGCTTGCGCTCCTTGGGTCCGACGGTGAACCCCTCGTCGTCCTCGTGAACCATGAACGCCGAGATGCCGTTGGCGCCCTTGTCCGGGTCGGTGACGGCCATCACGGTGTACCAGGCTGACTTGCCGCCGTTGGTGATCCAGCACTTCGAACCGTTGATCACCCAGTCATCACCGTCGGCCTTGGCGCGGGTGCGCATCGCGGCGGCGTCGCTGCCGGCCTCGCGCTCGGACAGCGCGTAGGACGCCATCTTGCCCCCGGCGATCTCCGGCAGAACCTTCTTCTTCAGCTCGTCGGAGCCGCGCAGGATCAGGCCCATGGTGCCCAGCTTGTTGACCGCGGGGATCAGCGAGGCCGAGGCGTCGACCCGGGCGACCTCCTCGATGACGATGCACGCGGCCACCGAGTCGCCACCCTGACCGCCGTACTCCTCGGGCACGTGGATGGCGTTGAAGCCCGATGCGTTCAGCGCATCGAGGGCCTCCTGCGGGAACCGCGCATGCTCATCGCAATCGGCGGCGTGCGGCGCGACCTCCTTCTCGCACAACGCGCGGATTGCGGTCCGCAACTCATCGTGCTCCTCCGGCAACCGGAACACATCGAACGACGGATCACCAGCCATTACTGCCTCCTAAAGCTACTAGCGGGTAACTTTACCGTCCCGCTCACTGACCGAGTAATCGCTCCCGAAGCGCCCGGTCCTTGGTCAGAACCTCGGCCTCGAGATGCTCCTGGAACTTCTCCATCCGGACCCGCAGTGCCGGATCCGACGACGCCAGGATCCGCACCGCCAGCAGTCCGGCGTTACGGGCGCCGCCGATCGACACCGTCGCCACCGGGACGCCCGCCGGCATCTGGACGATCGACAGCAGCGAGTCCAGGCCGTCCAGTTTGGCCAGCGGCACCGGCACGCCGATCACCGGAAGCGTGGTGGCCGAGGCGACCATGCCCGGCAGGTGCGCCGCGCCGCCGGCCCCGGCGATGATCACCGCGATGCCCCGATCGGCCGCCCCGCGGGCGTAGTCCAGCATCCGGCCCGGGGTGCGGTGCGCCGAGACGACACCGACCTCGAACGGCACGTCGAACTCCGCGAGCGCCTCGGCGGCGGCCTCCATCACCGGCCAGTCGCTGTCGCTGCCCATGATCACGCCGACCCTGGGGTCACTCATGCCCGCTCCACCCATCTGTCCACTGCGCATGCGACAACCAGTGTGCCGCCCGCTCCGCTCGCTCACGCACCGAGCCCACCTCGTCGCCGAGCACGTTCACGTGGCCGATCTTGCGGCCGGGACGCTCGCCCTTGCCGTAGAGGTGCACGCGCGCGTCCGGGATGCGGCCGAAAAGGTGGTGCAGACGCTCGTCCATGGCCATCGCCGGGGCGGCCGGGGCGCCGAGAACATTGGTCATCACCGTCACCGGGGCCAGCGGCCGGGTGTCGCCGAGTGGGTAGTCCAGCACCGCCCGCAGATGCTGCTCGAACTGACTCGTGACAGCGCCGTTCATGGTCCAGTGCCCGGAGTTGTGCGGGCGCATCGCCAGTTCGTTGACCATCAGCGCACCGTCGACCGTCTCGAACAACTCGACGGCGAGCACGCCCACCACGCCCAGTTCCTCGGCGATCCGCAGGCCCAGCTGTTCGGCTTCGGCCGCCAGCGATGCAGACAACCCGGGCGCCGGCGCCAGCACCGTGACGCAAATCCCTTCGCGCTGAACGGTTTCCACGATCGGCCAGGCGGCACCCTGCCCGAACGGCGAACGCGCCACCAACGCCGAGAGCTCCCGGCGCATCGCCACTCTCTCCTCCAGGAGCACCGGCACACCGTCGGCGAGGTAGCCGCTCACCGCCTCCCGTGCGGCGGCCAGATCGTCGGCGAGCACCACACCGCGGCCGTCGTAACCGCCGCGCACCGTCTTGACCACCACCGGGCCGCCGATCAAGGCGGCGAACGCGTCGACATCGGCCAGCGACTCGACCGCACTGAACCGCGGCACCGGCGCACCGAGTTCGGCCAGCCGGCGCCGCATCGCAAGCTTGTCCTGAGCGAACACCAGGGCGCCGGGCGGCGGCAGCACCGTGACCCCGTCGGTGACGAGGGTGTGCAGCAGTTCGGTGGGGACGTGTTCGTGGTCGAAGGTCAGGGCGTTGGCGCCGGCGGCCGCCGCGCGCAGGGCGTCGAGGTCTGTGTGGGCGCCGATCACCACGTCGGGACTCACCTGCGCGGCCGGATCGTCGGCACTGACCGCCAGCACCCGCAGCGTCTGGCCCAGCGCGATCGCGGCCTGATGGGTCATCCGGGCCAACTGCCCGCCGCCCACCATCGCCACCACAGGTGTCCTCGGCACGGCGCATATCGTGTCATGACCGGCTTCAGGTGCGGTGACCAGCATCGCTACGCAACCTGAACTGGTTTTCCGTAGACTTTGCCGAGTGTCCTTCGCTGACGCCACGATCGCCCGGCTACCCCGCTCGATCCGGCCCTTCGCCGAGAGTCATCACGAGCTGATCAAGTTCGCCATCGTCGGCGCGACCACCTTCATCATCGACTCGGCAATCTTCTACACGCTCAAGCTGACGATCCTGGAGCCCAAGCCGGTGACGGCCAAGGTGATCTCCGGCATCGTCGCGGTGATCGCGTCGTACGTGCTGAACCGGGAGTGGAGTTTCCGCGACCGCGGCGGCCGCGAACGTCATCACGAGGCTTTGCTGTTCTTCGGGTTCAGCGGTGTGGGCGTGGTGCTGAGCATGATCCCGCTGTGGCTGTCCCGCTACGCGCTGGACCTCCAGGTCCCCAACGTCTCGCTGACCGTGGAGAACATCGCCGACTTCCTGTCGGCCTACCTGATCGGCAACCTGCTGCAGATGGGGTTCCGGTTCTGGGCGTTCCGACGCTGGGTGTTCCCGGACGAACTGGGTAACTCGGAGATGGCGCTGGAGTCCGCCCTGTCCTCCGGCGGGATCGCCGAGGTGATGGAGGACGAGATCGCCGTCCGCCGCACCCACCGCACGCCGCCGGCCGCCTAACGCTCCTCCGGCCCGTCGAGGTCTTCCCCGGTGTCGAAGATCTCGTGGTAGAGCAGTGAATGCACCTGCTCCACCTGCGGGATGTCGTGGAATTCCAACGGATCCTGGGACGCCGACTCGATGATCAGGGTTCCGGTGCGCACCATCCGGTCCAGCAGCCGGTGGTTGAACTCGACGCTGTTGATCCGGGCCAGCGGGATGTCGATACCGGCCCGGCTGAGCACACCGTGGCGATACATCACGCGGCGGTCGGTGATGACGAAATGCGTTGTGAACCAAGCCAGGAACGGCCGGACCGTCAACCAGCCCGCCAGCAGCAGCCAGACGGCGCCGATGACGGCCGAGACCACGTTCCTGGCGGTCGGCTGCCAGTCGGTCCGGCTCACCAGCGCGGCCAGGAAGGCGGCCAGCGCGGTGCTAACCAGCAGCGCCAGCACCGGTCCGATCAGCCGCTTCCAGTGCGGATGGCGGTGCAGCACCACGTGTTCACCGTCGGCCAGCAGATTGTCGGGATAGCCCATGATGTTCTCCTACGGCAACAACACCCGACTTCGCAAGGCGAACCGATGAGTGACACCGCAAGCCTCCGGGCGCTGATCGCCCGGCTCGACGAGGCGTCGGCCTGGCTTGAGGTGCATCCCGCCGAACATCCCGTCACCCGCCGGGTCGCCGAAGCGCTCAAGGAGATGCGCGCGGTGATCGACACCGGCAGCGGACCCACCGAAGCCGCCACCATGCAGAGCGAGGTGCTGGCCGCCGCCATGCCCGGCGAGGACGCGGAACTGGCCGACCTGGTGCTCGAGATCGGCGGACTCTGGCGGCGGCTCATCGGAACCCCGGGCGGGGCGAAACGCAGGCGGGGGACGTCACCGTTGCCGACGTTCGTCATCGCCGGCGGCCGTCCGGTGCGCTCGGCGCCGACGGTCGACGGCGGTCTGGACATCCTGGCGTTCGACCCGGCGACCGGCCGGCTGGTGCGCGACATGGAACAGCTGGAGGCGATCGTCATGCCCGCCGAGGCCGGCGCTCACCTCGTCGACGTCAAGACCTTCTACGACGAGGTCAGCACCCTGCGGCGCGAACTCGGCCTGCCGGCAGCCGCCCCACCGACGCCGGCTGCCGCGTTCGGCACGGCCGTCGACTGGCTCGCCACCGGTGCGCCGGCCCAGCCCTACCGCGCCGAAGTCGCAGGCGACGAATGGCTGATCCGGGTCGACGACTGGCCGGCGGACCCCACGGTCTACACCCTGTTCGTCAACAGCTACGAGGCGTTCGGCTTCGACGGCTGGCCCGATGACTGGTCTCGGCCGTGACGGAAACCGCGGGGACTAACATCGTCACCCATGACGACGATCGAACCGGACATCCACACGACGACCGGCAAGCTGGCCGATCTGCGCAAGCGCGTCGAGGAGACCCTGCATCCGGTCGGTGAGACCGCCGTCGAGAAGACCCACGCCCGGGGCAAGCTGACCGCCCGGGAGCGGATCCTGGCCCTGCTCGACGAGGGTTCCTTCGTCGAACTCGACGCGCTGGCCCGGCACCGCAGCACCAACTTCGGCCTGCAGGACAACCGTCCCGTCGGTGACGGCGTGGTCACCGGCTACGGCACCATCGACGGCCGCGACGTGTGCATCTTCAGCCAGGACGCCACGGTGTTCGGCGGCAGCCTCGGCGAGGTCTACGGCGAGAAGATCGTCAAGGTCCAGGAACTGGCCGTCAAGACCGGCCGGCCGCTGATTGGCATCAACGACGGCGCCGGCGCCCGGATCCAGGAGGGCGTTGTCTCCCTCGGTCTCTACAGCCGCATCTTCCGCAACAACATCCTGGCCTCCGGGGTGATCCCGCAGATCTCGCTGATCATGGGTGCCGCCGCGGGCGGGCACGTGTACGGCCCGGCGCTGACGGACTTCGTGATCATGGTCGACAAGACCAGCCAGATGTTCATCACCGGACCCGACGTGATCAAGACCGTCACCGGCGAGGACGTCACCATGGAGGAGCTCGGCGGCGCCCAGTCCCACATGACCAAGTCGGGCACCCTGCACTACGTCGCCTCCGGCGAGCAGGACGCCTTCGACTTCGTCCGCGACCTGCTGAGCTACCTGCCGCCGAACAACTACGCCGAGCCGCCGCGTTTCCCCGCGCCGCCGCACCCTGGTGCGATCGAGGACAACCTCACCGACGAGGACCTCGAACTCGACACCCTGATCCCGGATTCGCCGAACCAGCCGTACGACATGCACGAGGTGATCACCCGGATCCTCGACGACGACGAGTTCCTGGAGATCCAGGCGGGCTACGCGGGCAACATCCTCGTCGGCTTCGGCCGGATCGACGGCCGCGCGGTGGGCATCGTGGCCAACCAGCCCACCCAGTTCGCCGGCTGCCTGGACATCCACGCCTCGGAGAAGGCAGCGCGGTTCATCCGGACCTGCGACTGCTTCAACATCCCGATCATCATGCTGGTGGACGTCCCGGGCTTCCTGCCGGGCACCGGCCAGGAGCACGACGGCATCATCCGCCGCGGCGCCAAGCTGCTCTACGCCTACGGCGAGGCCACCGTCGCCAAGATCACCGTCATCACCCGCAAGGCCTACGGCGGCGCCTACTGCGTCATGGGCTCCAAGGACATGGGCTGTGACGTCAACGTGGCCTGGCCGACCGCACAGATCGCCGTGATGGGCGCCTCCGGTGCGGTGGGCTTCGTCTACCGCAAGCAGCTCGGCGAGGCGGCCAAGAACGGCGAGGACGTCGACGCGCTGCGGCTGGAGCTGCAGCAGGACTACGAGGACACCCTGGTGAACCCGTACGTCGCGGCCGAGCGCGGATACGTCGACGCGGTGATCCCGCCGTCGCACACCCGCGGCTACATCGCCACCGCGCTGCGACTGCTGGAGCGCAAGATCGTCCAGACCCCGCCCAAGAAGCACGGCAACATCCCGCTCTAGGAGATCAGAGTCATGCAACACGTGGACATCACCGAGGTCAGCGATCCGCACCTGCTGACCGTCGATGCCCCGGCCGAGCACCCGGTGACGGAGTTCCGGGTCGTCAAGGGCCAGCCGACCGACGAGGAGCTGGCCGCCGTGGTCACCGTGCTGGCAGCGGCGGCCGGTGCGACGTCCGCCCCCGGCCCGCAGGAACTCAACTTGTGGGGCCACCCGGTGGACAAGCTGCGGTACGGCTTCACCAGCTTCCAGATCGTGACGCTCAAGGACCGCTTGCACCTGAGGCGATGACCCGCGTCGTCCTCGGCTCCGCCTCCTCCGGCCGCCTCCGCGTACTGCGCAGCGCTGGAATCGACCCGCTGGTGCTGGTGTCCGGCGTCGACGAGGACGCCCTGATGGCTTCACTCGGCGATGCCGAACCGGCCGCGGTGGTCACCGCACTGGCCGAGGCCAAAGCCGAAGCGGTGGCCCGCGACCTCGACCCGGCAGTGACCGCGGACTGCGCGGTGATCGGCTGCGACTTCATGCTGTACGTCAACGGCGTTCTGAGTGGCAAACCCGGAACGCCGGAACAGACTCGGCGACAATGGAATTCGATGGCCGGACGTTCCGGTGAACTTTTCACCGGGCACTGCGTGATCCGGATGCTCGACGGCGAGACCGTCGCGACCGAGACCGCAGCAGCGGTGACCACCGTGCGCTTCGGCACCCCGACCGAAGCCGAACTCGAGGACTACATCGCCACCGGTGAGCCACTCGGGGTGGCCGGTGCGTTCACCATCGACGGCCTGGGCGGGTGGTTCATCGACGGTGTCGACGGCGACCCGTCCAACGTGGTGGGCCTGGGGCTGTCACTGACCCGCGGCCTGCTGGAGTCGGTCGGGCTGTCACTCGGCGCGCTCTGGAAGGCCAATCCGCCCCGGTGATCCGACGGTAGGCTGGCCTGGTGGCCCTGCCCCCCGATCCGAATCCCGCTCTGCAGCAATATGCGCACCCCGAGCGGCTGGTGACCGGCGACTGGCTTTCGGCCCACCTGGGCACGCCCGGTCTGGTTGTCGTCGAATCGGACGAGGATTTCCTGCTCTACGACGTCGGCCACATCCCGGGTGCGGTCCGGATCGACTGGCACACCGACCTCAACGAACCGCACGTGCGCGACTACATCAACGGCGAGCAGTTCGCGGAATTGATGGACCGCAAAGGGATTTCGCGCGACGACACCGTGGTGATCTACGGCGACAAGAGCAACTGGTGGGCCGCCTATGCGCTGTGGGTCTTCACCCTGTTCGGCCATCCCGACGTCCGGCTGCTCGACGGCGGCCGCGACCTGTGGCTGGCCGAGGGCCGCGACACCACCCTGGAGGTCCCCGACCGGGTGGCCACCGGCTACCCGGTGGTGCAGCGCGACGACGCCCCCATCCGGGCCTACCGCGACGAGGTGCTGGCCGCACTCGGTGTGGCCACCCTGATCGACGTCCGCTCCCCCGAGGAGTACACCGGCGAACGCACCCACATGCCGGACTACCCCGAGGAGGGCGCATTGCGCGCCGGCCACATCCCGACCGCGCGGTCGGTGCCGTGGGCCAGGGCGGCCGACGAGCGCGGCCGGTTCCGCAGCCGCGAGGAACTCGAGGACATCTACTCCTTCGTGAAACCCGGCACGGACACGATCGCCTACTGCCGCATCGGCGAACGCTCCAGCCACACCTGGTTCGTGCTGACGCACCTGCTGGGCATCCCCGGCGTGCGCAACTACGACGGCTCCTGGACCGAGTGGGGCAACACCGTGCGGGTGCCCGTCGTGGCCGGCCCAGAACCCGGGCGGCAACCGGGCCGGCTGTAGACGATGCCGGGGAACGTTCCCGCCGCACTGGCGGAGGTGGTGTCGGAGTTCGCCGAGGTGACCGGCCAGGACAAGCTCGCGCTGCTGCTGGAATTCGCCAACGAGCTTCCGGCGCTGCCCGCCGGCCTCGAGGAGGCGGCGATGGAGCCGGTGCCCGAGTGCCAGTCCCCGCTGTTCCTGCATGTGGACGACACCGACCGTGACCACGTCCGGCTGTTCTTCAGCGCCCCGGCCGAGGCGCCGACGACGCGCGGATTCGCCTCGATCCTGGCGGCCGGACTCGACGGGCAGCCGGCCACCGACATCCTGGCTGTGCCGGACGACTTCTACGCCGAACTGGGCCTGGCCAGGCTGATCAGCCCGCTGCGGTTGCGCGGTATGTCGGCGATGCTGACGCGAATCAAGCGCCGCCTACGCAGTTAGGGCGCAACCGGCTAGGGCTGGGTGCCCCCGTTGGACTGTCCCGGGACCCAGGCCATGATATCGCGCAGGAAATCGCTGTAGACGACGCTGTTGGGCGCATCGGCCACCACATCGAAGTAGAGCTTGCCGGTGACGCTGCCGTCCGGCCCGATCTGGCCGCCGCCGAAACCACCGGGCGCGTCGAACAGCACCGGGTAGTAGTCCCCGCTCTGGGCCCGCGCACCGAACCGCTGGATCTGCGGGTTCTGCTCGACGCCGTAGGTCTGGACGGTCAGCGTGGCGGCATACAGCTGGCCGTTGTGCGCCACGGCATCCGAACTCGGGCCGAACTCGGTGACGGTGTACCCGATCAGGTTGTTGCCTTGGTAGTCCTTGACCCGGATCTGGTCCCCGATCGGCTTGATGTTGTCAGTCGCCGATGCCGGCGCGGCGGTGGCCGCCCCGATGCCCACGGCGATCACGGTTGCGGCGACGGCTCCGGCGAGCTTCCTGAAATTCACCCTGACTCCCAACGTTGTGACTCGTGTGTCAAAAGAATATATGGCCCCCCTTGCCCACCAAGCGGAACGGGAAACGCTCTAGACTCCCCTGCGGCCCTATTCTTAAAGCCGGTTCTTAGAGTCGTGACAGCCCATAGGAGGCGCAGTGCCTGACCCGACGCCCAACCAGACCATCTCCAAGGTCCTCGTCGCCAACCGCGGTGAGATCGCGGTCCGGGTCATCCGGGCGGCCAAGGACGCCGGTCTGGGAAGCGTGGCCGTCTACGCCGAACCGGATGCCGACGCACCCCACGTCAAGCTGGCCGATGAGGCCTTCGCCCTGGGCGGCCAGACCTCCGCGGAGTCCTACCTCGACTTCGGCAAGATCCTCGACGCCGCGACGAAGTCCGGCGCCAACGCCATCCACCCCGGATACGGATTCCTTTCGGAGAACGCCGATTTCGCGCAGGCGGTCATCGACGCCGGACTGATCTGGATCGGCCCGAGCCCGCAGTCCATCCGCGATCTCGGCGACAAGGTCACCGCCCGGCACATCGCCGCCCGCGCCCAGGCCCCACTGGTTCCCGGCACCCCGGATCCGGTCAAGGACGCCGACGAGGTGGTGGCCTTCGCCAAGGAGTACGGCGTCCCGGTCGCGATCAAGGCCGCCTTCGGCGGCGGCGGCCGCGGCATGAAGGTGGCCCGCACCATCGAGGAGATTCCCGAGCTGTTCGACTCGGCCACCCGCGAGGCCATTTCGGCCTTCGGCCGGGGTGAGTGCTTCGTCGAGCGCTACCTGGACAAGCCGCGCCACGTCGAGGCCCAGGTCATCGCCGACCAGCACGGCAACGTCGTCGTCGCCGGCACCCGCGACTGCTCGCTGCAGCGCCGCTTCCAGAAACTGGTCGAGGAGGCCCCCGCGCCGTTCCTCACCGACGCGCAGCGCAAGGAGATCCACGAGTCGGCCAAGCGGATCTGCAAGGAGGCCGGCTACTACGGCGCCGGCACCGTGGAGTACCTGGTCGGCCAGGACGGGCTGATCTCGTTCCTCGAGGTCAACACCCGCCTGCAGGTGGAGCATCCGGTGACCGAGGAGACCTCGGGCATCGACCTGGTTCTCGAGCAGTTCCGCATCGCCAACGGCGAGAAGCTCGACATCACCGAGGATCCGACACCGCGGGGCCACTCCTTCGAGTTCCGGATCAACGGCGAGGACGCCGGCCGCGGCTTCCTGCCGGCCCCCGGCCCGGTCAACACCTTCATCCCGCCCACCGGTCCCGGCGTGCGCCTGGACTCCGGCGTGGAGTCGGGTTCCGTCATCGGCGGCCAGTTCGACTCGATGCTGGCCAAGCTGATCGTCACCGGTGCCGACCGTGAGCAGGCGCTGAACCGGGCCCGGCGCGCACTGGCCGAGTTCGAGGTCGAAGGTCTGGCCACCGTCATCCCGTTCCACCGCGCGATCGTCAGCGACCCGGCCTTCATCGGCGACGACAACGGGTTCACCGTGCACACCCGCTGGATCGAGACCGAGTGGGACAACACCGTCGAGCCGTTCACCGGCGGCGGTGCGGTCGACGCCGAGGAGAGCCAGCCCCGCCAGACGGTGGTCGTCGAGGTCGGCGGCCGTCGTCTCGAGGTATCGCTGCCGGGCGATCTCGCCCTGGGCAATGGCGGCGGTGGCGCCGATCCGGGCGTGATCCGCAAGAAGCCGAAGGCCCGCAAGCGCGGCGCCCACGGCGGCGCGGCGGCCTCCGGTGACTCGGTGACCGCCCCGATGCAGGGCACCGTGGTCAAGGTCGCCGTCGAGGAGGGCCAGACGGTCGCAACCGGCGATCTGGTGGTGGTGCTGGAGGCCATGAAGATGGAGAACCCGGTGACCGCCCACAAGGACGGTGTCATCACCGGCCTGGCCGTCGAGGCGGGCGCCGCGGTCACCCAGGGCACGGTTCTCGCCGAAATCAAGTAGGTCACGTGGCACACCCGGACATCAACGCCGGCGCGTACTACCTGCGCGCCCGGCTGGACGGATCGTGGGATGTCTGCGAGCCGATCACCGGCACCCCGCTCGCGGAGGTGGCGGCCGATCCGGACGGCGATGAGATCACCGTGCGCGGTGACGCCGCCGCAGCCCGGGCCGGCGCCGCAGCGGTGCGCCGTTACCTACTGCAGTTGGTCGCGCAACCGCGCCAGTGATTTGGCCAGCAGCCGGGACACGTGCATCTGCGAGATGCCGACCCGCTCGGCGATCTGGGTCTGCGTCAGCGACTCGAAGAACCGCAGCACCAGTACGGTGCGTTCGCGTTCCGGCAGCGCGGCGAGCAAGGGCCGCAACGCTTCCCGGTTCTCGATCTGGTCCAAGCTGAGATCGACGTCACCGAGGGTGTCGACGATCGCGGGGGCGTCCTCGTCATTGCCGCCTCCGCTGTCGATGGACAGCGTGTTGTAGGAACTCCCGGCCACCATGCCCTCGACGACCTCCTGGCGATCCATCCCGAGTTCGACGGCCAGTTCCGAGGCGGTCGGCGCCCGGCCGAGTCGCTGGGAAAGTTCGGCGGATGCGGTGCCCAGTCGCAGGTGCAACTCCTTGAGCCGCCGCGGCACCTTGACCGACCAACTGTTGTCCCGGAAATGCCTGCGGACCTCACCCATGATGGTGGGAACTGCGAAAGGCACGAATTCTGAACCGGTTTCGACGTCGTACCGGTTGACGGCGTTGACCAGACCGACGCGGGCCACCTGCACCAGGTCTTCCCGGGCCTCACCTCGCCCGCCGAAACGCCGGGCGATGTGGTCGGCCAGTGGGAGGCACCGTTCCACGATCCGCTCACGTTGACGACGAAACCCCGCGGAGCCCGGTTCCAGTTTTTTCAGTTCCCGGAACAGGTCCGGAACATCCGCATATTCGGAACTCGGCCGCGAAGAGGTGCCGGCCGCTCTGGACCTCACCGCTAGGTGCCTGCCCGCCTCGTGGTCAGGGTGATGCCGAAGACGCGGCCGTCCGGACCGTTCGGGTTCATGAACGTCGCCACGTCGTCGGTGAGCGAGCTGAGCACATGCCAGCTGAAGCTGCCAGGGGTCACCACGTCGAAGGTTTCGCACTCAGCGGAGGCCTCGACGACCACTACGTCGTCGCGGGGATCGACCACGACCACCAGCGTCGCGTCGGGAGCGGCCGACCGGATCAGCCGGGTGCAGGCTTCGTCGACCGCGAGACGCAGGTCCGCGACGGCATCGAAATCGAGGTCCGAGAACGTGCCGACCGCGCCGACCACGGTGCGCAGCACAGCGAGGTTCTCCAACTTGGCTGCGACCCGGAGCTCGACGGCCGCAACGCCACGAAGCGTCGGCGCACACTGGCTGTCGACGGCAACTGAATACTGACCAGTGCGCGGCAACTGAAAATTGACCAGCT
>ENA-UPXM01000645-UPXM01000645.1-activated-sludge-metagenome-genome-assembly--contig:-NODE-645-length-49331-cov-17.230396_pt1 | contig 49331 bp, 53 predicted proteins | sample MGYA00238178_ERZ772708 | MGnify/ENA primary metagenome ERZ772708 (study PRJEB29002, sample SAMN05720212) | activated sludge metagenome | isolation source: anaerobic digester from wastewater...
AGATTAGAAGAAGAAATTGCCGTGAGAAGGGGAGACAAATTTATTGTAAGGTTTTATTCTCCTTTAGAAACAATCGGAGGAGGAGAAATTATCGAGCCTTTGCCTTTAAAAAGAAAAAGATTTGATGAGAACCTTATCGAAGAGCTTAAAATTAAAGAAAAGGGAACAGGTGCCGATGTTATAGAAAAAATAATTAAGGACACAAAGTATTTACTCTCTGTTTCGGGTTTGGCAAAAACAACTGCCCTGACAGAAACAGAAGTTCAAGACAATATTGAAATATTGGAACAGGAAGAAAAAATAACTCTATTCAAAGTGAAGAATGACATGTATGTATGGCATAAAAGCTTTGAAATCGAAATTGAAGAAAAATTAGAAAAATATTTGTTTAATTATCATAAAGAAAACAAATATGCAACAGGAGCAAAGAAATCTGAAATTAAAAGCAAATTTTTCCCCAATCTTAAACAATTATTGTTTGATGTAATCATTCAGGCTTTTGTAGAAAAGGGTTTAATAAAACAAAGTGATGAATTTATATCACTTAATTATTTTACAATTGAATATGATGAGGATTACAGAAAGATTAAAGAAAGGGTACTAATGATTTTAGATGAAGTTAAGTTCGAATTATTGAAAATCGATGAACTGGCAGAAAAAATTAACCATCCCATGACAGATGATGTTCTTTCTTTAATGTTAACAGAAAAGGATTTAGTAAGAATAAATGATTTGGTTACAACAAGAGAATTATATGAAGAAGCAAAAAACATATTAGTTGAATTTTTAAATAAAAACAAAAAAATAAGTGCAGCTCAGTACAGGGATTTGATTAATACCAACAGGAAGACTGCAATAGCTCTTTTGGAACACTTCGATATGTTAAAACTTACAAAAAGAATAGAAAATGATAGAATACTACTAAATTTGACATAAAATTAATATTTTTCTTGACAAAATAAGTTTTTTTATGTAAGATTATTAAAAGTTTAATTTTTTGTAACAATCAAATTTAAGGAGCGTAATAAATGAAAGTCTTGATTGTTGATGATGAACTTTTAACCATTAAGAATCTTAAATATAGTTTCGAGCAGGATAATTATGAAGTGGAATCTACCGGTGACAGCAATGAAGCTTTAAAAAAAATTACAACGACTGATTACGATATTATAATACTTGATTTAGTGCTTCCTCAAACAAATGGTTTAGAAGTTTGTCAAAAAATTAGAGAAATATCGAATGTTCCGATTTTGATTTTGTCAGCAAACAATGATGATATGAGCAAAATCTTAGGATTGGAATATGGTGCTGATGATTATATTACCAAGCCCTTTAATATTTTAGAGCTTAAAGCACGAATGAAAGCAATTTTAAGAAGGACAAGAGGTACGAGCCAAAAAGCAAATGAACAGACTTTGGTGGTGGATGATTTTATAATTAATGCCTTAGGCAGGAAAGTAAGTCTTCATAAGCAGGAAATAAATCTTACCGCGAAAGAATTTGATTTGTTGCTTTTATTAATAACAAACCCCGGGAAAGTATTTTCCAGGGAGGAACTTTTAGAAATAATATGGGGTTATGAATACTACGGTGATTTGAGAACCGTTGATGTCCATGTTAGAAGATTGAGGGAAAAAATAGAAACGAAAAACAAGGCATATGAGTATATACTCACAAAATGGGGAGTAGGATATTATTTTAGAAACAGGAATTAAATGTCCTCGTACTGCCCATACTGCTGCATATTATGCAGCTTTTTTTAATTCAGTCATTACGATAGTAAAATCAGCTTGAATTTATCAGGTGGATATGGTAATATATTTGTGATGGGGATAGATAGGTGCTGGTGTGCCTCCTGGTCTTCAAAATCAGTTGCGGGGCGGAATCGTCCTGGGTGGGTTCAATTCCCACATATTCCCGCCAAATTAAGGAGATAAATTATGCCTAATTGTGTTTTGGTATGTGTAACAAGACAGAAAACAAGCGAAAAATTGATAAAAAAAGGAGTGGAACTGATAAAAGGAGAAGCTGGCAGCTGTTTAAATGTTATACATGTTGTAAATGAAAATGACAAGTTTTTGTATGGTTTAAGCGACGGAGATGCGTTAGAATATTTATTTGAAATTACTAAAGATGTGGGTGCTGCTAATCTAGTTGTTAAAAGATCCAAGGATGTAATAAAGACAATAGTAGAATATGCGGAAGAAATAAATTGCACTCATATTGTATTGGACCACTCGAACAATCCATCAAACAATTTTATCGCTAAGCTGCAGAGGAAGCTTCCTAATGTTGAGTTCATAATCTAGGATGCGAATATGGGCAGAATTTTATATATAATAAAATTTTTATTTGATAAAAATATTCCCATAAGGGAAAAGAGGTGGGTTATTATACCTCTTATTTACATATTGAGCCCTGCGGATTTGATCCCTTTTCCAATATTGGGGCTCGGAATAGTAGACGATTTGGTAATGCTTGGATTTTTATTAACAATAGTCTATGATAAAACCAAGAAATATTATTTTGATAAAAGACATGAAGACAAAGATATTATAGAAAATGTTGAATATGAAATTGACGAGGATGAGGAGAAATAACTCATCCTTATTTATTTGTAAAATAATACAAAAATGTCTTTATTTTTGTCGAAATACTTGTTAATATATAGTTAATAATATTTGGAGGTCTGTATATGAATAATAATTACAAGATTATCCGTACAATTTATGAAAATGCTTTTCAAAGAATTTTAGAATGCAAGGACGATGATACGGGTGCAATTTTCTACTCCAATATAATAACAAGCAAAAAGGTTATAAATTTAATAAACATAAACGATTTAAAAAAGATTAAATCCAATATATTAGAGTGCTACAATACAGAGGATAGAATTTATATATTTACAAAATCTTTAGAAACAGATTGCAGAAAGTTAACAGATTTAGCAAACAGTAACCTCACCATGAAACAACAGTTCAATCTTGCAGAAAAGTCAATAAATTTAGCCTCAAATATTTACAATATGACCGATGTAGTACAGCAGAAAATTTTGGATATAGACCGATTGTTCATCGATGATAATAATGATTTGATTGTTGACTGCAATCTGATATTTGAGCAGGAATATGATATAGCAGACAATGAAACATTTAAAAGATTGGGCAATATTATACATATGATTTTTTCCGGAATAGAAATTATTGATTATAACATATCCGACTCAATACCTCCTGACATATTGAAAATAATAGTAAGATGCCTTACAAGAGAATATGTTTTTCCAAACGATGCTTTGGTGGAATTAAAAAGGTCGCCTATTTTTAATATGCTTTTTGGAGAAGAAATTATTAATAATACTGTGGATATTGAACAACCTGAGGAACCGTCTCTTGTAATACACAATGAAGAATCGGACGATTATCTCAATATTTATTTGGAAGATAATCAACCAGCTAAAAAGAAAGCACTTATAAATAAAGATATCAAAAGAGCCGCTGTATCATTGCTTACAGTTGTTATGGTACTTCTTTTGGGTAATTTTATAATAAAAAAATTCAATAAAAATGATGAGGCCGAAGCAATTAACAACGTTAAACCACCTTTGCAGGAGGCACCTTCAGAAACACCGGTTGAAGAAGAACCTGTTTACGAGTCAACAGATATTCATTTCAGTGAAGAGCTGTTGGAGAGCATCGGATATGAAGGAGCAAAAGCACAAAAAGATACCGATATATATGTGGAAGGAAGCTCTTCCTTAACAGTGGCCAATAGTGGACAGGATAAAGTTAAAGCACTGTTTGCAGCTGTTGATTTCAAAGATGATAATTTCAACTATATGCTTATGAAACAAATAGGGGTTTCAGGAAAAATCAAATCACAATATGATACTCAAGCTCGGGTAGTTTTTGAAGCATATAAAGATGGTGTTATAAAGTCAAATTTTCATTCATTGGTTAATATATATGATGATATATGGTCACAGTTTACAGTACCTATTAATGTAACGGAAGCTGATGTCTTGTATATTTATTTGGAATATGAGGGTGAAAATAAAGTGTGGATTGATTCCTTGTTTATTGACGTAATCAAATAATTAATCAAACTGACTATTGGAACGACCCGGTCGTTCTTTTTTTTACAAAATTATTAATGTTTACTGAACTTTTTCTTAAGTTTATACGTCTAATATATGGACTGATGTGTAAAAGAGAGGTGGAAGATGGATATAATCAGAATGCAAGGTGTTTCAAAAATTTATAAATCAGGTCAAATTCAAGTGGAAGCTTTAAAAAACATTTCCTTCAATATTAAAGAAAAAGAATTTGTTTCAATTATGGGACCTTCCGGCTCGGGAAAATCAACACTGTTAAACTTAGTGGGATGCTTAGACCATCCTACAAGCGGAACATATGAATTAGCAGGAAATCAGGTTGACAAATTAAGCGATTCTAAAATGTCAGATGTAAGGAACCAATTTATCGGATTTGTATTTCAAAGCTTTCATTTGCTGCCAAGGATGACTGCAATAAAAAATGTTGAAATTCCTTTAATATATAGGGGAATGAGCGATAAAAAACGAAGAGAGCTGGCCGAAAATGCATTGGAGCTGGTAGGACTGAAGGACAGAATGACACATTTGCCTGCTCAATTGTCGGGCGGCCAGCAGCAAAGGGTAGCTATAGCCAGGGCTATCGTAGGAAATCCGTCAATTATATTAGCGGATGAGCCTACAGGAGCATTAGATTCAAAATCAGGCGAATTGATTATGGAATTATTTGTAGAATTAAATGAAAAAAACTCAATGACCGTCGTTCAGGTAACTCACGAAGAATTTATTGCAGAATACGGCTCAAGAATCATAAGACTTGTGGATGGTCAAATAGTATCTGATGATGTAGTGGAGGTTAAAAATGTATAAAAAAATTATATCGATAGCAATAGTATTAGGATTAGTATTTTTCGGCGGATATTTAACGGCAAAGTGGCTTATTCCTAAAGATACGGAAGCATCTGCAGGTCCAAGATATTCAACAAAGGCAGTTGAAAGAGGAGATATAAAACAAGGAGTTAATTTATCAGGGCAGCTTAGCGGTAACTGGGGAGGCTCAATAACAGCACCAAGACCTGAAGGTATAACTGATTCAAACGGTATGAGCGTATCGGTAACATATACTGTTGAAGAAGTGTTTGTTGAGCCTAACCAAATGATTAAAAAGGGAGATAATTTAGTTCGTTTATCTGCCGTAAACTTAGGTGACATTTTGACTGAATTGACCGACAGCATTCAAAAGAAACAGGAAGATATTCAGGCAAAAATATCTAACTTAGAAAAAATATTAAATAAGGATGTTACAGATATAAGTCAGGTTAATGCTTATGATGGAATAGTATTTAGAGCACCTATTCGAGGACGAATTACAGAACTTTCGGTTGAAGAGGGTGAAAAGGTAGAAAACTTCAATATTGCTACTATTGTTGATGACAGTATGGTGAAAATTTCTTTCAAAGTTAATACATATGAGTTTGAAAGTTTGAAGGAAGGTCAAAAAGTATTGCTGCAGTATAGAAAGACAACGGAACATGGCTCCCAGCTTGCTTTTGACGGTTTCTACCCCGGGACTATAAAAAAATTGAACAAGAATAAGGTGCCCAACGGTATGACATATGTACATACAGGTACAATTGAAGCTGAAAACCCCGGTCTTGTACAACCCGGAATGACTGTTTCTATTTATACCGAAAACAATGGAATTCCTGTAACTGCCTTATCATATACAGGAGAAGTAAACTCATTCGTAAATGAAAAGAAAGTAACTTATTCTTATCTTCATGGCGGTGAAAATTCTAATGTAATTGCTACTGAAGTTTATGTAAGCACAAATGAATTTGTTGAAGAAGGAGACCTGCTTGTCCGTATAGCTGGAAGTGATGTAACTCAACTTATTCAAAATGATATAGATGAAATAACGAATGCATACAAAGAAATAGAAAATATTTACAGAAGAATAGATAAAATATCCGAGCTTACATCAAAGTTAATGGTTACGGCTCCCACAGACGGAATGGTTGCTTACGTTAATTACAGAGTCGGTGACCAGATAACAGCAAACGAGCAAAGCGACCAGTGGTCCTTGATGCTGATGGATGTGTATAATACTGATGAAATGTATATCTACACAAATGCTTCGGATTTGGATGTTCTTTACATAGCTCAGGATGCGCCTGTTATAGTAACGGTTGATGCACTTCCCGGAGAAACTTTCGATGGCAAAGTAATGAGATTGGATTCCTATACGGATTACAGAACCGGGGAAACTGTATATAACGTGCAAATTAGAGTCGAGGGGCGAGAAGGATTAAGGCCCGGTATGAATACAAACTGTTTTGTAGACTCCGGAGAATCATTAGATACACTTTTAATACCGATTGAAGCTGTCTTCGAAGAAAACGGAAAACAAAAAGTTGAAATTCTTAAGGAAGATAACCAGGTAGAGGTAGTTGAAATTGAAACAGGTTTAATGAATGATATGTATGTTGAGGTTATAAGCGGATTAGAAGAAGGGCAGCTTGTTGTTACCGGCAGCACTAAAGATTTGATGCCCAGTCAGTCTGTGCCTGAGAGCGATATAATACTGCCCGGTACAAACAAATAAGGGGTGATGATAATGCAAGCAAGAGGGAATATTTCTAACCTGTTTGTAAGGTTGAAATTTTCTGCCATGATGGCATTAGACGGCATAACATCAAATTTGCTTAGAACATTTTTAACAGTCCTTGGTATTTCCATCGGTGTTGCAGCTGTAATCAGCTTAATGGGCATCGGTGAAGGTGCGAGAAGATCTATAGTAGCACAATTTGAAAGCTTGGGTGAAAATGTTATTGTTATTAAATCAAATGCTGATAATGTAAAATTTGAAATAGAAGAAGCAGAAATACTGCCGGAAAGAGTAACCGGGATTGAATATGCAACTCCGGTCATATATACGGAAGACACACCTGTAAGGTGGCGAAGAGATGAAAGTGAAATGAATATTGTGGGAGTAAATGAAAGTTATCCACAAATAAAGGACCACCCCGTAATCAGCGGAAACTTTTTTTCATCCCTTCATGTAAAACAGAGGTCTCCGGTTGTGGTTTTGGGCTATAATGTTGCTAAATCGCTTTTAAACGGCAGAAGTCCGGTTGGCTATACCATGAAAATTGACGGTATAAACTACAGAATAATAGGAGTTCTGGGAGAAAAAGGAGAAGGTAAGGGAGACGGAATCGATGATAAAATTGTAATACCCTATACTTCTGCTATGAAAATAGCAAAAACAAAGGATATATTAGAAATATGGGCAAAATCCAACAGTGCCGAAGATGCGGAACTTGCAATGGTTCAGCTTGGAAGAATATATAAAAGGAAAGTCGGTTTAGGAAGCAATATTAAACCGAGTACTGAGGAAGGCGAGCAGCCTCCGGGAGAAGGCGGAGGAATGGATATGCCAATAGAGGAGCCAATGTCTGAACCTGTTCCTGAAGAACCGGAAGAACCGGGTGAAAAAGAAAATGTCTTTGAAAAGGGTGAAGAGCCGCTTACAATTACTAGTTTAAATAATTTAGTAAAGGAAGCTGACCAGGCAAACAGAATAATGACGGTACTACTTGGAGGTATTGCTGCTGTATCGCTTCTGGTAGGCGGTATAGGAATTATGAACATAATGCTTGTGGCAGTGACGGAAAGAACAAGCGAGATAGGAGTAAGAAGAGCTTTAGGAGCTAAGAAGGAAGATTTATTAATTCAGTTTTTATTGGAAGCTGTCTATGTAAGCATAATCGGATGTGTTGCAGGAATTGTTCTTGGTGCTTGGGCAATAAGTATTGTGGCAAAATACGGACTTTCTGCAGTTGTAAGTCTTGATTCGATCAGAATAGCAGTATTTGTTGCACTGACTTCCGGACTTTTGTTCGGTGTATATCCTGCAATAAATGCTTCAAATTTACCGCCGGTTGAAGCATTGAAAAGACAGTAAGAACGTTTGGTGACATGCTTTTCTCGGTGCCAGGCACCATGGCGGTGCCTGGCACCAATGTCTATGAGGTTTTAATTTCAAAACCTCTTTTATTTTATATTATTTTATTGTATAATACGGTAAGAACAGGTATTGGAGGTAATAATGGAATTAAATCTATCAGTTGGGTTAAAATACAAGGAAGAAAAAACTGTTACAATAAATGATACCGCAAAAGTTTTCGGCAGCGGTGCTGCTGAAGTTTTTGCAACGCCTATGATGATTGGTCTAATGGAAGCAGCTTCCATGAATGCCGTAAAAAATTTTTTGCCAAGGGGCTGTTCAACTGTTGGAACCTTAGTTAATGTAAAACACATGAGTGCTACAAGAGTCGGCAAAAAAGTGTGGGCAGAAGCAGAGCTTATTGAAATAGACAGAAGGAGATTGGTTTTTAATGTGACAGCTTATGATGAAGACAAAAAAATAGGAGAAGGAACCCACGAAAGATTTGTTATTGATGATGAAAAATTCATGAGTAATTTGAAATAATTTGTCATTGCTATGAAAAGGAGTAATTTATGAGATGTCCAAAATGTAATTATACAGAGAGCAAGGTTATTGATACAAGACCTACCGATGATGGGTTTAAAATAAGACGTCGAAGGGAATGCATAGAATGCGGACATCGTTTTACTACATACGAAAAAATAGAAGAAACTCAAATTGTAGTAATTAAAAGAGATGGAACAAGGCAGGGTTATAACAGAGATAAAATAATAAACGGTCTTATCCGTGCTTGCGATAAACGCTCCGTAAGTCTTGAGCAAATTGAAAAAATTGCGGATAAGGTTGAAAAACAATTGTACAATACATTTCAAAATGAAGTTTCAACCGAAATTATCGGGGAATTGGTCATGAATGAACTTCAAAATGTGGATGATGTGGCATATGTAAGATTTGCATCAGTTTACAGAAAATTTAAAGACATTGATACTTTCATGGATGAATTAACAAAAATTTTAAATGAAAGAAAAAAGTAAGGTGATAAGATGTATATAAACTTAGATGTTCTTAATATTACAAACGGCAATACACATATCATAGACTCCGTATTTGGCAGGATGAATATTGAAAAAATTGAAGCAGGGAAACTTAAATTGTTGACCGGCAGAATAATAACCACAGACCCGGTATTATTGTATGATGATGAATGTTTTTCGGAGCATGTTAAGCCGGGATTATATACTGTCAATATATATGTTGGAAAATGCGGAAAAAGAAAAAAACAAACTGTTGCCGCCGAGCTGAGAATCAATGAAAATGTGCCTGTTAAATGGGAAATGGCTTTATTGGAAGGTGAATCCGCAAAAGGGTTCAGCAGCGACGAATTTATGGGATATGAAGTTGAAAACGGGCTCGGATGTTTCATGGATGAAAAGGTCATGGAAATGCTTGATATTATGAGCGAAGAAGAATTAAATGATTATGAAACAAAAGTAAAGGATGCGGTACGACAAAGTGACAGCTCATGTGCAGATATAATTATGGATGAAGAAAAAGGTCTAAACATAATTGTTTTTGCCAGCGGCTGGAATGAAGGAACATTCCCTACTTATTACGGTTTTGACAAGAATAATAAACTATCCCGGCTTGTAACTGATTTTATGGTAATAGAAAAGTAGTACTGCCTAACCGATACTTCTCCCTGCAAGCCCTATTTTTCAGAGTCTTTTTTTGCGTTTCTTAAATAATTATTAAAAACACATATATAAACATATACATTCTTGAAATATTAATTAATTGGTGATAAAATAAATAATCTATTAAATATGACGAAGGAATACTATGAATAAGAAAATCAACAAATATGATATTGGCCTTATAGTATCTATAATAATTATTAGTCTTTTCTTTATTTTGTATGGCGGTCGGGATGCCGTGATCAGCAATAGCAAAACAGCATATATTTATTCTAACAATAAATTGGTGGGAGAATATGTTTTAACCGACGATTATAAGGATGTAGTTAACATAGAATCTGAAACAGGTTATAATATAATGCATATTGAAAATGGACAAATTTGGATACACGAAGCAAGCTGTCCCGATAAAATTTGCATATATCAGGGCAAAATATCAAAAAACGGCGAGATGATTGTATGTATTCCAAATAGAATGTTTATAAAAATTGTAGACGAAAATGACGAAAGTGAAATTGATTTCATAGCTGATTAGAAAGAGAATATTATGAATAAAATCCATAGGTATATTTTTTTATCGCTTTTGACTGCGGCAGCGCTGATACTTAGCATAATAGAAGGTATGATGCCATTACCTTACATAGCTCCCGGAGCAAAGTTAGGTTTATCAAATATTGTAATACTATCGACAGTAGTTGTATTTGGTTTTAAGGATGCTCTTCTTGTTGTTATAATAAGAAGTATTCTTTTAATGCTTGTTGCTACAAATCCCATTACATTTATTTACAGTATTGCGAGCGGTATCGTAAGCACAATTGTAATGTCATTGGCATGTAAGTATTTAAGCAATATTTTTAGTTTAATCGGGATTAGCGTTTTGGGAGCAATGGCACATAATACAACTCAGGTAACGGTGGCTGCAATATTGTTTACTACCGTGAACTTGTATTATTATTTGCCCATATTGTCATTGGTAAGTATTTTTACCGGATGCTTTGTAGGATATACAGCAATTTTTGTAACAAACAACTTGGAAACCACTGTTAAAACTTGGAGGAGAGGCGTGTAATGAGAAAAGGCAATTCTTTTTATTTGATATTACTCATACTTACATCTGTAATTATAGGAACAATTTTAGGTAAGGCATTTTCAAATATGCTTCCCATACTAAATTATGGCGAAGGAATTGGTTTTGGTCCTGCAACTTTGGATTTGAACATTTTCACTATTACATTCGGATTCAGCGCCAGACTGACTGTTGCAGGAATAATCGGTCTGATTGCAGGAATAATAATATTCAGAAAACTATAAGGATTAATATGAAGAAAATAGTATTGGCATCAAATTCTCCGAGAAGAATTGAAATGATGAAGAAATATGTAGACATAATAACTTATATTCCTGATATCGTAGAAAAGGTAAATTCTTTTGATTACCCCCAAACAACGGTTATGAAGGTAGCTTTTGAAAAGGCATTAAATGTCTATTTAAAATATAAAGAAAATGCACTGATTATAGCTGCAGATACAATCGTATATTTAGACGAAATAATGGGCAAGCCAAAAGATGAAGCAGAAGCTTATAAAATGCTTAGTCTGCTTTCAGGAAAAACTCACTATGTGTTTACAGGTATTTGTATAATTGATACAGAAAGCTCAAAAAAGATAGTGGATTATGAGAAAACTCAAGTTGTGTTTAATGAGCTTACAGAAGGATTAATTAAAAGATACTTGAAAACATATGAGTATTTGGATAAAGCAGGAGCATACGGTATTCAAGGATACGGAGAATTATTGGTTAAAGAAATACATGGATGCTACAATAATGTAAAAGGGCTGCCTATTGCAAAACTGAATAATTTGCTTTCAAAACATTTTTCTTACGACTTGCTGTAATCAAATATTGCATAGTGGGGGATAAAATGGACAATACTAATTATACCATAAAATCATTGCCTGCAGATGACAGGCCTCAGGAGAAACTATTAAAATATGGAGCCGGTGCATTGTCTAACTCAGAGCTTATTGCAGTAATTTTAAGGACAGGAACGAGGGAAGAAAATGTTGTTATGCTGTCTCAGAGGATTCTAAAGGAAGGCGGCAAAGGGCTTCGAAATATTGCAGAAGGAAGTCTGGAAAAGTTTAAATCCTACAAGGGAATCAGTGACGCTAAGGCTGCAAAGCTTATGGCTCTTGCAGAAATAAGCAAAAGAATGAGCACATTAAAAATTGAAAAATTAAAGATTTCTTCTCCTGATGATGCAGCTGTGATGATGATGGAAGAAATGAGATATTATCAAAAAGAGTATTTTAAAATAATGCTTTTAGACACCAAAAACAACGTAAAAAAGGTTTCTGAAATATCAGTGGGAAGCTTAAACAGTTCAATTGTCCATCCTCGGGAAGTATTTTATGAAGCAGTCGTAAATTTGGCTTCTTCAATAATATTAGTTCACAATCACCCCAGCGGAGATTGCGAGCCCAGCCATGAGGATATTGTTTTAACAAACAGGTTGGATGAAAGCGGCAAAATTTTGGGAATCAGAGTTTTAGATCATATAATAATCGGTGACGGCGTATATTTCAGTTTTAAGGAAGAAGGCTTAATTTAAAATGAAAGGATACATAAATGGGACTATTTGATTTTTTTACTCAGAAAATAGGAATAGATTTAGGAACATCAAACACCTTAGTATATGTAAACAATAAAGGAATTACTTTAAATGAACCATCAGTGGTTGCAATAAACACGACGTCATATGAGGTATGTGCAGTCGGTTTTGATGCAAAAGCAATGCTTGAGAGAACTCCAAAGACCATAAGGGCGATAAGACCGTTGCAAAACGGAGTAATTGCAGACTTTGAAATCACAAGGGCAATGATAAAATACTTTATAACAAAGGCTCTTAACAAAAAAAGATTTATTAAATCAAATATAGTAATAAGTGTTCCCGTGGGAGTTACTTCAATTGAAAGAAGAGCAGTGGAAGAAGTAGCATATGATGCCGGTGCAAGGAAGGTAAAACTTGTTGAAGAACCTATGGCAGCTGCAATTGGCGCCGGGCTTAATGTAGACCAGCCGATAGGCAATATGATTGTTGATATAGGAGGGGGTACAACCGAGATTGCAGTAATATCACTGGGAGGAATTGTTGAAAGCGATTCTCTAAGGATTGCAGGAGATGATATCGATATTAATATTAAGGAATATATCAAAAATAAGTATAAAATGGATATAGGTATTGTTACTGCTGAAAATATCAAAAAAGTATTAGGAAATGCAAGCAAGGAATATTATAAAAGAATCATAGATTCAGATGAAAGAATTGACAGCAAAGAAGCAAATGAAGACAATGAAGATTTTGAAATCAATGAAGATAATAAAGATAAAAAAGATTTAAAAGACAAGAAAGACAAAAAAGAAAAAAAAGATGAAAAAGAAAATAAAAAAACCGATTATGTTCAACAAATGGAAATAAGGGGAAGGGACATTGTGTCGGGACTTCCGTTAAAAATAACAATAACAAGCGATGAGGTGAGAGAAGCTATTCTTGAAACCGTAAATTCAATTGTTAATGCCATAAAAAGGGTTCTTGAAAGAACACCTCCCGAATTATCTTCAGATATTTATACTAATGGAATATACTTAAGCGGTGGGGGAGCGTTGTTAAAAGGCTTGGATATATATCTTGAAAAGGAAACCGGAATAAAAGTATTTATTGCAGATAATCCATTGCAAAGCGTTGCTTTGGGTGCAGGCAAAATCAGTGAAGAATTATAATGAGAAATTACGTGGCAATTTCTTCTGATGTTTGAAAGCGGTGAGTAAATGAATTTTTTGAAAGAGCATTTCAAGAAAATATTATTTTTTCTTACAATTTTCATATTGATAATAATGATAGGACTGTCATCAATCGGACGATTTGAAGGAGCAGATTTAGGCTTTATCGGCAACTTGATAGCAGGCTTTCAAAAGCTCACCTATAAGACAGGCAATACACTTACAAATTCATTCTATTCCGTACAGGATATCGTGAAAATGCGTGAAGAAAATATAATGCTCACTGAAAGTATTTATAAACTCAGGGAGCAAGTAAGGATATTGGAGAATATTATCAATAAGTCCGAAGCTTTGGAAACGGAATACGAAATGAGGAAGAACCTTACTTATGACTATGTTGTTGGACAAGTAATCGCTATTGATGATTCTAATTGGTTCAGCAGATTTACAATCGACAAGGGAGAAAATGACGGTATACGACAAAATGACATAGTTATACAAGCAGTGAAAACGGATGACGGCATAGTACAGATAGGTCTTTTAGGCATTGTTACTCAAACTTCATCCGATTGGGCTAAGGTTATTACACTTTTAGACGAGGGCTGTAAGGTAAGCTTCAAAAATATTGAAAACGATGAGAGCGGAATTGTACAGGGAAGTATTGACGGCAATGTAACAGGATACTTTTTCAACAGCAAAGCCGGTGCTGAAAAAGGTGATAATCTCGTTACATCAGGAATAGGAGAAATTTATATTCCTGATATTTATATAGGTGATGTAAAAGATGTTGTTAAAACAACAGATGCTTCTACCCTAAGAATTATTGTGGAGCCTGCTGTTGATTTTACAAAGATAAGCAGAGTATATGTACTTACAAAATAATGATTAGAAAGGCTTAATAATGAAAAAGCTTATTCTTATGTCTTCCTTAATAGTTATAGGTTTTGTATTCCAAACATCATTTATTGGCTTTTTTAACTATTTTAAAATTCTTCCAAATATTCCGCTGATTTTATTGGTGATATTTGCCATGTTATCGGATGGGGTAGAGGGAGGAGTTCTGGGGATTCTGACAGGGATTTTGCATGATGCCATGATTTATGATGTCTTTGGAATATATACTTTGATTTATTTTATTATAGGCGCAGTAATAGGAGCCTTCAGCGATGAAATGCTCAGAGAAAATAAGCTTGTTTACAGTGCCGTAACCGGTATTTCAACTGTAGTGATGCATTTATTATTATTTCTTATTTTATTCTTTTTAAGATTCAGAGTACATTTAGCAAAAAGTATATTGCCAAATATACTTTTTGAAACAGCATTAAATGCTGTGCTTGTTATATTTGTGTTAAAATTTGTTATATATATTTTTGATAGATTTAATGTAAAGGCATGAGGTGAAATGATAAAGTTTTTTAAAAATCGCTTTAATATATTATACTTGATAATAGTTTTGTTGCTTATCATTTTAGGTTTTAGAATGGCTGTACTCACCATTGTTGAAGGACAGGAATACAGACAAATTGCAGATATAAAGAAAATTAAGGATATCCCCGTTAAAGCACCCAGGGGGAAAATTTTTGACAGAAACGGCATAATTCTTGCCGACAATGTGTCCAGCTTTACCGTGCAAATGTACACGGATGAAATAAAACCTGAAGATTTTAATGAGATAGCATATAAACTGTCAAAAATATTAGATGAAAATATGGAAAGACCAATAGATGATTTTCCTATTGAGCTTGATACATTTGATTATATAAATGAAAGTGTTGAAATAATTGACAGCGATTTAAATCTTGAAGAAGAAATTGAAGTAAACTATTACCGAACCGCTGAAGAAAAAGTAATAGAAAAAGTCAAGGAAAATATTCATGAATGGCTGAACTTCAGCATTTCTATATACGGTGAGAATTTTTCTCCCAAACAAAGGGTTCATGCAGCCATTATAAACGATAATGTACCAATAAACTTAGAGGGCGATAAATTTGAATATGAGGATGAAATGCTTATACAAACTGATTCGGATTTAACTGAAGCAGAAAATGAAACAACTGAGCAAAAAACTCCCATACAAATTTGGCTTTCAGAACATAATTTAAAAGAAAATATAAGTGCTGAAGAAGCAGTGGCACAACTTTTGGTCAACAACAATAAATATTTATCTTCACTTTTTTCCAATTCAAAAATAAGGAGACTTTCCTATGAATTTATTATTCAAAAGGGAGTAGAAAATATTAAGCTTAACGAGTTTTCATTTATACAGGACGAAGAATATGAAAACATCAAAAGAGATTTAAATGCATTGAATGAAGAAATTACTATGGACACATCGGCTAAAGATGATTTTGTTATTTTGACCATGAAAAACTCTATAGATAATTTGCTTCAGACAGTATATCAGGGAAATGAAAAAATTATGCCCGGAGCAATTCTTATAGAAAGACTGAAAGAAATTTATCCCGACTTGCCGGTTAAATTTGTAGAAAACGGTGAACTTGGAGTATTTGAATATACAGATACAGAAACCCGGAACAAGTATTTTAATCAACAGCATATGGAATACAGCACTACAGCCTATGATTTTATAAAAGAAATAGCTTTTAAAAATTATGATGTCTTATACAATTTGGTTACGGATGATAACATAAAATATTATTCCCAAATAGAGCTTTTAAAATATGTAAATCCTTCAATATCAATAAACGAATGGGAATACACACCTTTGCGAAACAAGAAAAACTGGATTAATAACAATGTAGAACTAGATGAAGAAACTGATGATTACTCAGCAAAAAAAGTATTTGAAATGCTTAGAGAGTCCTTAAAAATACCTGAAGAAATCAACGATTACGATATGCGAAATATGATGGTAATCAGGGAAAGGTATAACATAAAAAGCTATCTTTCATACCACCCCGTGGATATTTGCTATAGTATTTCACAAAAAACCGTTGCAATGATTTCTGAAAGACATCATGAATTAAACGGAATAAATATAGAAATTGAACCGCTAAGGTATTATCCCCAGTATGAAAGCGCCTCCCATATTATAGGTTACCTGGGGAAAATTGCTCAGGATTATGAATTGCACGAATATGTCGTTGAAAAGGGCTATAGTACAGATGACATAATAGGCAAGACGGGGCTTGAAGAAAAATTTGAGGATTATTTAAGGGGAGAAAAGGGTAAAAAAACTGTTGAAGTAAACAATGTGGGAAGAACAATCCGCTCAGTATCAAGCGAAGCGCCTGTTCCCGGCGATGATCTGTATTTAACCTTGGATCTTAGGCTGCAGAAAAAAGCAGAAGAATCTTTGAAGAAAGGTCTTGAAAAAATACGTGAAGGCGGAGTATTTGAAAGCGAATGGGGAGATTTTCAATTTAGAGACAAATATGAAAATGCCTATTCGGGAGCATTGGTTGCACTTGATGTTAAAACCAATGAAGTCTTGGCTTTGGCAAATTACCCGGCATATGACTTGAATTTGTTTTCAACGGGAATTACCACAGAGAACTGGAACAGCCTGTTAAACGATTCAAAAAACCCTTTGGCTCCAAGACCGCTTTACAATATTGCAATGCTAACGGCAATACAGCCGGGCTCCACCTTTAAAATGATTACATCCTTGGCTGCCTTGGAAAAGGGAGTAAATCCTAATACTACGGTGTATTGTGCAGGAACCATGAAGGTAGGGGATAGAGATTTCAGATGTTGGATTTATAACATGTTCGGAGGAAGGCACGGCTCTCAAACAATGTATCAGGCAATAATGAATTCCTGTAACTTTTACTTTTATACAACAGTCTTAGGTGAAAATTTAGCAACTCACCAAAAGCATACCGTGAAGGTTGATGCCGAGGATATAATAGAAATGGCAAGCAAGTTTGGATTAGATTCAAAAACAGGAATTGAGATTGACATACCCCAGGAAGCTTCAGGCGGAGTTCCGAGCATAGAAGGTAAAAAATCCGGAATTCGTGTTTACCTAAGATTATTTCTAGAAGCAAACATCGAAAGATATCTTAATGACGGGGTTGTTATAGATGCATCGATGAAAAATGAAATTATAGAAGAAATTGCAAGCTGGATAGACAGGGATGAGCTGATGACCAGAGCCGAAGTCTATGAAGGACTATTAGCATTAAATTTAAACCCCGATAAAACAAACGATAATTATGTACCCTTAGTCGATATAATAAAATATTCATATTTAAACCAAGCAACATGGACAGTGGGAGATAATTTAAATATTAGCATAGGTCAGGGAAATAATGCCTATACAGCATTGCAGATGGCAAATTACGTTTCTTCCATAGCAAGCGGCTTAAGAAGAAATGTCAGCGTAGTAAAAGAAATAAAAACTTATGACGGAAAGAAAACAGATTATATTCCGCTTAGGGAATCCGAAAAAATTGAATTGTCCGATGACAGCTATTTAGATATTGTAAAACATGGGATGAAGCTTGTTTCTTATGATGACAGTGCAAAACCATTTGCAACCTTCCCTGTTGAGGTAGGCAGCAAGACCGGTACGGCTCAAAATCAAGGAATCAATCCTGAAACAGGACAGCCTTATGATGATTTTGCGTGGTATGTTGCATTTGCACCTTACGATGACCCGCAAATAGCCGTAGCATGTGTACTTTTTGAAGGAGGCTCGGGACGTTATCCCATTCCGATAGTGAGAGAAGTTATAGGAGAGTATTTAAAGATAAACGGTTTGATTGAGTGACAAAGTGCAGAATAGTCGTTATAGGGGGATAAAAAATGAATGTTATATTAACAGGTTCACAAAAAAACAATATAGGCAAGACAATAATAAGTATAAAGTTAGCAATTGAGCTTGCAAACTCAGGCAAAAATGTTCTAATGATGGATTTGTCCTCGGGAAAGATAAAAATGTCAGAATACTTGAATGTCAATGAAGATATTATTTATGACATAGTTGATGTTGTAAATAAAACTTGCACCTTGGAACAGGGTATTATAGAAATTAACGAAAATTTATCGCTGTTGCCATGTCCCAGAATAGCCGGCAAAATAAATGAAATAAAAAAAGAATCATTTATAAACTTACTCCAAAGTGTAGAAGTCTATGATTATGTTATAATAGACGCAGACAAATTAACATCCGTATTTATAGATTTTTCAATAATTAATAATGCAATAACAATCAATAACAATGATTTCTCATGTATAAAGGAAATAAATACGGATAAAACAATTTCTTCTAATGCCGGTAACTTTATTGTTGCAATAAACAAGTACAACAAAAAGAAAGCTAAAAAAGGAATTATGATGAAGAGCAATGATATTGAAAAGTTAACTGAAACAACAATTTCAGCTTTAATTGAAGAAAATATAAAGTATTCGGATTTGAATCATGAAAAGTTCCTTGATGTCAATTTTTTAAAAACAGAAATCAAAAACATAGTAAAGAATTTAAAATAACCTGCTTTCCTCTGTTTTTATAGGAATAGTGAAGGATTATGAAATATTAACTTTTGTCACTGGTAATACAGGGACAAAAGTTTTTTTATTTTGTAATAAAGCTTGTAACACATTAATAAAATGTATTGGAAGGGGTGGTGAAATGAATAAGCTAACAAAAAAAAGGCTCAATATTAAAAGAAAGGAACAAGTTAATAAGAAATTAGTTTTACAGGTAATTTTCAGCATAGTTTTGGTAGCAGCCGTTATTGTAACAAAGAATATAAACTCGAATCTTTCAGAAAAAATTATAGAAGCAGCAGATGAAAAAATGAGTGCAAGCATTGAATTATTGGAAGTAAGAGATACTATTGCAAAGGGTTTTACAACTGCAATAAACAAATTACCTTTTGTAGGTAAAGAAGAAGCTTCACCCGTAATAGGGACACTTTATCGAAAATACGGACTGAACAAAACAGACGATGTATCGTATTACAATCATGGAATAGACATTAAATCCGAAACACAGTCGGTTAAGGCTCTTACGGACGGAAAAGTAATGTCGGTAGGCAAAAATGAAAAACATTCGGGCTATATTGTAATACAAGATGAAGATAGAACATTGATTTACGGGAAAATAAATGAAACTTTCGTTAAAGAGGGGGATAATATATCCAAGGGAGATGTTATAGGAGCCCTTGACGAAGAAAATATGATTCTTCACATTGAAGTTTGGGAGGACGGTGCTTCAATAAATCCTTCATCATTATTTGATTTGACAAAATAAACACCTTTGGGAAATGCTTTTAATCTTAGCTCTCTTAGCACACGAAGTTTCCCATGTATTTTCTGCAATATTACTGAATATTGAATTTTCTAAAGTTAAAATTACACTGTTCGGAATCAATCTAAATGCACATTTAGACAATGTTTCACATGCAAAAAAAATTATTTTGTTTTTTGCAGGACCTTTATGTAATCTGTGTTTTTATTTTGGATTTAGAAATACAGAATATTTTTGTTTTGCAAATATGAATTTGTTATTGGCATACATAAATTTATTTCCGATTGTGCCTTTAGACGGAGGAAATATTTGCAAAACTATTTTAGAAATTTTTTTGGATACAAGGACGGTATCCGGTTACATAACTATGACAAATGCCTTTTTTATACTTTTCTTTATAATTATAATATACATATTCAAAGACTATTTGTTTTTTTTGCTGGTTGTTATGGGACTAAAGGGGATAGTGGAGGAAAACAGTTACTTGCTTGAAAAATCCATTATAGCAGTATATAATAAAATAAATACAAAATGAAATAACCCTAAACAACTCTTAAATCCAAATAGTCGGAGGGATAAATGGAATCTGAAAATATAATAATTAGAAAAAGTACTTTTGATGATTGCAAAATATTTACCGAATGGGAGCAACAAGATTATGTTAAGGAATTTTTGACAATAAACAAAGAGCGTACATACGAGGAAGTTGTTAGAGAGTTTATCTTGAGAGAGCAGGACCCTACAAAGGAGCAATATACGATTATTCTGAAAAACACAGGACCCATCGGAAGAGTCTATCTTTCTAATATATCAAGAGAATTTGACTTCATTGATATTACACGGATATATATCGGAGAAAAGGAGCATCTTGGAAAGGGTTACGGAAGAGAGTGCATGGAATTGCTCTTAGACTATTGCTTTAATATTTTAAAAATGGAAAGGGTAACATTAGACCATTATACAGGAAATAAAGCTAGTAATCTGTATTTGAAATTAGGTTTTAAATATGAAGGAATAATGAGACATGCTGCAAAAAAAGACGGTAAATACTATGATTTGCACTTAATGTCAATGTTGAGGGAAGAATATAAACAATCTATTTAAAAATAATTGAAAATTCAAAAAATTTGTATTGATGTAGTAAGCGTGAAAAGAATGATTAATTCGGATGCAAATAATAGAAAAGGCGAAGAAGTTATAATATATAACTACAAGGTATAAAAGATGTTGCAATGAAGTGCATTGTTTATTATAGAAAGGAATTTGAGACAAGCATGAATAAAAAACCGATAGTTGCAATAATGTATGATTTTGATAAAACACTTTCACCGAAGGATATGCAGGAATATGGATTCATCTCTGAGTTAGGGATGAAATCCGAGGATTTTTGGGAGAAAAGCAGGTTAAATATGGTTAATCACAACATGGACCAGATACTGGCATATATGTTAACCATGTTGCAGGAAGCAGAAGGCAGAATGCTTTTGACCCGAAATATATTTAATGAAATGGGCAGGAATGTGAAATTATTTGAAGGGCTAGAAACTTGGTTTGACAGAATTAACTTATATGGAGAAAAGCTTGGATTAGATATAGAGCATTATATAATATCTTCCGGATTGAAGGAAATAATCCAGGGAACTGAGATTGCTCATAATTTTAAAGAAATTTATGCTGCCGAGTACTGCTATAATGAAAATAATATTCCTATATGGCCGGCAATGGCTGTAAATTATACCAGCAAAACTCAATTTTTGTTCAGAATAAATAAGGGTGTGTTGGATGTTACAGAGCATAAAGGATTAAACGAATCCACTCCGGATAATAAGAAAAGAATACCTTTCTGTAATATGATTTATATTGGTGACGGTTTGACTGATGTGCCGTGCATGAAGTTAGTCAAAATTAACGGCGGGCATTCCATTGCAGTCTATCATGATGACAGGTGTATTGCAGACAGCCTGATTTCACAAGGCAGGGTTGATTTTGTCGTTAGTGCCGACTATAGAGAAAACAGCGAAATGGAAAAAACAGTTCAAACGATTCTTAATCAAATAGCAGCTTTAAATAAGGTGCTAAAACTGCATACAAAGCATATGAAGAACCTTATAACGGACTGAGTTAATGCATAAATGAAGAATAAAAAAACTATTTGAAATTTTTTAAAAAAGTAGTATAATATATATACATTTGTAAATGAAAATTTATAAATGCCTCTTAAATTTTTTGCCTCAAGCCGTGAATGTATTCACGGCTTGCCCTTTTATAGGCATGGGGAAGGCGTCCTCGTCATGTATGTAAAAGTGAAAATAAAATAGTCAAAATACAAAATATAAAAATTATAATAAAAATATGTTTTTTTAGAAATTCCCATATTTTTAAAATCAATATAATCCCCCCGTATATTATATGTGAATAAATGAACGCTAATTATAAGAATGCATAAATAAATTAAAAATCAATTTTTCTGTTTCAGGTATTTTTTGGATGGCTTAATTGACTGAAAAATTACTTTACAAGAGTTAATCAATCTATTATAATATTATAGGTAATGCGGTTGTGGCGGAACGGCAGACGCACTAGCTTGAGGGGCTAGCGAATGTATATTCGTGGGGGTTCAAATCCCCCCAACCGCACTAAGATAGTTTCGGGTAATCCCCGAAACTATTTGTTTTATCTGTGTAATTTTGTTACGGTTCATTCATAGAATGATAAGGGTAAAGATTGATAATGTATTTTTGCTTGTAATTATACTGCTTTTGAATTATAATGATTATATAATAAAGCGGTGAGGGGAAAATGGAAGTTGCAATTTTAAAATCATTTACCTATGAAAACAGCGGTGGCAATGGAGCAGGTGTTGTTGTTTTGAATCAACAGATACCATATGATAAGAAGCAAGAAATTGCAAATAAAGTAGGATTATCAGAGACGGCGTTTATTTATAAACGGGATGAAAACGATTATGATGTGAGTTTTTTCACTCCCGTTTGCGAAGTAGACCTCTGCGGACATGCTACAATTGCAGCTTTTTATTACTTGGGTAAAATTGGACAAATTAAAGGTAACGATGAAACAAAATGCGTGTATCAAAATACGAAGGCAGGCAGACTCAAAATTGAAATAACATTTAAAGGACAAGATGTTGAATATGTTCTTATGCAGCAAAGCGAACCACGTATATACGGTGAGCTTAAAGAGAAAAAACAAATAGCAGATTCGCTGAATATAGATGAAAGATTAATAGGTCTGCCGAATTATGATATTGCTCCTACAATTGTTTCTACAGGTTTAAAAGACATTTTGGTACCGGTTAGCTCGAGGAAGGTGCTAAATAGTCTTGATGTTGATTTCAAGATGATAGAGGATATTTCTTATGAAAATGATGTAGTTGGGTATCATGTTTTTACAATTGACAATGAAAGAGTTTATGCGAGAAATTTCGCTCCAAGAGTGGGTATAAATGAAGAATGTGCAACAGGTACATCCAACGGAGCATTGGGAAGCTTACTTTTCAGTAAAGGGTTTTCAAATCAAATGGAAGTAATTCAAGGTGAATCAATGAACCAAAAAAGTCTTATCTTTGTAAGAATTGATTCTCATAATGATATTATGGACGTATACGTAGGCGGAAAAGCCCACATTGAAAATTATATTAAATAGCGAGGGATGGTATGCAAATAAAAGAAATAGTTGATATTGTAAAAGCAGATGTTCTTACAAACTATCATGACGGTAATACCGAATTTAAATTCGGTTTTGCCAGTGATTTAATGAGTGATGTACTTGCATATGGACGCAGCGATTCGTTGCTGATAACAGGGTTAAACAATCCGCAGGTTATTAGGACTGTTGAAATGCTGGATATTAATGCCGTATTGTTTGTAAGGGGGAAAAGACCTTGCGAAGAAGTAATAGAATTAGCAAAGGAAAACGGTATTACAATTCTTGCAACCGATTACACTATGTTTAAAACATGCGGATTATTGGTTATGAACGGAATGGAAGGGCTAGAAATAAATGACTGATAAATTTTTAAAAAGATACAGCTACAATATAACAGCAAATGATTTTATGTCTGCAGGCAAAAGTGCAAGTGCCATAAAAAGCAATTTAAAATCATTGGGAATTGATTCGAATACTATAAGAAAAATATCAATAATATCATATGAAACTGAAATAAATATTGTTATACATTCTTACGGCGGGAAACTTCACTGCGATATATATGAAAATAAAATAGTAATAATTTCGGAAGATACAGGTCCGGGAATAACGGATTTAGATATGGCAATGACAGAGGGGTACTCCACTGCGACAGACAGTGTAAGAGAGCTTGGATTTGGTGCAGGTATGGGACTTCCAAATATTAAAAAATATTCTGACCAATTAGAAATCAATACAAGTAGTACCGGGACAACAATAATTGCGACAATCTATTTGTAGGAGGGTATTATGAACTTTTCAATTATGTTTGACAAAGATAAATGCAGAGGATGTACCAATTGCATGAAAAGATGTCCTACTCAGGCTATAAGATTAATAGAAGGGAAAGCATTTATAAATACGGCAAAATGCATTCATTGCGGTGAGTGTATAAAAATATGCCCTTATAATGCTTATTCTCCCGAATCCATAGAGTGGTACAATCAAATGCATGATACACCCAAAAAATTCAAAATTGCAATTCCTACCACTTCTTTATACGGGCAGTTCCCCAGGGGAACAGATATATGCAAGGTCCAAAATGCAATTTTGAAATTAGGTTTTGATTTTGTGTATGATGCAAGCTGGGCGGCAGATTTGGTTGCAAAAGCCATAAAACTTAAAATAGATAAAGAAAAAACAATGAGACCTTATATATCAACATATTGTCCGGCAGCGGTTAGGCTTATTAAATACAGGTACCCTTCATTGATGGATAATCTTATTTTAATAAGGGAGCCTATGGAAATTGCAGGAATACTTGCAAGGGAAAGAGTCAGGAAAAAGTTCGGTTTAAAGGATGAAGATATAAAAGTATTTTATATATCACCATGTCCTGCCAAGTTGTTGGCGGTAACGAATCCAATCGGAGACTACAAACCTTCGGTAGATTGGGTAATACCTCTTAACAAAATATACGGAGACCTGTACAGGGAAGTTATAAGAGAGGATAATATTACATGCTCATACCCGTCACTATTAGGTATGAAATGGGCAGTGGCAGGCGGTCAGTCGGAACATGCGGAATTGAATAATTATATAGCCGTTCACGGCATGGAAAACATCATTGAGATCTTAGAGGAAATCGAAAACGGTAAATTAAGCGATATAGATTTTGTGGAAGCTTCAGCTTGTGTTAACGGTTGTGTAGGCGGAACCTTTAATGTTGTAAATCCGTTTATTGCAAGCAGCAGCATTAATTATATTTCAAACAGTCTGCCTGATGAATGTTTAAATCCTGATATCGACAGATTTGACGAAATGTATAAAACCGGCTTCTTTAATTATAAGCTGAAGGAAGAAGAAAAATTTGACAAACTTAACTTAAAGGAAGCTGTTGAAAGGAATGAAAAAATAAGGGAAATCCTTGATAAACTTCCTGGATTGGATTGCGGCTCCTGCGGAGCACCCACATGTTTGGCTCACGCTGAAGACGTTTATAATAACGAGTCTGAATTTTATGACTGTGTTGTACTGAGAGCAAAAAAATAAGAGGAGGGGAAAATGAACTGCTTAGAATTTGCAGAAAAACTGCAGCTTACACCACTGTGTGAAAAAGAAGGAGATATTGAAATTGAAGGTGTGTATATAGGTGATTTACTAAGTATTGTAATGGCAAAAGCAAAAAAGAACTATGTATGGATAACTATTCAAACCCATATTAATATTGTAGCTATTGCCGAGCTTTTGGAGCTTTCTTGTATTATAGTTGTTGAAAATATGGCAGTCGACAATGATACTTTGGATAAAGCAAAGGAATTAAACATACCTATATTTAAAACATCAGAAAGTGCATACCAAGTAGCATGCAGATTGTCAGATATGGGAATAAAATGAAATTTTATTATGATTTGCATATTCATTCGGATTTGTCTCCGTGCAGCGCATGCGATATGACTCCAAATAATATTATAAATATGTCCTTAATAAAAGGGCTGGATATAATATCTGTAACAGACCATAATTCAGCGGGAAATTTGCGTGCAGTAATGGAATTAGGCAATAAAACAGGCATAAAGGTAGTACCCGGATTAGAAGTAACAACAAAGGAAGAAGTACACGTGCTTTGCTACTTTAAAGAATTGGATAATGCAATAGAATTTGGCAATATTATTTATAATTCATTACCTTTTATAAAAAATAATCCTGAAATATTCGGTGAGCAAAATATATATAATTCTAAGGATGAAATAACAGGCACCTTGGAAAAATTATTGATTAATGCTTCGCAATATACCATCGAAGATATTTTTTCCATTGTCAAGAAATATGATGGAGTGATGATTCCTGCCCATATTAACAAAATGACAAACGGTATTCTCGGGGTATTAGGTTTTATGCCTATCAATCTGAAAATAGAGACTGTGGAAGTATATTCAAAAATGCCTATTAACAGTAAAATAGCAGAAAAATATAAGGTGATTTATAATTCGGACGCCCATCAGCTTGTTGATATAGCTGAAGCGGTTAATTATTTTGATCTGGATGATATCGAAGAGATTTATGAGTATTTATTTGAATGAATGTCCACGTATTTACTAAAAGGAGGGGGGACACACCTATAGAGGTATGGGGACACACCTCTTTCTATTGGGATAACCTATGTCGGTCAGAGGAATGTCCCCAATTGCATTCCACTGCGTAATATCTTGGTTGGAGGAATTATGAAAGAAATTTCAATGCACATATTGGATATTGCAATGAACAGCATTAAGGCTGATGCTTCATTAATTGAAATAAATATAGAAGATAGTATAAAAAATAACCGGTTAAGTATAACTATTGCGGATAACGGCAGAGGAATGAGCGAAGATGTTATAAACAGAGTATCCAATCCCTTCTATACAACTCGCACTACCAGAAAAGTAGGATTAGGAATTCCAATGCTGAAAGAAGCATGCGAAAGATGTAACGGCTATTTAAAAATTGAATCAAAGATAGGCGTCGGAACAAAGGTTTGCTGTTATTTTGAAAGGGATAATATAGACAGAGCACCCCTCGGTAACATGGGGGAAACAATTATGACAATTATTAACTCCGGTGATAATTTTGAACTAACTTATTCTCATAAGACTGACAGGGGAGAATTTATTTTTGATACGAGAGAAGTAAAAGAAATGCTTGAAGGTATTAATATTAACGACATCGGTGTTTTAATGTGGATTAAGGAATATATCAATGAAAATGTAAACCTTGTATCGGCAGGTAAAATTTGATAATTTATGGTCTTGCATAATTTGATAAATAATGTTAAAATTATAAAAATAAATAAAAAAAGGTATTTAAAAGTCGAAAACAATCTGTTATAATCTTTATGTTTGAGATTATAACTTTTTTATAATTCATAATTATTAATTTCACGAGGTGGTATAATGAGCACAAAATTGTTTACGTTTAAGGGTGGAATTCATCCCCCTCAAAGTAAGTCTTTTACGCAGAATGTGCCAATTGAAGACGCACCGGCTCCTGATATTGTTGTAATTCCATTGTCGCAACATATTGGAGCCCCATGTGATCCTTTGGTGGCTGTAGGAGATAAAGTAAAAGTTGGACAAAAAATTGGCGAATCAAAAGCCTTTGTTTCAGCACCCGTTCATTCGAGCGTGTCCGGAACAGTAAAAAAGATTGAAAATCGACAGGTGCCGGGCGGAGCGAAGGTAAATTGCGTTATTATAGAATCCGACGGGAAATATGAAGTGCATGAATCAGTTCAGCCAAAAGGCAAATTAGAAGATCTTTCTAAAGAAGACATACTTTCTATAATCAAAGAAGCAGGTATGGCAGGAATGGGAGGAGCAACTTTCCCCACTCATGTTAAGCTAAGTCCTCCAAAAGACAAAACCATTGATACCTTGCTGGTAAACGGTTCGGAATGTGAGCCTTATTTGACTGCCGACCATAGAATTATGTTGGAAAAACCTGATCTTGTATTGCTTGGCACAAAGGCTGTTATGAAGGCATTAGGAGTAAATAAAGCATATATTTGTATAGAAGATAACAAGCCTGATGCAATTGAAACATTGCAGCAAGCTGTTGGCAATGAGGAAGGTATTGAAGTTGTATCGATGATAGCTAAATACCCTCAAGGCGATGAAAAAAGATTAATTAATGCGGTAACCGGAAGAGTTGTACCTTCAGGAGGACTTCCAATGGAAGTTGGATGTGTTGTAGAAAATGTCGGTACAGTTGCTACAATAGGCAATGTAATAAAAACAGGTATGCCCTGCATTCAAAGAGTTGTAACCGTAACAGGAAGTGCTGTTGAAAACCCTAAAAACCTATACGTAAGAATAGGAACTCTGTTTAAGGATTGTATTGAAATGTGCGGCGGTTACAAAGAAGAGCCGGGAAAAATTATCAGCGGCGGACCAATGATGGGAATTGCCCAATATACTGACGAAGTCCCTGTTATAAAAGGAACATCGGGAATATTGGTTTTAAATAAAAAAGAAGCAAATGTACCGGAGCATTCAAATTGTATTTTATGCGGCAAATGTGTTGAGGCTTGTCCTGTATACCTAATGCCTTACAAAATAGCAAGATTTTCATTATTGAGAAATTTCGACGGTGCTGATGAATATCATGCAACTGATTGTATAGAATGCGGTGCTTGTTCGTATGTATGTCCTGCAAAGAGACCGCTTAAAGAATCGATAAGTGTTGCAAAAAAAGAAATTTTAACCAGACGCAAAAAGGCTAAATAGGAGGAAATATTGATGGAAATTAAATTGATTGGTTCATCGTCACCTCATATTAGATCCGATGAAACAACACAAAAATTAATGCTTGATGTGATAATTGCATTAATTCCCGCATTGGCAGCAAGCATATATTATTTTGGATATAAAGCAATGATATTGGTATTAGCATCTGTAATTTCTGCAGTTGCTACCGAATATTTTTGTCAAAAATTTATGAACAGACCAATAACAGTTACCGATTTAAGTGCGGTTGTAACAGGAATACTCTTAGCATTTAATTTACCCGCAGAAGCACCATGGTGGATAGCAGTTATCGGCTCTGTATTTGCAATAGGAATAGTAAAACAGATATTTGGCGGAATAGGGTTTAACTTTTTAAATCCGGCATTGGGAGCAAGAGCATTCTTAATGGCATCATGGCCTCATCATCTGTCAGGAGGATTTATTGACCCGGCAATTGATGCAGTTACTTCTGCGACACCTCTTTCTATTATCAAGGGTGCAGCATCCGGACAACTGCCGTCATTGTGGGATATGTTAATAGGAAATATACCGGGAGTTATCGGAGAAACTTCGGCAATACTATTATTAGCCGGTGGAATATATTTAATTTACACCGGAACAATCAAATGGATAATTCCGGCGTTTTATATAGGTACAGTTGCAGCAATAGCATTACTTTTTGATGCTGGCAATTTATCATACCACATCTTAGGTGGAGGTTTGATGTTGGGAGCATTTTTCATGGCTACCGATTATGCAACAAGCCCCATTACCGATAAGGGAAAAGTTATATATGCAGTTGGAGCCGGAATGCTTACAATGTTTATAAGAAAAATGGGAGGATATCCCGAAGGAGTTTCTTATTCAATACTTCTGATGAATATTTTGACTCCAATGATAGATAAATATGTTAAGCCTCGCGTATTCGGAGTTGCAACAGGAGGTAAAAAAAATGAAAAATAATTTTGTAAAACTTGCAGGAGTATTGCTTATTATAGGTGCGGTATCAGCAGGAGTATTAGCATGGCTGAATGACGTAACAAGTGATAGAATTGCACAAAATGAAGCAATGGCAAGTATGGACCCGGCTATATTGGAAGCAGTTATGCCCGGATCTGTAATGTTTAATGATTATGAAGATACTGCATTGGTAGATACAATTAAAGCTGATAATAACAAATTTATTAATCTTCTTACAGCTGTTGATGAATCAGGTAACGAACTTGGGAAAGTTATAAGAACATGGAGTACTGTTAAAGGCTTCAACGGAGACTTGGAATTATATGTTGGTTTCACCCCTGATGGACAAATATCCGGAACAAGTGTAATATCACATGCTGAAACTGAAGGAGTAGGCTCTAAAGTTACTCTACTTGCATTTACAGAACAGTTTATTGGCAAGGATGCAAGCGGCGAAATTTCTGAAGGTGACTATGATGCTGTTTCAGGCGCTACGTATTCTTCTAAATCATTTTTAAGTGCCGTAAACAATGCTATAAATGTTTATGCGGAATATGTGAAATAGGAGGATGACATGAATAAATTAGAAATATTTAAAAATGGAGTAACAACAGAAAATCCTATTTTAGTTCAACAGGTTGGTATGTGTGCTACCTTGGCAATTACAACATCGCTTATTAACGGAATAGGAATGGGTGTAGCTGTAATAGCAGTTTTGACCGGTTCAAATATAGTAATATCTTTATTGCGTAAATTTATACCCGATGAGGTTAGAATACCGTCATTTATTATAGTAATTGCAGCATTTACAACCATAATAGATTTATTGATGCATGCTTATACATTTGAATTATATAAAGCATTAGGCGTATTTATACCGTTAATAGTTGTTAACTGTATTATCCTTGCCCGAGCTGAAGCATTTGCCTCAAAAAACAGCTTGTCTGACTCTATAATAGACGGTTTGGGAATGGGATTAGGATACTTAGTTGCTATGATTTTACTCAGCTCTGTAAGAGAAATATTAGGCAACGGTACAATTTTGGGATTTAGAATTCTTCCGGAAGCTTATGAGCCTATGATGATGGCAATTCAACCGCCGGGAGCATTTATTCTCCTTGGGTTGTTGATAGGTATAGTAAACTATCTTTCAAGAAGAAAGAAAGCTTAGGAGGTAGGGAATGGAATTAGTTAGTTTATTTATAACATCATTTATAGTTAATAATATTATATTCATGCAGTTTTTGGGAACATGTCCTTTCCTCGGAGTATCAAAGAAAATTGATACTGCAGCCGGTATGGGTATTGCGGTTATATTCGTTATAACCTTGGCATCCGTAATAACATACATTATTCATTATGCTATTTTGGTTAATTTGGAATTGGAATATTTGCAGACAATAGTATTCATATTGATAATTGCTGCATTGGTACAATTTGTTGAAATGTTTCTTAAGAAATCAGCTCCCGGTTTGTATCAGGCGTTGGGAATTTTCCTGCCCCTTATTACTACAAACTGTGCAGTCTTAGGTGTTGCCATAAATAATATTATTTATGAGTACAATTTTGTTGAATCATTAGTTTATTCTGTAGGTATATCCGCAGGTTTCTTGCTGGCAATAGTATTGTTTGCAGGAGTTAGAGATAAGGTCGATTATGCTGATTTGCCTGAATCTTTAAAAGGCTCTGCTATTTCATTGATTACTGCAGGGCTTATGTCAGTTGCTTTCCTTGGATTTTCAGGATTGCAGTTATAGGAGGTAAAAAGATGGTTATAGTTAAAGCAGTAGCAGTCACTGGCGGCATAGGTGCCATATGCGGATTATTATTGGCTCTTGCAGCTAAACTGTTTCATATAGATGTAGATCAAAGAATTACCGATGTAAGAAATGCTTTGCCGGGTGCAAATTGCGGTGCATGTGGATATGCAGGCTGTGATGCTATGGCTGAAGCAATAGCAGCTGGAAGAGCTCCTGTAGACGGATGTCCGGTGGCAAATTATCAGGCTCATGCAAAAATAGCCGATATTATGGGTACTTCAGCTGAAGAGGGAGAAAAAAAGGTTGCTCATGTTTTATGTCGTGGAAATGACTGCCTGGCTTCAAAAAAACATGAATATCATGGAGTAAGGGATTGTAAGGCAGCAGCGGCTGTTCAAGGCGGAGATAAGTCCTGTGACAAGGGATGCCTCGGTTACGGGAATTGTGTCAGAGTATGCGATTTTGATGCTATTGATATAATTGACGGAATAGCAGTAATAGACAAAGAAAAATGTACTGCTTGCGGAAAATGTATAGAAGAATGTCCAAAAGCCGTAATAGAATTTGTTCCGTATAAGAATAATGTTATTGTAGGATGCAACAACAGAGACTTCGGTAAAGCAGTCAAAGATGTTTGCAAAATCGGTTGTATAGCATGCAAAATTTGTGAAAAGAACTGTCCTTACGATGCAATACACGTTACAAACAATTTAGCCAAGGTAGATTATGACAAATGTACGCATTGCATGATTTGTGTAGAAAAGTGTCCTACAAAGGTAATAGAAGGAGATTTATCGATAAAAGATAAAGCAGTATAGAGCAAATATAATATCTACTCAGTGATTGAGAATCAATGGGTAGATATTTATTTTTTGACAAAAAATGATTTTGGCACTATAATATACAAAATGTATAATCTGTGATAAAATAAACCATAGGAAGATAAAAACAGGAGTATATTATGTATTATAATAATTTTGGCGAAAGAAGATTATCTATGCTGATGGATTTTTATGAACTTACAATGGCAAACGGATACTTTTCTAACGGAATGAAGGATGAAATAGTATATTTTGATTTATTTTTCAGAAAAAATCCTGATGGTGCAGGGTTTTCAATAGTTGCAGGATTAGAGCAAATAATTCAATATATAAAAGAATTAAAATTTTATGAAGAGGATATTAATTTTCTAAGAAGCAAAAAATTATTTACGGAAGAATTTTTGCAGTATTTGAAAGATTTTAAATTTTCAGGTGATATATATGCAATACCTGAAGGGACTCCTGTATTTCCCAATGAGCCTTTAATTACGGTAAGAGCCAAGACAATTGATGCTCAAATAATTGAAACCATGGTGCTTTTAACAATAAATCATCAAAGCTTAATTGCCACTAAAGCAAATCGAGTGGTTAGAGCAGCAAAAGGTAAGCCAATAATGGAATTTGGCGCAAGAAGAAGTCAAGGCTATGATGGAGCAATTTATGGAGCAAGAGCTGCTTATATCGGCGGAGTAATAGGAACAGCCACAACATTGGCAGATGAAGCCTTTGGAGTTCCGGCACTGGGAACCATGGCTCATTCATGGGTGCAAATGTTTGAAAGCGAATATGAAGCATTTAAATCTTATGCACAAAATTATCCTGATGCTTGCAATTTACTGGTTGATACTTACAATGTAGTAAAAAGCGGAATACCAAATGCAATCAGGATATCCAAAGAAGTATTGGAGCCTATGGGAAAAAGACTTAAGGGAGTTAGGATTGACAGCGGCGATATTGCATACTTAAGCAAGAAATGCAGGAAAATGCTTAATGAAGCAGGGTTGCATGACTGTGCAATAGTTGCATCAAACAGTCTTGATGAATTTATTATTTCTGATTTACTGGACCAGGGAGCTAAAATAGATTACTTTGGCGTTGGGGAAAGATTAATTACAGCTAAGTCAGAGCCTGTGTTCGGATGCGTTTATAAGTTAGTGGCGGTTGAAAGGGACGGAAAGATTATTCCAAAGATTAAAATATCGGAAAACGAAGAAAAAATAACTAATCCCGGCTACAAAAAGGTATGGAGATTGTATGACAAAAAAACAAACAGTCCTATTGCAGATGTAATAACACTGGCTGATGAAATAATAGATAATTCAAAGCCTTATACAATATTTGATGAAATACATACTTGGAAGAAGAAGAAAGTAACAAGTTTTTATGCAAAAAATCTTCAGGTCCCTGTTTTTATAAACGGCGAATGCGTTTATGAAAGTCCAAGCTTAAATGAAATAAGGGAATATTGCAAAAAGAAGGTAGGCAACTTATGGGGAGAAATAAAAAGATTTTCAAATCCTCACCATTACTATGTTGACCTCTCTAAAGAACTATGGGACTGCAAACAGCACTTAATATCACAGTACAGCTTCAAGTAAGCAGATGACCCAAATCTATGATTTGGTGTCAGTCGCTTATCCTGAGCGAAAGCGAAGGATCTTCAGATGACCCAAATAAAAAAAGGGCGTTGCCCTTTTTTTTATACCGAATAATTATCGAAATAGCCTTGGATATATACTATAGGTGTACCTTTATCTCCGCTTCCCGATGTTAAATCGCATAGTGAGCCTATAAGGTCGGTAAGTCTTCTCGGAGTAGTTCCTTGAGATTCCATCCTGTCTTTTAAATCACAGTCCTTATTCATAATATAATCACAAATAGCTTTTTTAAGTTCATCGCCTTTAAGGTGCGGAAATTGGTTGTCTGCCAAATATTTAAGTTTAAATTCATTGGGAGTACCGATTAATCCTTCTGTATATCCCGGAGATACAACCGGGTCTGCCAACTCCCAAATTTTCCCGACAGGATCTTTAAAAGCACCATCCCCGTATATCATTACTTCAATTTTCTTGCCTGTAAGCTCAAAAAGTTTTTCTTGAATTTTTTCAACTAAGGACTGGCAATCTCTCGGAAAAAGCTTTACGGTATCTTCAGTAGCCTTATTTGTTCCTAACAGTCCGTACTTTTCATTGAAACCGCTTCCTTCTACAGATTGATTCAAAATATCATCCAAGCCGTATACGGTTTCAGCGCCATTTGATTTCAACAATCTTTTGCTTCTGTTTCTTGTATGGATGTCACAGGTAAGAACATTCTTTGTATAATTCAAAATACTTATGGGATTATTTGCAAATATGACTTCAACTTCACATCCGCTTTCTCTTATAATATCTGAATAGTATTTAATATAATCCACTCCCGTGAAGATATGTTTTGTATTCTTAAAGTGGCTCCTGAATTCATTCTCTTTAAGTATATCTGTCCAAGGATTAACTCCTTCCTTATCAAGGAGGTCATAATCAACTAAGGGATTACCCACTTCATCTGAAGGGTAACTGAACATCAGATATATTTTTTTGAATGATTTAGCAATACCTTTAAGACAAACAGCAAATCTGTTTCTGCTTAAAATCGGAAATATTAGACCTACAGTATCACTATCAAATTTTTGTTTTACATCCAGCGCTATTTGTTCAATATTTGCAAAATTACCTTGAGCTCTTGCTACGATGGCTTCCGTAATACCTACTATATCCTTATCTCTTAATGGAAAGCTTTCAGTCTTGGAAGCTTTCAGCACAGTTTCAACAGTTATTTTTACTATATCATCACCTTTTGTAATAATTGGAGCTCTTAATCCTCTGACAACAGTTCCCACTATTCTTTCCATTTTTGTCTCCTTAATTTTGAATTCAAATCTATTTATCATAAGTGCAAGCCGCAAAATCGGCTTGCTTCACACCGATACAATGAATGCATCAGTGCAAAAGCCAAAGCCTTTGCTTCATTCATTATAATACATTTTAAGACATGTGTAAAATATTATTATATATTACTGGACAAATTTATAATTATTAATTACAATATGTTTAAAAATCAAAATGTTATTATGATTCCACGGAGGAAACGTCGTGATAAAAATAGGTATGCGCAATATAAAAACAACAATTTCAGTCTTTATATGCTTATTGGTTTTTGAACTTATTAACAGAAATAATCCCATATTTGCATGTATAGCTGCAGTAATCTGTGTACAGAATACGATTGTTGACTCAAAGGAAATAGGATTTTCAAGGATTATCGGAACAATAATAGGAGGCCTGGCGGGAGCCTTTACATTGTTTATCGTAAATACTTTTTTTAATCATAAAATTTTGATTTTTATTATACCATTAGGAATTATGTTGTTAATTCAAATCTGCGTAACAATTAACATGAAGAAAGCAGTAGTTATTTGCTGCGTTGTATTTTTAGTTATAACCTTGAATCATGATGAAGGTTATATCCTATATACCTTTAACAGAGTTTTGGATACCTCAATCGGTATAATAATTGCTCTTTTTGTTAATAAATATGTAAAAATTCCTGAAAAGCTAAAGTCAAAAATTGGGGATAAGGAAGAGCTGATAGAAACACACGAAAATTCTGAGCCTTAGTAAAGATGTCTGCAATGTATATAGATGACATAAATATAAGGACAACTTCATAAAATTAATAAACCGGGTTAACGGATTATTTAGTAATGGAGGTTGTTTTGTGACTGGAGCAGATTTAGGTATAATATTAGCTTATACGGCAGGGATAATGCTTGTATTCATGACATCCTGGATATTTTTTAAACCGCTTAAATTTATAGGAAAAATAATTTTAAATTCAGTGATAGGCGCTATAGTCTTAATAATATTCAATTATTTCGGACAGTATACCGGTGTTCATATAGGAGTAAATGAATTCACCGCACTTATTATAGGAATATTAGGTGTACCTGGATTTTTTGCTATATTGTTGGTAAAACTGCTTATATAGAATATTCAAGTTTTATTGGACAATGGTAATGTGCTGTTATATAATATGTACAGGAAGGTGATTGATTGTATGTGGCTTGAATATATTGTACTATTTTCAATTGCTATGACGTTTTTCTCAATAACAGTGGTACTTACAGTTGAAACTCTTGATACCACAAATAATATTTCTAGAAAAAGAAATAAAAAACTATAATCTTAAAGGAGCTGAGTACTAATCCCAATAAATAGAAGGATATATTTTATTAACGGGAAAAAAAGATGAAAAAACTTAATATTATTTCAGGCATTAAACAGTATCGAAGTGAAGTAGATACAAATTTCCACATGCCGGGACACAAAGGAAAACCGGAAATTTTAGGTGAACTCGAAAAAAATCTTAATTTTTTTGACATTACGGAAACACTTGGAACTGATAATTTACATTATCCTACAGGCTTTTTAAAGGATGCAATGAATTATATTTCCAAAGTATACGGTACTAAAAAGTCGTACATGGTTGTTAACGGTACATCATGTGGTATTATCTCGGCAATTATGGCATGCACAAACCCCGGAGATAAAATACTTGTGCAAAGAGATTGTCACAAGTCGGTTTACAATGCTTGTATATTAGGAGATTTAAAACTGTTTTATCTTTATCCGGATTTTAATAAAAAGTACGGATTAAACTTTAGTATTAGCTTAGATAAGCTTGACCAGATGCTTACAGATAATCCGGACATAAAAATGGTGGTGCTAACTTATCCTACATTTTACGGTATTTGTTTTGATGTAAAAAAAGCAGCAGAAATAGTTCATAAGCACGGCAAGATTTTGATGATAGATGAAGCCCATGGCTCGCATCTTCAATTTTGCAAGGAGCTTTTACCGCCGCCTGCGGAAAACTCCGGGGCAGACATAGTAGCTCAAAGTACACATAAGACATTGCCATGCCTTACTCAAGGCTCAATTTTGCATATTTGCTCAGACAGAGTAAATGTCAACAATATTGAAACAATGCTAAGGATGCTGCAAACCACATCTCCGTCTTATATTTTGATGGCATCAATTGAAAATGCAATTCATTGGATGGCTGAGAACGGAGAAGAAAGATTAAAAAGAAATATTGAAGTTTTCAAAAGAAGAACATTAGAGCTTAGAAATATGGGAATCAATGTATTGGAAGATGACTTTTTAATCAGCGAAGGTTTGTATGATTTCGATGCAACTCGTGCGGTTATCAGCATGAGCGAGCTTGGGATAACAGGTACGGAGCTTCAGGATATATTAAGGTATAAATATAAAATACAGATGGAATTTGCTGACTTGCAGTATACTGTCGGTTATGTTACTGCTACAGATGAGCCTGAAGATATCGACAGACTTTTTGACGCTGTAAAAGAAATATATATAGAGGAATCCAAAAGCAAGGAAAAAAGAGAAATTGTTCAAATCGAGCCATTTCCTAAGCTGGAGCATGAAAGAAAAATGAGGAAGGCATTCTATGCCGAAAACATGCTTCTTCATATGGACGATGCTATAGGAAAGACTGCGGCAGAATTCATAATACCATATCCGCCGGGAATACCTCTTGTTTGTCCCGGAGAAATAATCGTTCAAGATACAATAGATTATGTAAAAATTATGTTGGAAAATGGCATTAACGTAAATGGTGTTAACAAAAATAATCAAGTGAGAGTTGTTAAATGGAAGGAAGATTTATAGTATTGGAAGGCTCCGACGGTTCAGGCAAAAGTACCATAGCAGAAAGAATTGGAAGATATTACAGCGAAAAAGGCCGTGATATTGAATTTACCAGGGAGCCGGGAGGTACTTCAATAAGTGAAAAAATCAGGGAACTGATTTTAGACAGAGATAACACTGAAATGGATTACAGAACCGAAGCTTTGCTTTATGCCGCATCAAGAGCACAATTAGTGTCTGAAAAGATAATACCCTGGCTTAAAGCAGGGAAAGTGGTAATAAGCGAAAGATATGTTTATTCAAGTTTAGTATACCAAGGCCTTGGAAGAGGCCTTGGTATTGATGAAATAAAAAAAATAAATGATTTTGCAACAGCCGGAATTAAGCCTGATTTGGTTATGCTATTGGATGTTGAGCCTGAAAAAGCATTGAAAAGAAAACTTTGCATTGACGGGGGAGACAGGCTGGAAAACGAGGATATTTCTTTTCACCGAAGCGTATATGAAGGATATAAAAAGCTTTCATCACATTTTCCTGAAATAATAACCATTGATGCTGAAAGGTCTATTGAAGAAATATTTGAAGAAATAAAGGGCTTATTAACAATATAAGGAGGTTCTTATGAAACTGATAACTGCAGTTGTACAAAATGATGATGCAAATAAGTTGATATCGGCATTGAGAGAAAATGGCATTTCATCCACTAAAATGTCATCAACAGGCGGCTTTTTGAGCTCAGGAAATACAACTGTGATTTCAGGGATTGAAGATGATAGAGTTGATGAAGCAATTGAAATAATAAGAAAGATATGCAAGACTAAAAAGAAAGTTACTGCTGCCATACCTCCAAGTTCATTCAGTACGGTAGGAGGATATTTACCGCAAACTATTGAAGTAACTGTAGGGGGAGCTGTTGTGTTTGTAACTCCCGTTGATAGATTTGAAAAGATTTAAGGGGGCTTGTATGCTTTACAGCCAAGTAGCAGGACAAGAAGAAATAAAAACATCTTTAATCAAGTCAATAGATAACAATCAAGTATCTCATTGTTATCTGTTTGAAGGACCTGAAGGCATGGGTAAATTTGAATTGGCATTAGTATTTGCCCAGTCGCTTCTATGCTTAAATTTTCATAAGGAGCCATGCAATAAATGCAAGAATTGCATAAAAGTAAATTCTCTTAACCACCCTGATTTGCACATTATAAATAAAGACGGGAATAGTATTAAAAGAGAAGATATTGATTTGCTGATTAATACAGTATACAATAAGCCTTATGAGGCTAAAAGAAAGATTTTTATTATAAAGGATGCTCATTTAATGACACCGCAGGCAGCTAATGGGTTCTTAAAAACCTTAGAGGAGCCTCCGGGTGATACAGTTATAATACTTTTGACAATTAATTCAAATTTGCTTCTCCCTACAATTGTTTCCCGCTGCCAGGAAATAAAATTTAAAAATATAAGCAAAGATTCAATAAAGTCATATTTAAAAGATTATGATTCAGATAGGGTTGAATTAGCGGCAAATTATTCAAAAGGAATACTCAGTAAGGCAATAAATATAATTAAGGGCAGTGATGACACTCTTAAGAAACGAGAAGAAATAATTAAAATTTTTGATAAAATTGTAAATTCGGATTCTGAAATAATTTTTGAATTGGAAAGTTACTTTGACGATAAAAAAGATGATATAAATTCAATAATAGAAATAATGATAATGTGGATAAGAGATATAATATTTGTGAATAACAACATGGATAGACTTGTAATAAACAAGGATTATATAAATCTTTTAAAAACTCACGGGAAAAATATGAAGAAAGATACAGATATAATTGAATATATGCAAAATACAAGCGATAATATAAAGAGCAATGTTAACTATAAATTGACTGTAGATAATATGCTTTTAAAGATTCAGGAGGTCTTTAAATGATAAAGGTAGTTGGCGTAAGATTTAAAAAAGCCGGCAAGATATACTATTTTGATCCTGAAAAAAAGTGGATTAACAATGGAGATTTTGTTATAGTAGAAACAATAAGAGGTATTGAATTCGGACAGGTTGTTGTAGGTCCAAAAATGGTTAAGGAAGAAGATATTGTACAGCCATTAAAAAAAGTACTAAGGCTTGCAACAGAGGATGATATTAAAAGAAACCGAGAAAATAAAGAAAAAGAAAAAGAAGCTTATGATATTTGCTTCAAAAAGATAGAAGAACATGGTTTGGAAATGAAGCTCATTGATATAGAATATACTTTCGATAATAACAAAGTAATTTTTTATTTCACGGCTGACGGCAGAATAGATTTCAGGGAATTAGTAAAAGATTTAGCGGCAATATTCAGAACAAGAATAGAATTAAGGCAAATCGGTGTCAGGGATGAAGCTAAAATGATAGGAGGTCTTGGACCTTGCGGCAGACATATGTGCTGCTCATCGTTTTTGGGTGAATTTTATCCGGTATCCATTAAAATGGCAAAAGAGCAAAAATTATCTTTAAATCCTGCCAAAATATCAGGAATATGCTCCAGGCTCATGTGCTGTTTAAATTACGAGCATCAGGTATACGAAGAAAATATTAAAAAGCTTCCGGATATAGGAGATAAAGTACAGGTGTTGGGAACAAATAAAACAGGTATAGTAATAGACATTAATCCTTTATTTGTAACTGCAAAAGTTAATGTAGAAAAAAGTGACGGAACTATTGAAGTAGAAGAAATTCAAGGTTCACGACTGAAGGTTGTGGAAGAAGGTGTCCTGAAACATTACGACGCGGAAGATACGGACATAGATATCGAAGAATTAAAGGAATTGGAAGATTAATAATTTCACACCTTATATAAGGTGTGAAATTATTATGAAAAAACACTTTAAAATTATTTTAAATAGTGTTACAATAAGTGGTGATGACCATATTGGGGGAGGTGAATTTAAATGGCTTACATAATAACAGATGCATGTATAAGCTGTGGAGCATGTGAACCTGAGTGCCCTGTAGGTGCAATTTCAGCCGGTGATGACAAATATGTGATAGACGCTGCAACTTGTATTGAATGCGGAGCATGCGCCAGCGTATGCCCAGTGGAGGCTCCTCAACAGGACTAATAAATTAATAAAAGGGACTGATTAAAGTGTGTATGTATACGCTTTAATCAGTCCCTTTTATATTTCCAGAATCCTTACAGTTTCATGTCATCAATCGTATTTAGGTATGCTTTAATTTTTGATGCAACTGAATTAATGGTTGATTCTTCAAAGGGGCTTTCTAAGTTACCGGCTTTTAAAATCTCAAGGAAGGATTGACTCCCGCCGATTTTACAGATTTTTAAGTAATCTTCCCATGCTTCCTTTCTGTTCTCATTAAACCTTAACCAAAATTGATAGGAGCAAATTTGTGCCAGAGTATAATCGATGTAATAAAAGGGAGATGAGAAAATATGACCTTGTTTAAACCAAAAAGTACCTTTATTTAAAAATTCATTATCATCATAATTTTTATAAGGGGTATATTTTTTTTCGATATCTCTCCATGCTTTTTTTCTTTCATCAGGAGTCATATCAGGATACTCATAAACAATATGCTGAAATTCGTCAACGGTCACTCCATAAGGTATGAAGCACAAAGAATCCGCCAAGTGGAAAAATTTAAACTTTTCTATGTCTTTTTCAAAAAATAATTCCATCCAAGGCCATGTAATAAATTCCATGCTCATTGAATGTATTTCGGCAGCTTCAGACGTAGGGAAACTGTATTCGGGCGCATCAAAATGTCTGCTTTGGTATGTTTGAAAAGCATGGCCCGCTTCATGAGTAACAACGGTTACATCGTCTTGAGTGCCGTTAAAATTGGCAAATATGAAAGGACTTTTGTAATCGTGAAGGAATGTGCAATATCCTCCTGCCTGCTTATTTGGCTTTGTTTCCAAGTCAAATAATTCTCTGTCAATCATTATATTTATAAATTCATGAGTTTCGGGAGACAATTCCTCATACATTTTCTTGGTGCGCTCCATTATCCAGTCTTTATTTCCTTTTGGAGTCGGATTTCCTGATATGAAATTCAGGGGAATGTCATAGTATTTAAATTCATCGACTCCTATGCGCTTTGCCTGTCTTTCTCTTAATTCATTCGTAATCGGTACTATATATTTCAATACATGTTCTCTGAAATTCCGAACATCTTCCGAATTGTAATCAGACCTTCCGTTTCTTAAATAAGCAAGCTCTATAAAATTATTAAATCCTAATTTTAATGCTATTTGGTGTCTAATCTTTACCAATTTATCGTATATCAAGTCAAATTTAGCTTCATTTTCTTTGAAGAAATTGCTGCTTTTTTCATGAGCTTCTTTTCTGATACGGCGGTCCTTTGATTCCATGTAGGGTTGCATTTGAGACAAGTTTAATAACTTTCCGTCATACTCTATCTTTGCGGATGATATCAGCTTATCATATTCGCTTATTAACTTATTTTCTTCCTGCATTAGAGGAATCGCTTCATCAGAAAATGTTTTAATCTCCATTTCCGCTAAGGTAATAAGCTGAGGATGTATTTTATCTGTTAATTCTTCCTTAAATCTTGAATTTAACAGTTGCTTGTAAAATTCAATCCTCAATCCGTAAAATTTCGGTGATGTCATATCCATATAGTCCTTTTCAGTATCATAAAATTCATCAGCTGTATTGATGGAATTTCGTATATACACCAGTTGACTCATTGTGTCAACATTATTTGTTATAGCATTGATTTTTTTTAGGATGGTATATTGTTCATCGGCAGTTGCTGAGTTTTTAAAATCATTAATCAGATTTAAATACTTTTCTTTTATGATATTATAATCAGGTCTTATATATTCATACTCATTGAATTTCATAATGCGCCTCGCTTTATATTTAGTTAGCTCTTAACTTTACATATTTCATATGGCAGAAAAGATAATAATATTATAACAAAAATTGTTAAATATGCAAGACATTAGTGTTTAAAAATAAGATTGCAGTTGTTTGTTAAGATATGGTATAATGATAAAACCAAATCCTTTTGGCACAGACTGAAGAACTTATGTTATCAATTGAAAGGGAAATTCGTGAAAAACATTATTGTTAAAGTATTAAAAAACAGCATAGCGGAAGAATTAAATATAGAGCCGGGAGATGAGCTTTTAAGCGTTAATAATTCCATAATAAAGGATTACATAGATTATAAATATCAAATTTCTGATAATTTGGTTTATTTTGAAATCAAAAAAAAAGACGGAGAAATTTGGGAACTCGAAATTGAAAAGGATTACGATGAAGATATAGGAATAGTATTTGAAAATCCCCTGATGGATAATATTAAGGTATGCTCTAATAAGTGTATTTTTTGTTTTATCGACCAAATGCCGAAAGGCATGAGAAAAACACTTTATGTGAAAGACGATGATACCAGGCTTTCTTTTCTGTACGGTAATTTCATAACCCTGACCAATTTATCGGATGATGAATTTGATAGAATTATTCAGTATAAAATAAGTCCCATAAAAGTATCTGTTCATACAACCGACCCTCAACTAAGAAAGTATATGATGGGCAATGATAAAGACATGGATATTTTAAAATACTTAAAAAGGCTGATTGATGCCAATATAACGGTTGATTGCCAGATAGTATTAGTAAGAGACGTTAATGATAAAGAGCAGCTTACCAAGACCATTAATGATTTGTCTTCTCTTCACCCCGGACTTAGGAGTGTTGCAGTTGTTCCCGTGGGGCTCACCAAGTACAGGGAAAAGCTTACGGAGCTTAAGCCTTTCGACAAAGAAAGTGCAAAAGATGTTGTTGAGCAGGTTACAAAACTCCAGGAAACACTGCTTAGAAAGTTCGGTACCAGATTTATTTTCATTGCGGATGAATTTTATATTCTAAGTAAATATGATTTTCCTCCCTACGAAGATTATGAGGATTTTGATCAATTAGAAAACGGGATAGGTATGTGCAGGTTATTTAAAAACCGTGTAGAAGAAGAGATAAAAAATATAAGATATAATAAAGTATTAAAAGATGAAGTTACTTTTGTAACAGGAGTTGCTGCTTATGAATTAATGGTAGAATTAGCCGAAAAAATTATGAGCAGAATAAATGTGAAAATTAATGTTCTTAGAATTATAAATAATTATTTTGGAGACAAAATAACCGTATCAGGTCTTATTACGGGAAAAGACATCATAGACCAACTCAAGGGTAAAAATTATAAAAACCTTATATTGCCTAGAAATATGATTAATGACAATCATGTGATGCTGGATGATATGGTAATTGAAGATTTGGAAAGAGAATTAAACACTAAGGTAGAAATATACGATGCAGAAGATGATACTTTGCTCAGCTTAATCGTTAAATAAACGGAGGAAATAAATGGGAAGACCTATAGTAACAATTGTTGGCAGGCCGAATGTAGGAAAGTCAACACTTTTTAATAGGATTGCCGGAAAGAGAATATCCATAACGGAAGATACTCCCGGTGTTACAAGAGACAGAATTTATGCTGAATGCGAATGGCTTGATAATTACTTTACTTTAATAGACACCGGAGGAATAGAGCCAAACACAACGGATACGATTTTTGCACAGATGCGCATCCAAGCGGAAGTAGCCATAGAAATGGCGGATGTTGTTTTGTTTATGGTAGACGGCAAAGAAGGTGTTACCGCTGCTGACACTGAGGTGGCACAAATGCTCAGAAAAGCAAAAAAAGAAATAATTCTCGTAGTCAATAAAATGGACAGATTCGTAAATGAAGACAGCGTATATGAATTTTACAATTTAGGACTTGGAGACCCTATTCCGATATCATCTGCCGAAGCCTTGGGCATAGGTGATTTGCTGGATGAAATTATTTCAAAATTCAATGGAAAAATGGATACAAAAGAAGAGGAAGACAGCATAAAAATTGCTGTTATCGGAAAGCCTAATGCAGGCAAATCTTCAATAATCAACAGAATAATAGGCGAAGAGCGAGTAATCGTAAGTGATATTCCGGGTACGACAAGGGATGCCATCGATACAAAGTTCGAGAGAAACTCCAAGAAGTATACGCTTATTGATACTGCAGGCATAAGGAAAAAGAGCAAGGTTTTGGAATCAGTCGAAAAGTACAGCGTATTAAGAGCTTTTACTGCAGTGGAAAGAGCAGATATATGTGTATTGGTAATTGATGCCGATAAAGGAGTAACAGAGCAGGATATAAGAATAGCCGGATATTCTCATGACAGCAACAAAGGAATGGTTATCGTCATAAACAAGTGGGATTTAATTGAAAAGGATAATAGCACTTTTAAGGAATTTACTGAAGAGATAAGACAAAAATTAGCATATGCCACATATGCCCCCATATTAACAGTCTCAGCTCTTACAGGTCAGAGGGTCAACAAAATACTTGAAGCAGTTGATGAAATATACAGCTTCAGAAATTTAAGAATTTCTACGGGAGTATTAAACGATATTCTTACAGAAGCAGTTCTTATGAATCAACCGGCAACAGTAAAAGGGAAGAGACTTAAAATATACTACGGAACGCAGGTTGCAGTAAATCCTCCTAAGTTTTTAATATTTGTAAATGATAAGGAAATTGTTCATTTTTCATACGGAAGATATATTGAAAATAAAATCAGGGAAGCTTTTGAATACAAGGGAACACCAATTATTATTGAATTTAGAAACAGAAGCGAGAAATAAGATCCAAACTGTGTAATAGATAATAAGGTTATGCTGGAGGTATTATGAAATATATTTTTATCGCAATAATATCTTATTTTATAGGCAATATATCATTTGCCTACATATTAGGAAAAATATTAACCAATAAAGACGTCAGAGAATTTGGAAGCGGCAATGCCGGAACAACGAATGCAATAAGGGCATTCGGCAAAAAAGTAGGCGCAATGGTTTTTTTAGGAGACGTATTAAAGGGTGTCGTTGCTGTCTTGTTTGGCAGATATTTTGCGGGACAAACAGGAGCTTATATTGCAGGAGCTTTTGCAATAATAGGTCACAATTGGCCTGTTCTTCTTAATTTCAAAGGAGGAAAAGGAGTCGCCACAACTATCGGTGTTATGGTATTTGTAAATTTTTATCTCACTTTGATTTGTGTTATTATTGGCGTAATAATTATTATTTTTACAAGAACGGTATCCTTGGGCTCTATTTCAGGCATGGCAGTTGCACCACTCGTGGCAATTATTTTGATTCGTCCGCTTACTTTTGATCTTTTATTATTTACAATATTTGTTGCAAGTATGTCCATTTACAGACACAAGGATAATATAAAAAGACTGATTAAAGGAAATGAAAACAAATTTTAGGAGGCGAGGATGAATAAGAAAATAACAGTCCTAGGCGGAGGAAGCTGGGGAACCGCACTTTCCAAACTTCTTTCGGAAAACGGGCATAATGTTACCGTATGGCTGAGAGATGAAGCTCAAGCTAAAGAATTAACCGTAAAAAGGGTTAATGAAAAATACTTGCCAAAAGTTAAAATACCTGAAAATATAGTATTTGCTTCTGATATAAACAAAGCTGTAGAGGAAGCGGAGATTTTATTGTTGGTTATTCCAACCCAAATGGTTAGGGGTGTATTAAAGCAAATTAAAGATGAGTATAAAGACGGTAAAATAATTATAAATGCTTCCAAGGGTATTGAAAAGGGTACCATGAAATTGGTTTCAACAATTGTTAAGGAAGAAACAAAGAATACAATATTTGCGGTTTTATCAGGACCTTCCCATGCAGAGGAAGTCGGGTTGTCATTGCCTACTGCAATAACTGTTGCCTGCGAAAATAAAGATGTAGCCGAGGAGATTCAAGACATATTTATGTCTGAATATTTCAGAGTATATACAAATGAAGATGTATTAGGTGCAGAGTTAGGAGGAGCACTCAAAAATATAATAGCTCTTGGTGCGGGTATATCCGACGGAGTAGGCTACGGGGACAATGCAAAAGCAGCCCTTATGAACAGGGGTATTGTTGAAATTGCAAGACTTGGACTTGCCATGGGAGCGGATTTGCACACATTTTACGGGCTTACCGGAATTGGAGACTTGATAGTTACATGTACCAGCAAGCATTCAAGAAACTGGAATGCAGGCTACCTTATCGGTCAAGGCTTAACAAAGGATGAAGCGATAAAAAAGGTAGGAATGATTGTTGAAGGAATTCCTACCACATATGCTGCATATGAATTGTCTAAGAAACTAATGGTAGAAATGCCGATAGTCGATGCAATGTATGATGTTTTGGAAAACAAGGCCGATGTAAAAGATACAGTAAATAAATTAATGTTAAGAGACAAAAAAGAAGAAAGACTTTAGTGACAAGGGGACGGGGGTATTGTCACAAGTCTTCAGTCGAGTCTCTTGTAATTTAAAAGAAGAATATAGAGAATATTAGAATATATTCTTTTTTTGTTTTTTTGGAATAAAGAAGTTGAACAAGGCATATAAATTAATTGTATACAATAGTGCATATTTGCAAGGGGAGGGATTATTATCACTAATATAGATATATACGAAGATATAGCTAAAAGAACCAAGGGTGAAATATACTTGGGGGTTGTGGGACCGGTAAGAACCGGTAAGTCAACATTTATAAGAAAGTTTTCGGAAAATGTGATGCTGCCCAATATTGAGGATGAGTATACAAGAGAAAGGGCAAATGATGAAATGCCTCAAAGCGGTACAGGCAAGACCGTTATGACTACTGAGCCAAAATTTGTACCGAGTGATGCAGTAATGGTTACATTCAGCAACAATGTAAGAGCAAAATTAAGGCTTATTGACTGTGTAGGGTATATGATTCCCGGTGCAATTGGAAATATGGAAGGTGAAGTACCAAGACTTGTTAGTACTCCCTGGAACGATGAACCCATACCCTTTGCAGAAGCAGCAGAAATAGGTACAAAAAAGGTAATCAACGACCATTCAACAATTGGGGTATTAGTAACAACCGACGGAAGCATCACAGACATAAACAGAGATAATTACATAATGGCAGAAGAAAGAGTGGTAAGGGAACTGAAAGAAATTAATAAGCCTTTCGTTATTATTTTAAATACTACTCATCCAAAAAATGAAAATACAGTTGCTTTATCTTATCAGTTAAAGGAGAAATACGATGCTCCGGTTCTTATAGTCGACTGTATGAATTTAAAAACCGATGATATTGAAAATGTGTTAGAAAATGTTCTTTATGAATTTCCGATTAAAGAAATCAATGTTGAACTTCCAAGATGGTTTGACGGGCTATCATATGATTATCCAATAAAAAGAAATTTAATTAACATACTAAAAGATGATTTCGAAAATTATTACAAATTAAGCGACTTTAAAGCAGAGGATATTTTTTCGGAAGAAAATGATTATGTTGAAGATTACTATGTAAAAGATATTGAACTTGGTACAGGAAAAATCAATCTAGCAGTTGACCTGGATAATTCTTATTATTACAAAATAATCAGCGACCTTTGCGGTGAAGAAATTACAGGTGAGCATCAAATATTAAAGCTTATAGGTGACTTGTCAAAAACAAGGAAGAGCTACAGCCGTGTTGAGGCTGCCATAAACGATGCTAAGGCTAACGGCTACGGATATGTGACACCGACTGTAAGCGACATGATTATTGAGCCCCCGGAAGTTTTCAAAGAAGGCGGCAGGTACGGAATTAAAATTAAAGCACAAGCTCCATCATTGCATATATTCAGTGCCGGTGTCAATACGGAAGTATCACCTGTCATAGGAAGCAAAACTCAAAGCGAGGATTTAATGTGTTATCTTACCGAACAAATGAAAGAAAATCCCCAAAGTATATGGCAGGCTGAAATGTTTGGCAAACCCCTATCAAGTCTTGTTGAGGAACAGCTGGATTCTAAGCTTACGGCTATGCCCGACAATGCACGCAGGAAGCTTAGAAAGACAATTGAAAAAATAGTAAACGACGGTCAAGGGAGCATAATATTCCTCATAGTATAAGATGCCTGACTTAAGCAGCGATATGTCCTTTATATCCTAACTTAATTTCTTCGATAAAAGATTTTCTATTTCGAAAAATGAAATATGAAAATCTATTTTTTTATTATAATAAAAATGTGTTATAAATTAATATTATATTAATGTTGAAACGATCTAATAAACGTGCATAATATATTATTAATATTTAAGGATTGGAAATAAAGGACAATCAGTAAAATATAGATAAAAATCTGATTGACAAGCGTAAATAAGTGAGCTAAAATAAAAAAGTGATTGCCAAGAAGCCGATTGCATTTATGATTTAAATTTCAGTAGATTTTGTGAAAGTTTTTTTGATTAAGATTGTAAAGAAAACTGAGAAGACAAGTCAAAAATACAGAAAAAATGAGTGAAAAATTATTGACTTTAATTCGCAGTTATGGTAAACTAACAAAGCTGTCACAAAAGGCAGAGGCGTAGAAGACTGGCAG
>ENA-UPXM01000661-UPXM01000661.1-activated-sludge-metagenome-genome-assembly--contig:-NODE-661-length-48601-cov-47.858052_pt1 | contig 48601 bp, 49 predicted proteins | sample MGYA00238178_ERZ772708 | MGnify/ENA primary metagenome ERZ772708 (study PRJEB29002, sample SAMN05720212) | activated sludge metagenome | isolation source: anaerobic digester from wastewater...
CTGCTCGATGGTGGCCGCAACCTCCTCAATGGCTGATGCCTGCTCCTGGGTGGCCCGGGAAAGCCCCTGGGAACCCGACGCCACCTCCTGGGTGGCCGTATCCACCTGGGCGGCCGCAAGCTTGACGCTCAAGATCACCTCTTCGAGGTTCGCGGCAAAGGCGTTGAACCAGTGGGCGATGTCTCCCACCTCGTCCTTGGAGAGCACGGGAAGGCGTGCCGCGAGATCTGCCTCACCCTGAGCGATGTCCATCATTTTGCCCGATATCTCGTTTGCCACACTCGCTATCCGATGGGCCACCAGCCACCCGGCGATTCCTATCAGGATGGAGATCACGACGATGAACCCGTACATCTGCATCTTGACGGTGTTGATCTTGGCAAGGATTTCGCCCTCGTCAGCAGAGACCCACATGATCCAGTCCAGATCCCTGTTGTACGCCAGATATCCCCACTTGCTTCCGCTGTCTGCCGTGTATTTGAAGAGGCCCTGCTTCTGGTGTACTGCTTCGCGAACATAATCCTGGGAGTTATATGCGCTCGTGTTTCCTATGAACTCTGCCTTGGGGTGGTAGATGCAGGTCCCGTCGGATGAGAAGATGGCCATGTAGCCGGTCTCGTAATAGCGCTCGTTCTTGGCCTCCTCTATAAGGTCTTTCTTGAGGCTTTTTTTCAACTGTTCCCGGATGATATCGAGATTGCCCGAGATGTTCGCGTTTCGGACCTCCGCGATACGGGCAAAGCCCTCGACTCTGGACTTCAGATAATCCCCCGCCTGCTCCTCAAGAACTTCAACGCTGCTGCTGCCCAGGTATAGAATGGCGATGAGCAGTGGTATGAGTCCTGATGCAAGACTCAGTACGATGAGCTTACTGCGTAGCCTCATTTCGATTGCCATGACACGTACTCCTTTTATTGTGCACAATGTCCGTAGGATCTCATTGTGGCTTTCTTCCTGTTTCTCACTTCTCTTGTACCGGATGGCTTCTGCACTGCTCTCATCTCTGTATCGCCTGCCTGCCTAGTTGTTGAATGCCATACGTTCGATACCGTGAACATCGAGTATGAGGGAGACCTTGCCGTTGCCCAGGATGGTTGCACCAGAGGTGCCTTCGATCTTCCTGAAGTTCTTGTCGATGCTCTTGATAACTGCCTGGGTCTGGCCCAGAACGTCGTCCACGAGGACCCCGAAACGGCCTTCCGTACTCTGAAGGACCACCACCAAGGCATCCGTGGGATCGGTCTTTTCCGACGGGATGTCGAAGAGCTCATAGATTCTCACCAGAGGAAGATAGTTCCCCCGGATATCCACCAGCTCTCCCTTGCCCTCCACTGTCTTGATCTCGGCCTTGGAGGGACGCACGGATTTGTCGATGACCGACAAGGGGATCGTAAGCACCTCGTTGCCCACCCGGACCATCATGCCGTCGATTATGGCAAGGGTGAGAGGGAGCTTCACCCGGAACGTCGAACCCTTGCCCTTCTCGGATATGATCTCGATGGAACCGTGGAGATCCTCGATATTCTTCCGCACCACATCCATGCCCACGCCCCTGCCCGAGATCTCGCTCACCTTTTCCGAGGTGGAAAGGCCGGGGGCGAAAAGCATCTCGAAGATCTCCTTGTCCGGATAGGTCCTTCCCGGTTCGGCCATACTCTTGTCAATGGCCTTTGCCAGGACCTTGTCCTTGTCAATGCCTTTGCCGTCATCGGAAATCTCGATAAATATGTTGCCCTCGCGCTGGAAGGCCTTGAGCCAGATGGTTCCCTCGGCCGGCTTGCCGAGGCGTCTGCGCTCTTCCGGCGATTCGATGCCGTGGTCTATGGAGTTCCGTATCATGTGCTTGAGCGGGTCCCCGATCTGCTCGATCACATTCTTGTCGAGCTCGGTGTCGGTTCCGCTCATCTTGATCTCGATCTTTTTCCCCAGCTCAAAGGAGAGATCGCGCACCACGCGCCGGAACCGGTTGAAGGTCCCTTCAACAGGGACCATGCGGACCCTCATCACCTGTTCCTGGAGCTCTCGGGAAATTCTCTCCAGTGCGGAAGAGGCCCCCTCCAGGGAGCGGGAGGCGCTGTTGTCATCGACCTCGCTGGCGAGCTGTGACATCCGGGCCACGCTGATCACCATTTCCCCCACGAGATTCACCAGCTTGTCGAGCTTGTCGGTATCCACTCTGATGGTGGACGACTTGGCGATCTTCCTGCTCTGTGATTGCGCCATCGCCATCTTTTCCACGATCTCCCGGGGCGCCTTGCCCTTCTCGACCAGGGCCTCGCCGGTCGTCTTTCGGCCCTTGAGCACCTCTTCGATATCCGCAGTCTTGACTATGCCTTTTTCCACCAGGATCTCGCCGATGGGTTTCTCTGCGAGGCTCAGTTCAACGCCTTCCTTGTACTGTGAGGAAATATCCTCGATAAGAATGTCGTTTTCATCCACGACAAAAAGGAAAATGTTCTGGATATCCGAAAGCGGATGCTCGGTCCTGATGATGACCTCCCACCAGGTATAGCAGACCGTGGGATTGAGATTGTAGAAGTCGGGGATTGCCTCGGTGAACGCGCGGGTCTCGATGATGCTGCCGTTGTCGCAGAGCTCCCTGAGGAGCATGAGGGGGTCCTGGCCGGTCGAGAGAATATCGGGTCTGAACCTCATGGAGACACAGAGGACCCGCTCCTTCTCCTCGTTCTGCTCCTTTGACCCGGGCGAACGGGCTCCCTCGGCAGGACGGCCGGTTCCCGTGAACCGTTTCAGGGTAAGCGTGATGTTCTCGATCTCGGTCCTGTCGAGATCTTCTCCTTCTGCTGATGCCGTGATCATGCGCTTGAGGAGATCCACGGCAGAGAGCAGATTGGAGGTGAGCTTCTTGGTGATTCTCAAGTCCTTGTTGCGTATTCTGTCGAGGATGTTCTCGATATTATGGGTGAAGTTGCTCACCTCTTCGAATCCGACCAGACCTGCAGAGCCCTTGATGGTATGGGCAGCCCGGAAAACCCGGTTTATGGTGCTCTCGTCGTCCTGGTCTTCTTCAAGCTTGATGAGCCCTGCCTCAAGCTCCCGAATTTCATCTTCACTCTCATCGAGGAATACCTGAACCAGTTCATCGATCGCCATCTTCTACCTCATAAACTTATTCGTCACATAAACGAGCTGTTCGGGCTTGAAGGGTTTGACGAGCCATCCCGATGCGCCCGCTTTTTTCCCCTTCATTTTCATTTCTTCCTGCGACTCCGTGGTAAGGACCAGGATGGGGGTGAACTTGAACGGGGTTTTCTTTACCTCCTGGATAAAGGTGATGCCGTCCATCACGGGCATATTGATGTCACTGATGATCATGCCGATCTGGTCGCCGTTTTTCATGGCCTGGTTCAGTTTTTCCAGGCCGTCAACCCCGTTGACGGCATTGATGGTCTCGAATCCCGCCTCTTTCAGGGTATAGTTCACGGACGCTCGGAGGGTGGCTGAATCGTCAACCACGAGTATCTTTTTCTTCATCAGGTTGCCTCCTTTAAGATCGCTTCGAATCCTGAAAGGAGGACATATTCTTTCACCTGAGGGCTGATCGTGTTGATGCGGAAGACTCCTTCGCTCTCAATGTTCTTCTTTATCGCATACAGAAGCTGAAGTCCGGAGATGTCGATGTCGTCCACCATAGACAGATCCAATACGGTTTCGCGAATACACTCGTCGAGGAGGGGCTCAAGCTGCGAATGTGCCGACTCGATATGGGCCACGGTCAGTGGACCCTTGAAAACAAGCGCACCGGATGAATCCTTCTTGATTTCCATATGATCTACCTCATTGAAATCGGGAAGAGCTTATCCAGTTTCACTGCCTTGAATATGTTGTAGAGATTTTCATGTATTCCCTGAATTTGAAATCCTGCATTATTACTGTCTAGACTCTTGAAAAATATCAGGATTTTTCCAATACCCGACGAGCCCATGGTGGGAACCATGCTCAGATCCATGATCACTTTGGCAGGCTTGAGCTTCAGGACCTTGCCCAGTTCGGTTCTGAGCACCTCTGCCGCCTCGGTATCGACTGCGCCGGATACCTTCACGACAAGGCCGTCCTCTGTCTTCCTGGTGGTGACTTCCATGGTTGTCCTCCTTTTGTGCTTATGCGTAGTCATGGCTATTCCTCTTGACTCCTTCATCGGATAAAGAAAATCAGATCTTTATTAAAACTCTTTATCGAGTTGTCGTCAAAAGAATGTAAGACTGTTACCCCTCGAATCAGCAGCGTCTTGCGATGCAATGGAATCGCTGTGAGGATTTCTGAGCCGATGAATGATCTGGTGCAGTTCAAGGGGGAGAATCTCAAGATGATGAGAAGCGAGATGCTCGTCAATGTCCGATCGGATGGCCGTGATGGATCGGGTAAGGCTCCTCATGTCATCGAGCATGGCTTCGTTGCCGTCCAGCGTGCTCATCAGGCCTTTGATATCACAGCGGAACCGCTCGATTGCCTCCAGGCATCTGGCAGAGTACAAGTCAATGCCGTCTATGGACTGGATCAGCATGCTCTTGATGTCATCGAAGCTGCGGCGGATCAATACCCGTGCCTTGCGGAAATCTCCGGGCATCCTTTCAAGCCCCGTAACAATGGCGTCTTGTTCTACCGGCCATTCCCGGGACTTCATACAGGATATCAACCCCTCAGGCGGTCCACAGGTCGGTGAAGGGGATGCATCCTGGGCATGCACCGCCCTGGCAGTTTTTTCAAGATCTGCCCACGCAGCGCTCATCTGAGAACATCCTATCATATTGAGAGAATTTATGGCTGCGAGCGAGTCGAAGCGTGAGGAGAGGCTGTCGAGCATCTCCAGGACCTCGTTCGAAACAATATCAAGGGTCGATTTTCCGTGCGTGTTCTGCAGGAGAAAACAGCCGATGGCATCCTTGTCTTCCTTGATCTGCAGGATCATTTCTTCTATCCGGTCGATCTCTTCCTCGAGGTCGCGGCCGTGCGAACGGATGACGGAAATGAGCTGGACGATCAGTTTCAGAGAGAGCATGGACGCCTTTTCCTGGAAGATCAGAAAATTCGCGATCTGCTCCTTGGTGCCGGCCGTGCTCATCAGGGAGAGTATCTTTTGGAGCCCGCAGGATATGGTGGCGATGTCCTGGTTCACGATATCGTGAGTCTGGAGACCTGACATGATCTTGAGAATGGGGTCCTTTACGAGGCGGGCCCGGGAGACGAGATCCCTCAAGATGCCGATGATGTTGTTGAGCGAGTATACCAGCGACGGCACCTCGTGGTTTTTGCTGTGACCGAGCTTTTTCATGCACTGATTCTGGAGCTGAAGGGACCTTTCGAGCACCTCTTTCAGGTCGTTTTTTATCCCGGTAAAGGCCGGAAGATGATCGGCAAGGCCGTGAGACACCGCTCCCTGCATTTCCAGGGGAGTCTCCCCGGAGAGACCGGAATCGTCCACCACGCTCAAGCGGGTATGTTCGAGTGCAGCCAGGGATCGCACCGTGAACGTTTTCATGCGTCTTACCTGGAGGGTAAGCATGTGCAGAAAACTGTTCAGATGATGGATCATGATCCCTATGGTGCCCGAAGACCCTGTTGAACTCAGGGAATCCAGCGTATCCGCGGCCTGCTGGAAGGTGAGCAGTATCTCCCTGTTGATTGCAGGCAGATCAGTGCAGATATGGGTATACGCCTGATCGATCCGGGCCTGGATGTCTTTGAGCGAGGTGATGATGCGCAAGATCTTTTCATGATCAAGCAGCGCGGTGTGAAAGGCCTTTACGAACAATGGGGTTGTTGCGGCATCGGAAGAGATCTGCTCGCTATCGTGTTTGTTTTCGGGCATTTCGCTTATCTTTCCTCTGAAGGGTACTCTCGGATACCTGTGGGGGTTTCTTTAATCCGAAAGCTCCTCTAAAAGACAAAGATGGTATATGCACGTTGACAGGGCCATGAATGAATACTATCTAGTTTTGAATCTGCGTTTAATTTGCAGTGGATGGACAGGCATTGGGCAGGGTTGGATCGCGGGGTGCATACGGATGGAGAAACACCGTGATCGTCGCCGGGTAAATCGGCTCTTTCCATCGGGGTCGCATGTAGCACAGAGGGGATGCCATGGATCGTTCGTTCATCGTAATCGTGACAGGCCTTTCCGGCTCGGGTAAATCAACCGCTCTGAAGGCCATTGAGGACGAGGGATTTTTCTGTATGGACAATATCCCGGTCGATCTCATTATGAAGTTTATCGAGGTGTACGATTCAGCGACCTTCGACATTCCCAAGGTGTGCATCGGTCTGGATGTAAGAGCGGGTGCGGGGGCCTTCACGGAAAAGGCGCCCTGGATGATTGCGCTTTTGAGAAGCATGGTTTCGGACGTTCATGTCATCTATCTGGAGGCGAGCAAGGAAAATCTTCTGAACCGTTTCAAGGAGACCAGGAGAAGACATCCCTTGAGCGAGGTGTACCCGAACCTCATGGACGCCCTCGACGCCGAGATGAAGATCATGGAGCCGGTACGGGATATGGCGGACTACATCATCAGCACCTCGGAGATGAATGTCCACGAGCTTCAGGCCAAGATCAGGAGCATCATATCAGCCAAGGACAAAACCAGGGACATGTACATCGAAATACGGTCGTTCGGGTTCAAAAAGGGGATCCCGATGGATGCGGACATTGTCATGGATGTGAGGTTTCTTCCCAATCCCTACTTTGAGGAGACGCTCAAGAACAAAACAGGTTCGGACAGCGAGGTCAGGGAATACCTGATGCAGCACGAGAGCTACCGGGAGTTCATCGCCCGGTTCAAGGACCTTATCCGCTCGATCCTGCCCCTTTATAAAAAGGAAGGCCGGTCGTATCTCAACATTGCCGTCGGATGCACGGGAGGCAGACATCGTTCAGTGGCAGTGGCAGAGGAAGTCATGGAACTCATAGAAGGGGCGGGCTATCACGGGAAGCTCGTTCACAGAGATATCGGATCAGGAGGTCATTGAAATGGTTGGCATCATTGTGGTGGCTCACGGCAGACTGGCGGAAGCTCTCACAGAGACCGCGGAAATGATCGTGGGACACGCCGAGGCGTTCAAGGCGTGCTCCTTTTGTCAGGGAAGCGATGTCGACAAGCTCAGGAAGATGCTCAAGACAACGATCAAAGAGGTGAACACCGGCCAGGGCGTGATCATCCTCACGGATATGTTCGGCGGGACCCCGTCGAATATCAGCCTGTCATTCCTCGAGCGCAACGAGGTCGAGGTGATCACCGGGGTGAACCTTCCCATGGTCATAACAGCCCTGACCAAGCGGGAGGGGAAGAACATGCGGGATCTGGCCCAGATACTCAAAGAGCATGGGTCGCATAATATCAACATCGCCTCTGAGATCCTCTCGACAGCCATAGGGAAGAAATGAACATCCTCCTCGTGCGGGTAGACGACAGATTCATACACGGGCAGATACTGGAATCGTGGATTCCGTTCCTGAAGGCCCAGAGTGTGGTCGTGGCCAACGACGCCCTCGCGAGCGATCATTTCCAGAAGACCATCATGTCCATGGCTATCCCCGACCGGATAACCTTGAGGATCGTCACCCTCGACGAGGTGACCTGCCTGGTGCAAGACAGAGACCTCGACGACATGCGGACCCTGGTCATTGTCTCGTCGATCAGGGACGCGCACGCCCTGTACTCAAAGGGCTTTCATTTCCTCAAGCTCAACCTGGGAAACAACAAGGGGACCCAGTCGTCCCAGCAGGTCTCCTATTCAGTCTGGGTGGATAAGGACGATGTCCTGATGCTGAAAGAACTCATGGACAGCGGGGTTGACGTGAGTCTCCAATCGGTTCCCCGGGAGCGGCTTATCGACATGAAATCCCTCATAGGCACGGTCATGTCATGATACTTCCGGTCGTATCCAGCATCCTGGCCGGTGCACTGCTCTGGCTCGATCGCGTCTTCATCTTTCAGTCCATGATCAGCAGGCCCATAATCATTTCCCCGGTCCTGGGTCTAATCATGGGCAACGTCGCCATGGGTTTCATGATCGGCGCCTCACTGGAGCTCCTCTGGCTCAACGCCCCTCCGGTGGGGGCCTATCTTCCCAACGACGAGTCCTTCTGCGCAGCCGCCGCCACTCCCACTGCCGTACTGGCGAGCGCGCACATGAGCGATGCAGCCGCTGCCGGGTTCGCCCTGGCGGCCAGCCTTCCCTTTGCCATGGTAGGCAGGACCCTGGACACGCACATCCGCATGCTGAACCAGGACCTGATCAACCGGGTGCCTGAGGGCCGGATGGAACCTGCGGTGCGAAACGCCATAGGCAAGGCCCTGCTGCGCAGCTATCTCTACGCTCTGGCTGCGCTGGGAATCAGCGTCGGCCTGCTGTGCACGGCCGCTGTCCTGGCCGGCGAGGTCCTGCCCGGCGCGGTGAAAACAGCTCTTTCCTATATGCCCCTGGCCGGGGTCGCGATCGGGCTGGCCGGTCTCATGGCCAAGGAGGTACCGAGGCCGGGACATGCAGGGCTCTTTATTCTCGGCATGATCATCATACTCATGATCTCATGGATTCACTGATCCTGCGCAAGACAACGCGGGAAGACATGCCCTCGATCCTCGCCATAGAACAGGCATCGTTTGTCTCGCCGTGGAGTGTGTACACCTTCTTGACCGCCCTGCACGACAGGAAGAGCTGCAATATCACAGCACGCTGCCATGGCAATGTCGTGGGATACTGCTTTTCTCTGGGCATGAAGAATATGGTCCATCTGCTGAACCTTGCCGTGCACCCTGACTTTCGGCGGCAGGGGATTGCACGGAGACTTCTGGACCAGATATTTTCATTTGCCAGATCAGACGGGAAGTCGTATGTTTTTCTCGAAGTGAGGAAATCGAATGATAGCGCGAAGCGCCTCTACGCATCGGTGGGATTTACCCATGTCAGTACCTGGCGGCGGTATTACTCCGATAGCGGAGAAGACGCCTCCATCATGGTGAAACGTCTCGAAAGGACTGATGGATGAAGGACAGCAACGCCCTGGTCAAAGACAACCGACAGGTCGCCCAGGATACCTACCTGATGACGCTTATGTGCGAGCTTTCTCCATTCACGCCAGGGCAGTTTCTCATGCTGAGGCTCACCAGCACGTGCGAGCCTTTTCTTCGCAGGCCCCTTGCCATTTTGTCGTACAATGAGGGAGCCGTCGAGATCCTCTACAAGGTAAGAGGGGAGGGGACCTCGCTCCTTGCCGAAAAGAAGAAGGGCGAGGAGCTCTCCGTGCTCGGGCCTCTGGGCAAGGGCTTCAGCGACCCGAGGCCGGAGGAGGAAGCCGTGTACATCGCAGGCGGGACCGGGCTGCCTCCCATTCTGGCCATGGCCGAGCGGATGAAGAGAGGCCGCCTGATCATCGGGACGTACACAAAGGATGACATACCTTTGTGGCAGAGGATGCAGAACATCGGGGGTGTGGAGATCACGGCGACCACGGAAGACGGATCGCTGGGCATCAGGGGTGTGGCGACACAGGCCCTGGACGGTCTTCTGAAGACGATACAACAGCCATGCGTTATCTATGCGTGCGGTCCCACCGGCATGCTCAAGGCCGCGGCGAGCCTGGCTAAAGACTTGGGGGCGCGCTGCGAGGTGTCCATCGAGGAACGCATGGCCTGCGGCTTCGGGGTGTGCTCGGCCTGCGCGGTCAGGACGACCACGGGAAATCAGAGGGTCTGCACGCAGGGGCCTGTGTTCGATGCATCAAGCATTGAGTGGAGGCAATGATGGATATCTCCATCCGGCTGGCACCGGGACTCTGCCTGAAAAATCCTGTTCTCAGCGCCTCGGGCACCTTTGCCTATGGAGAGGAGTTCGCCCGGATCTTCGATCTCTCGCTGCTCGGGGGGGTCGTGACCAAGGGCCTGTCCCTGCATCCCAAGGAGGGGAACCCGACGCCAAGGGTGTGCGAGACCCCCTGCGGCATGCTCAATGCGATCGGGCTGGAGAACATCGGCGCCGATGCGTTCATTGCCCAGAAACTCCCCTTTCTCGGCACCTTCGACACCGAGGTGATCGTCAATTTTTTTGGCACGGGCGAGGATGAGTACGTCCAAATGGCGCAGAAGCTCGATCTCGATGGCGTATCCGCGATCGAGATGAATGTTTCGTGTCCGAACATCAAAAAAGGCGGGATCGAATTCGGAAAGGACCCGCAGATTCTCAACCGGCTCGTGGCGCAGGTGCGCAAGTCCACCACAAAGCCCCTCATCGTCAAACTCTCACCCATGGTGACCCATATCGGCGAGATGGCGCTCGCGGCCCAGGAGGGTGGGGCCGACGCCCTGACCTGCTCCAACACCTTCCCAGCCATGGCCATTGACGAGAACACCTGCAAGCCAATACTCGGAAACATTACCGGAGGCCTTTCAGGACCTGCCATCAAGCCCATTGCCCTGAGGATCGTATGGGAAGTATCCCGGCAGGTAACCATCCCGGTGATCGCGTCAGGAGGCGTTACCTCCTGGAGGGACGTAGTGCAGTTTCTCCTGGCCGGGGCATCCGCCGTGGAGATCGGCAGCTTTTCGCTGAGGGACCCTTTGTGCTTCGGTGCGATCATTCAGGGGCTTATCCGCTATATGCAGGACAAGGGCCTGGAATCGATCACGGAGATCATCGGAAGTCTGAAGTCAGCCTGAAGAACAGAACCGCAGGCAGCCTGAAGAGGGGCATTCTTGAGCCTCTTGCATCTTTGAACCCCTTTGGCGGTATTCCTGGCGGAATATCGTGAAACAGGGGCCAAACCGGGCATGAACCCGTTTCCTTGCGCATTCGCGGTGTTCGGCGAACGGGTCGCCGGTGAAATGACACGGTAAGTTCTCCAGACTGACCTGCCTTTTTGGGCAGGACATTCTCCGGGAGATAAGGTGATATGATTTTGAGGGAGATCTCGCTGGCCGCACCCCTTGCAATCGTCTTTGCAGCCATGTGTCTGGGTCTTGTCATGTTGTGGGGAGATATCCCTGCGGGCGTATTCTGCCTTTTCTTCCTTGTGCTGCTCTATGACCGGAGCAGGATAGTCCACCTTGGGTTCGGCCTTGTCCTGGCTGCCGGGGCTGTGCTGTCCTCACCCGGCTGGACCGATCTTCCTGATGGTGAATATCAGGTTCAGGGCAGGGTGACTGAATCGGGGTTTGTCAGGGGGAGCTTCCGGATCACCCTGGACAACGTATCGGTGGACGGTCAGCGTATCCGGGGCCGAACACTGATCAGTATCTATGAAAATGTCTCCGATCCCGGGAAAGGGAGCGTGGTCAAGGGAAGGGTGCGCCTGAAGGCACCGCGGCCTCTGGGAAACGAAGGGGAATTCGACTACCGGTCATATCTCTTGAGCCAGAGGATCACCCTGAAAGGATATATCAAGGACGGCACCGGGCTCACAGTAATGAAACCCGGCCGTGCACATGGGTTGAACGGGCGCATTGCCACTGCTCTTTCCAATTATGCCCGGCCCGAGGCAGAGATCATGAAGGCTGTGTTGACCGGAGATATCTCAGGTCTCTCATACTCCCTGCGCGACAGTTTCGCATCTCTTGGCGTGGCGCATCTCTTGGCCATTTCAGGTCTTCACATGGGGATTGTGTTTCTGCTCGGGTATGCCGGGAGCTTTGCCCTTTTCAGACTCATACCCGTCCTGTCCGGGCGCCTGGACACCCCGTTCATCGCAAAACTCACAGGCCTGGCAGGGGTCCTGCTCTACACCCATTTCGTAGGAGGGTCCATCCCAGCTGTCCGGTCAGCCATCATGGTTGCGTGCATCATTGTCTCGCTCATTCTCTCCCGCAGGCACTACCTGGTCGAGAGCCTTTCGCTGGCAGGCATCCTCATCCTGCTCTGGACACCTCACTCTCTGTACACGTCGAGTTTTCTTCTGTCATTCTCGGCAGTGCTCGGGATCACCGGGGTGTATCTCAGACTGGAAGGCTCACCGCGGTGGCTTGCATATATCCTCATACCGGTCATTGCCGCAGCCTTTACCCTGCCCATCACGATCAGCCATTTCGGCTTTATCTCTTTGAGCGGATTCGTGGCAAATATCGTTTTCGTGCCATGGTTCAGCTTTGTCGTGATGCCGCTCGGAATGGCCGGGCTTGTCCTTTTTCCTGTTTCCGATCAGATCTCCTCTCTATTCTTCTCTTTTTCTTTCGATACCATGGGGGTGATCATCAGGGCCGCAGAGATGTTCGGGCGACTCCATCCGGTGGCAGCTCCGGGCAATGCCTGGGTGTTTGCGTGCTATGCAGGTATGATTACAGCCTTTTTCTCGACCGCCTCCAGAGTGCGCACTGTTATTCTTTCACTGAGCATCTTTCTCATTGTCGCGATCCCTGCCGGCCTGCGTATATACAGGGATCACCAGCCTCTCTGCTTTGATTTCATCAGTGTGGGCCAGGGCGACAGCACACTCGTCACCAGGGGCAGGACCGCGATTCTCATCGATGCAGGAGGCTCGCGGTGGGGATTCGATACCGGAAGGTTTATCGTGGGCCCCCACCTGCTCAGGCGAGGGATCACAAAGCTCGACATCGTGGTCATCACCCATGCGCACGTAGATCATATCGGCGGTATGCCGTTCATATTGGATCGTTTCCCGACAGGAGAGGTGTGGACGAATATGAAAGAAGACTGGAATCCGGATTTCCGATCTGTTATTCACATTACACAAAGGAAAGGCATTCCTGTAAAAAACGTATGTCTGGGTGATGTCCGCCATTATGCGGGTATGGATATCGAAATACTGAATCCGCAGAAGCGGATAGACCAGCGAAATGCCGGTATGGACCAGAACTTGCATTCCATTGTGCTGAGAATTGGCGACAGCAGCATGCGGGGACTTTTCATGGGAGATGTGGAAGGGCTCGGAGAAATCAGATTGTGCCGTCTGGACACAGACCTGTCTGCAGACGTGCTCAAGGTCGGGCATCACGGTTCCAGAAAAAGCTGTCAGATGATGTTTCTGGAGCAGGTAAGGCCCAGGCTTGCCGTGGTCCCGGTGGGTTATGGCAATGTCTTTCGCCTGCCGAATCGCCTGTCGCTCAATCGTCTTTATCAACAGGGTGTTACGGTCTGCCGGACCGATGTCGACGGGGAGGTCAAGATATTTCCGGTTCAAGGCGGCTTGCAGGTAAAGTACGGGAGGCTCCATGCCGATACAGCATTGAACAGATGACCTGCGCGTACAGGTCAGAGGTGGCACCAGCAATATCAGGAAAATGGAGTGAACATGAGGTGTTCGGGCAATAAGGGATTTTCTCTTCTGGAACTCATGGTGGTGGTGGTGATCATCGGCATCCTTGCCGCGGCAGCGATCCCGGGTATGGGGGGGTGGCAGGCGAAAAGACAACTCAACTCGGAAGCACGGAACATCGCCTCTCTGCTCCAACAGGCACGGAGCGAGGCTGTCAGCAGAAACAGGGATGTCTGGATGGAGTTTTCTCCCGCAAGTGAGAACTATCTCATGCGGACTGCGACATCGATTCTTACCCCACAGAAAACCCTTCCGGCTGGTGTCGACATGGTAGCAACCACCTTTGACTCAAACCGGGCGATATTTAACAGCAGAGGCTTTGCAACAGGCTCCGGAAGCGTCACGCTTCATGTCGGCGGCAGGCCGAACGACTCAAACTGGACCCGGACCATCTCGGTTACTCTGGGAGGGAGCGTCTCCATAGAGCCATGAAGACTATGAAAATACTATCCAACTCACACGGACTGACTCTGGTTGAGCTGATGATCGTCATGGTGCTGTCCCTGCTGCTCATGGGAGCGGCGTATCTGGCATACCAGACACAGCATGTCTCCAGCACGGTCCAGCATCAGATCGCCCAGGCCCAGCAGGATCTCCGGGTGGCCATGCATATCATCACCAGGGACATCAGGAACGCTGGCGCACAGTCGCCCACAGCGAACAACAACGTTCTTCCGGTAGAAGCATCCACGGTAGACAGTACAGGGCTGAACAATATCACCCTCATGATGGACTTGGGTGACGGCATGGGCGGCGAGCCGAACAACAGCACCGCTGACAAGGGCGAACACCTGTTCTATTACCTGTCCGGTCAGGATCTCGTGCGGATCGATTACAATGGAGTGGGCAGGCAGACCATTGCCCAAAACGTCCAGAGCCTCCGGTTTCGGTATTATTCATATGATAAAACAGCCGGATCGAGCACTGAGATCCCGCTTGTCTCACTACCGGGGAGAGAAGACAAAATCGATTACATAGACGTCGGCATGACGATACGCAGCAAAAACCCAGACCCGGATACGGGCCAGCATATTACCAGAACGCTCAACAGACGCATCAAATTGAGAAACAGCGGGCTTTAACCCGTTTAAAGAAGGCTGAGAGACAATGAAGATCTTTCATGTAAACACCGATCATGACCGGCAGATGCTTGATCAGGCCCGAAGCGGATTTACCCTTATCGAGCTCGTGGTAGCGATCCTCATCTTCGCCCTGGGCATCATCGGGGTCGCAAAGATGCAGTCGGAGTCGGTCAAGGGAAATTCCTATGCCATGCAGCTCACCCGGGCAAACAATATCGCACAGGACATGTCGGAATATCTGAAAGTCCTGCCCTTTACGAGCGATTCCCTGGGCGGGACAAACATCCCGCTGGCCGGAGAGGTAACCAGAGTCGCGTCCGATGTGACCACCGCCGGAATAACTTATGAAAGAGGATGGATCGTCAACCAGAGTGCCAGTGATGACAATCTGAGAGAGGTCTCAGTCCAGGTCTGGTGGCAGAACAAAGAGCACAGCGTGTCCTTTACCTTCTACAAAGGCAACGGGACAGGCCTGTAGAGGAGTGGAGGCCATGATTCATAAATATTTTTCCGGCAGGATACAGAACAATGAGGGTGCGGTCATGGTGCTCGTTCTCCTGGTGCTGGTGGCGACCATACTCATCGGCACCACCCTCATGCGGTCCGCCACCATCGAAACCAAGATTGCAGGAAACGAGAGAAGGGTCATCCAGAACTTCAACAAGGTCGACAGCGCCTCTGAGATTGCCCTGGTCCACTCGACCACCTTTGCAGACCACGTCAAGGACAATGTGGGGATGGCTTACGATTTCACCACCTCGGGCATTCTCAGCGGGGAGATGATCGATCTGGAAACGCTCACGGTCACCCTGCAGAGGAGAGGCAATCCCCCTACCGCCATGAACGAAAAGTACGTATACAGTGTTGCCGGCAAGACGGAACTCGAAGCAAGATATTATAAAGTCGACGCCCGGCATCAGGGTGAGAATGTCGACGTCCTGGTGTTCAAGATACTACCCCGGGCACAGAAGGAGTAAAAGCATGAGGGTAAAGAATCTTCTTTCAATCTTTGCAGTATGCGGAATTATTTGCCTGCCTTTCGTGACCGCTGCAGATGATACTAGTATATTCGGCGGAGGAACCCTCGACGTAGAGCCCAATGTGCTGATCATCTTCGATAACTCCGGGAGCATGAACTGGTCCACCGAGCAGTTTCAAGGAACAGCATATGACCCTGGCACTATCTATCCAGGGACGCATGACGCGAGATATGTTTATTATAAAGAACGCGGACAGATAAACTGGTATACCTTCAGGAACATAGGAGCGAATTATCATGTGGATTCAAATGAGATAGGGTGTCCCGATGCTCGGGAAACCCTGAACACCAAAGGGCACTGGATTGGAAATATATCCAACCGATCTCCTTATGGCTGCAGCACTCGAGACACGGCAAGAAGGCTTCGGACCGGTAACTACTGGAATTATCTCGACTCTGTTTCTGCCGTGGAGAAGACGCGTTTACAGATAGCCAAAGAAGTTATCACAGAACTGGTGCAAACTACCACGGGGGTGCGGTTCGGCATCATGATTTTCAACTATAGCGAGGGGGGGCGCCTCATCGCGGACATTATAGAAAGGGATGCAAGCGGAATCGCTACTCTGGTAAGCCAGATTAACAAGATCACTGCAGATACATGGACACCGCTGGCAGAAACCCTTGCAGAGGCGGGTCTCTATTTCGCAGGCAAGAAGTCTTGGGCGAATTCATCTAATACTGTGGGAATGCTTCAAAAATCTACGACATATAAGTCTCCCATTGATCTGCGGTGTCAGAAGAATTACGTCATCATCATGACGGATGGAGAGCCCACTATGGACAAGGGGAGTATCCTCACTCGGGCTGATTACATCAATGGCAAAGCCATAAAAGATTACGATGGAGATGGGCGTGAGCCGGGTGGCGCAAATGAGATTTTCTATCCTGACGATGGGAGCGATTACCTTGACGACGTGGCGAAATTTCTCTACGACGAGGACCTCCTTTCCGGCAGCATCGTGGATTCGAGCGGCGTCTCGTTTGATAGCGAGGATTACCCCAAACAAAATGTCATTACCTATACTGTGGGATTTGATGTTGATAACGATCTTCTGAAAAGGACCGCTGATGCGAACCACGGGCAGGGCGATTATTACACTACCGAACAGGGGGATAATTTAACCGATATATTTGAAACAATCATTGCGACCATCTTGGAAACCAGCGTGCAGTTCGTGGCCCCGGTGGTCCCCGTGAACAGAACGAACAGAACGTATGCAGACAACGCCATGTACCTAGGGCTGTTTCTTCCCGACAGCTCGGGTTTCTGGAAAGGAAACCTGAAGAAGTTCGGGTTGGGCAACAACGGCATGCTCCTCGACCGTTATGGACACGATGCGCTGGATGCTTCAGGATCAATCAAGGAGGGTGCTAAGACCTGCTGGTATGAAGTAACCGGTCCTGAGGGAATCACCGTGAACGCCGGTGGTGCCGGCATGATTCTTCTGGGGCAGTCAACAAGAAAATTCTATACGCGAAGTTCGGGAAGCTCTCTTCTGGAATTCAATAAGACCAACATATTGCCAACAAATCTGGGGTTTGCTGATGATACCTATACGACTGAGCGGGATGATCTGGTGGATTATGTGAGGGCTGAGGGAATCTACAGTCCATCAGCCACCGGGAGCAACGCAAAGCCAAGATCCTGGGTCCTTGGTGATATCCTCCACTCGGAGCCGACGGTACTCTATGACTACGCAGCCAGCACCAACGTGATTTTTGTGGGTGCGAATGACGGGTTCCTCCACTGTTTTCTCGACAATGATCACAGCGGAGAAGGGAATGTGAACATCGATCTCAAGGATGACACGCTTACTGAGGCATGGGCATTTGCGCCCTGGGATCTGCTGCCCAATCTACAAAAACTTCCTCCTGAGAAAGCTACGGCCCACATTCCGGGCGACGCGGTCCACGACTATTTTGTGGATGGCTCACCCATCATTTTCAAGCCCAAAGGCACACCCCGGAAGTCATATGTGGTCTTCGGACTCAGGAGAGGCGGAGACAAATACTATTGTCTCAATGTGACCGACTATAATTCTCCCACCTTTGCGTGGGAAATCCCAAATAATATTTTGGGCCCCGGCCTTGAAACGCTCGGGCAGTCCTGGTGTGCTCCCCGGTTTGTAACGATTAAAACTCATTCGGGTGATACAACGGGCAAAGAAGTGCTGCTCTTTGCAGGCGGATACGATACGAATCAGGACAATTCCGATCCAGGCTCGGCTGATTCAAAAGGCAGGGCCATTTTTGCTGTTGAGCCCGATGCTACGGGCTATACTTTAAACACCAAGATCAAGTTCCATTCCGGCAACTATTCGAACCTGACCTATTCGATTGTCGATCTGTGTTCGTTCGACAGCAACGATGACGATTTCGAAGACACCATCTATGCTGGATCTCTCGGAGGAGATCTGTTCGTATTTGCCGATCGCGATGGAGACGGCACATGGCAGGGCAGGAGGCTGTTCAGCGCAGGGAATGATGGGGGGACCGCGGGCTTGAGAAAATTCATGAAAGCGCCCGGGGTGGTAAGAATGACCCAGACCTATGATTTCGTCTACATCGGTTCGGGCGATCGGGAAAATCCTCGGGATGACACTGTCACGGACCGGTTCTATGCCATCAAGAACAGATGGCCGGGAACATGGTCGGATTCGACAGACACCCTTACCGTGGCTGACCTTGAGGATGTGAGTGTAGATATTTTTAACTCGGGCACTGCAACCGAAGAAGAAAAAACCTTGAAAGAGCAGTCGCTCAATGCCAAATCCGGGTGGTGGTTCAATCTGCCCAATCTTGGAGAAAAGGTGGTTTCATCCCCGATCGTGTTCGATAAGGCCGTATGGTTCACCACCTTCAGCCCATCGAGTTCTACAACGGAGAATACCGACCGTTGCTCCCTTCCGGGCGGCGTGGGAACGGCGAGACTCTATGCTGTCAACTATAAGACAGGTAGCGCCATGTTCGACCTTGACGAAGATGGTGAGATTGACAGGAGCGTGAATATTGGCGGAGGCATCCCCTCGGACCCTGTGGTTGTGGTGGCAAAAGAGGGAACATATATAGCGGTGGGCAGGCAGCGCGGGGTGACTCTCGAGGATAGTAGGAGCGGGAACCTTTTCAACAAAATATATTGGATACAGAAGTAAGAGCTTGAGGTTAAAGATGATGAAAAGAGTATTTTATTATGACCGGGTAATCACTGCACTGTGTGCTGTCATGCTATCAACATTGATTCACGTCCCATATGGCTATGCAACGGACGTCATTGATATGGTAATGGATGACTGGCATCCGGCAGAGATCACAGGAACGATAATGTCCGTGGATCAAAAATCCGGTAGCATGGTTGTCAATGAAATCCGAATATTGCTGGCTGATACAGTGACAAAAAATGGAAAGAGGTGTGCCACGCGCATAATGAATGAAAACGGAAACGAAATTACCCGGAAAAACCTCAAACAAGGCAGATTTGTGTACATTAAGGCCGGCACGGCCCTGGATCCGGATAAAAAAGTTGAATACGTTGTGGCAAAGGATATCTATATCCTGTCTGGTTTCATGAGTAGAAGAGAAATGAAAAACAAAGGTATCCTCATGGAACCTGTTACTCCATGGTAATGCTGGACGAGGACGCTGTATCGGGAAAAACAGACAGGCAATCTTTCCCTTACAAAACTATAATGCCCGTTCTTGTAAAGAAGGAACGGAACAAGGTGTGGACAAACCATATTTTCAAGCTTCAGGTGAGCCTGAACAAAGATGATCTTCAGTGACTGAGAATCCGGATATACGCGGCATCGTTCTCCACCAGGATGTCGGCCTTGGCGATCTGCCTGCGCTTGAGGTTTTCCATGGCGTCGAAAAGGCTGCCCTTGATCTCCATGACATGGCAGATGGAGTGATCGTAGATGCCCGTGATGCTGATCCGGGAGACCCCCTCGACGGACATGAGCGCATTGATCATTGACTGGTAGGTGACATAGTCGCTTATTCCCTCGACGCAGAGGGTTTTCTTCATCACGCCGGGGCTCTCGCTCAAGGTGCGCTTGCTGATGCCCGCGCGCACGGGCCCGATGATCTCATCGATCATGAGAGAGTTCATGGCCTCGGTTGCAAAGTCGCCCCTGCGGGAAACAGACCAGGACGAGATCACCGCGCCGGACGCCACATCGACCAGGGATACTTCGAACAGGCATTCATAGAGAGTGTCGAGAACCGGGGTGTAGGCAATGGTCCCGGTGATGAGCATATCCGCCCCGAGGGCATGGGCCGAGTCCAGGGGATCGGGCTGGGAGTGTGCAGGGCCCGGCTGTTTGCGGGGGCTGATCACGTTTTCTCCGAGGCGGCTCAATTCCCGTCCGAACTGCGACTCGAATGGAGAATATGCCGTACCCGCCTTGCCCGCCCACCATTCATAGGGACGTTCACTGCCCGGGCCCAGATATGAGATTGCCAGAAGAACCTTGGACCGGTGGCCCCGGGGGATGGTCAGAGCACGCGAGTGGAGCCACTGCTTCAGCGAATCGTCGTCGATCTTGACATCCACGCTGAGCTGGAGGATATCTCCCTGCCGGGTTCGAGAGGTGATCTGGTACTGAAGGATGTCCTGCATTCTCCTGGATGCGGTATACTCGGGAAGCAGCTGCATGAGATCTGCAACCGAGCTGCCGGGAACAAACCGCAGGCTGGCCTGCAAGGCTGCCTTTGCAAATGCGTCATCCAGGGCTCGCTGTTCCGCCTGCGCGAGATTGTCTTTCTCGATGGATCCCAGACCATAGACCGCAAGGGTAGTATCACCTCTACATATAAGGGGTGTGATGACTAAGAAAAAAAGAGCGGTGATACAGGTCGCTGTCTTGGGGTGAATCCTCATCCTGCCAGAAAATCTTTCAGTTTTGAGTTTGTCTCTGACGGCTCAATGCTCGCTACGGCATGCTTATAGATAAGTATCGGCTTATCGGTCTGGATAAGAATGCAGAATGGGTCGAAACTCTTTACAAATCCCTCGACCTTATCCTTGTCGACGAGAGTCACTACAATGGGGACCCTTTCCTTTCGTGCCTGATTAAGGAACTGGTCCTGCACATTAAATACAACCTTACCCATTGCAACCTCCTTATGGCTCATGGCTCATGGTGTGTTTTTTTTATTGTCTCGCTAACGTCTATATATTGTATTAATCATAATGATCTTTTGATCAAGTCTTTTTTATGCTAGTGCCTTAAAATCTCATGGTGCTGCGTTACGTACACCTTTGAGGGGCCTGATGTCAAAGGATAGTATGAAGCAAGAAATTGAAAAACGCATGAAGGATCTCCGGAAACAGATCGATTATCACAATTATCGCTACTATGTGCTCGATTCTCCCGAGATCTCTGATTTTGCCTATGATCAGCTCATGCGCGAGCTGCTGCAGCTCGAGGCCGAGAATCCGGAACTGGTGACGCCCGAATCTCCAAGCCAGAGGGTGGGTGCGGCGCCGATCAGCTCGTTTCCTCCCATGGTGCACCGGGTCCCTCTTCTGAGCATCGACAATGCCATGGACGTCGAAGAGCTTCGGGCTTTCCACCAGCGCATCGTCAAGCTCGCGGAAAGCGAAGACATCGCTTATTGCTGCGAGCCCAAGTTCGACGGTCTGGCCGTGGAGCTCGTCTATGAAAATGGTGTCTTCACCCGAGGAGGGACCCGCGGAGACGGATACACGGGTGAGGATGTAAGCGGCAACCTGAAGACCATAAAGAGCATTCCCTTGAGGCTGATAACCCGTGATCCGCCAGGTCTCCTGGAGGTGCGCGGCGAGGTGGTCCTCTACAAGAACGCATTTGCCGATCTGAACCGGGAACGTTCCGAAAGGCAGGAACCCCTGTTCGCCAACCCGAGAAATGCTGCCGCCGGTTCGCTCAGGCAGCTCGATCCGCGCATCACGGCATCGCGGGCCCTGGTGTTCTTCTCCTATGGGATCGTGGATGCCGTGGCAGTGGGTCTCGGCTCGCAGTATGAAACGCTCAAGAGCCTGAGCGGGCTCGGGTTCAAGGTGAACCCGGATGTGCGCCTCTGCGGCGGGATCGACGAGGTGGTCGACTTCTGCCTGTTCATGCAGGAAAAACGGGAGTCTCTGCCCTACGAGATCGACGGGGTCGCGATCAAGGTCAACGAGATCGACACCCAGCGGGCCCTCGGGATCAAGGCCCGGTCCCCCCGGTGGGCGGTCGCCTACAAATTCCCTCCGACCCGGGAGACCACCACGCTTAAGAGGATCGAGGTGCAGGTGGGAAGAACCGGGGTCCTCACCCCGGTGGCAATGCTCGACCCGGTCAAGGTCGGAGGAGTCACGGTTTCACGGGCCACGCTCCACAATGCAGACGAAATCAGGAGAAAGGACGTGCGCGAAGGCGATACCGTGATCGTCCAGAGGGCGGGTGATGTGATTCCCGAGATCGTGGCCCCGGTCGTTTCCCGGAGAACCGGGAGCGAGCGGGAGTTCGTCATGCCCGACACCTGTCCGGTCTGCGGATCGTTCGTGGTCAGAGACAGCGCCGGGAATAACGGGGCAGAGGGAGTCATGTACCGGTGCGTCAACATGGCGTGCCCGGCCGTTCTCAAGGAGCAGATCTATCACTTCGCATCAAAGGATGCCCTGGATATCGACGGCCTGGGCAGGAAGATCATCCGGCAGCTCGTTGACAAGGGCATGGTACGCGATGTGTCCGACCTCTACGCGCTCACCCGGGACGATCTCATGCAGCTGGAGGGGTTTGCCGAGCTCTCCACGTCAAACCTGCTCAAATCCATCCGGAAGAGCAAACAGACAACGCTGAGAAGGTTCCTCTACGGTCTCGGAATCCCGCACGCAGGGCAGGTGGCAGCCAGAGATCTGGCGGATCATTTCGGCTCTCTTGAGAAGGTCATGGAGGCGGACAAGGAAGAGCTTCAGGCCATCAGAGGCATCGGGAAAGAGATGGCGCAGGCCATCAGAGGATTTTTCTCCAATGAGCGGAACCGGACGATCATCCGGAAGCTTGAACAACAGGGGATCGAGATCCTCGACCAACAGCGGCTCGAGCCGGAAAATTCATCCCTTGCAGGGAAAAAATTCTGCTTTACCGGTACGCTCGAGTCCATGACCCGCTCCGAAGCGAAAAAGGTGGTCGAAGAGAGGGGCGGGCAGGTCGTCTCCGCAGTCAGCTCCCAGCTCGATTTTCTCGTTGCGGGTACCGAGCCGGGTTCAAAACTCGACAAGGCGGCATCACTGGGCATAAGAATATTGGACCAAGACGGATTCATGAAGCTGATCAAGGAGGAATAAAAGGTGAAGGCCCTTCATGTAACCATATGCGGGATAGTCCAAGGCGTCTGGTTCCGGGCGAACACCAGGGAACAGGCACAGCGGCTCGGGGTGAGCGGATGGGTGAGAAACACGCCCGACGGCGCAGTGGAGGCCCATGTGCAGGGAGATGACGATGCCGTGGATTCACTCCTTGCCTGGTGCCGCCAGGGTCCCCCCGGAGCCCGGGTGGATAAGATCAAAGCGATCGAAGTGGGACCTGAAGAAGATATACAAGGGTTTCGTATTCTCTATTGAGGGTACAGCCGCTATCGAGACCGGGCCCTCAGTGATCAAGGGCCGCCACGCGCCGCCGCATCACGGCCACAAACAGGTTCGTCGTCGAGCTTGCGCGTCATCGAGTCCGTATTGTAGGCCGAGAAGGGGCCGGACTTTTTCTACTTGCACGAACACGAACTTTATTATATGAGTTCCACGCTCCTTGCTCCGGACAGGGGCTACTAAACCATAAGGAGGATACAATGGATCTCTACGAGATAATGTTCATCCAGAACCCGGATCTCGGGGAAGAAGACCACGAGAAGCTCTTCACCCGTTTCCGGAACACGGTTTCAAAAAACCGCGGCGAAATCATCAACACACAAGACCAGGGGATAAGGAGTCTCGCCTTCAAGATTCAAAAGCGCTCAAGGGGCCGTTACTTCCTCGTTCACCTCGAGGGTCCGGGGTCCATGATCTCCGAGCTCGAGCGGCTCATGAGGCTTGATGAGAACATCATGCGATTCGTGACCATCAAGCTCGACAGCCATGTCACCCGCGAAGATCTGATGCCCAAGGCTGCTCCCGAGGCAGCCCCGGCCGTCGAAACAGAGGCTGCTCCCGAGGCAGCTCCGGCCGCTGAGGCCCAAGAGGCAGTTGAGACCACAGAAGAGCAAGGGGGGGAATAATGCAGCGCCGACACGGTAATCCGAGAAGAGGCTATTACAAAAGAAAGACCTGCAGATTCTGCGAAGACAAAAATATCAGCATCGATTACAAAAACTCGGGCATGCTTCGTGATTTCATCACCGAGCGGGGCAAGATCCTGCCGAGAAGGATCACCGGAACCTGCTCGCGGCATCAGCGGCAGCTGGCGGTGGAGATAAAGAGGGCGCGAATCATGGCCCTCCTGCCATTTTCCGTGCACGATTGAGAACATGCCTCTGTCGCAAAGAGGCCCAAAGACCCTGCTTATCACCACCGGGGTCTTTCTTTTTATCGGGATTCTGGTCGTCGCCGCAACCGCGCAGGTCCTGCCGTTTGCGCTGTTTGTTCCTGCCCTGTATACGATCTTTTCCGACCGGGTGCATCCCTGGTTCAAGTTCATTCTGGCCACGGCCATCCCGGTCACCTTTGTCCTGGCGCCGGGATTCATCGAAGGCGTGGCCCTGTACGCGTCTCTCATTGCATGCGGGTTTCTGATACGCAGGTTTCTGACCGGCCGGAACGCGGGAATGGCGGTTTTCGCGCCGTCATGTCTGATGTTCTTCCTCTTCGTGCTGGGCGTATGGATCATGGCGGTGCAGGAAGGGGCCTCGTTTCACGACATTGTTTCCCGATGGGTCAGGGAGGTCATGAATCAGGTCGCCCTCGTATACAACCAGATTCTGTCTCCTGGAGACCTTGCCGAGTTCAGGGTGAGCAGGACCGCCATGGAGACCAGGCTTGCCCAGCTCTTTTGGGGGATCATGGCATCATCGGTCATGAGCGTTATGTGGCTCAATGTACTCATCGCGGCACAGGTGCTCAAGACAGTCAAACTGCGCAGCTGGAAGGGTCCGGACTGGCTGGTGGGTTTTTTTATCATTGCCGGGATCTTCATCCTGGTGAATTATGATACGATACGGATCCTGGGGCTCAATCTCATGATCGTGGTGTCGCAGATCTACTTCTTCCAGGGGCTGGCGATCGTGGCCGCCTTTCTGGCCGGGCACAACTGGTCCAAGGTCGTAAGATGGGTTATTTACATATTGATTTTGAGCCAGATATATATCATGATTGCAGTAACCGCGCTTGGATTGTTTGACACCTGGTTCAATTTCAGGAACAGGATAAGAAGCTCAGAAGGAGATAGATAATATGAAGGTAGTGCTGCTGGAAACGATTGAAGGTATTGGAAGTGTCGGACAAGAGCTGAAGGTGAAAGACGGATACGCCCGGAATTTTCTGATCCCCAAGGGCCTTGCGCTCATGGCATCCGACAAGAACATCAAGGCCTTCAGAGATAAAATACAGTCCAGGATAAAGTCCGAGGCAAAGTCCAAGGAACACGCTCAGAAGTTCGCCGAACAGCTGGAGTCAGTCTCGCTCAACTATTCCATGAAGACCGGGCAGGAGGGCAAGCTCTTCGGCTCCATCACGCCGGCCCAGATCTTTGATTCGCTCAAGGAGAAGGGTTTTGAGGTGGACAAGAAGAAGATCGTGCTTCCGGAGCCCATCCGTCATGTGGGTACACACGAGGTGACGGTCAGGCTCTATCCCGGTGTCAGCGCGCAGCTCAAAGTCGAGGTGTCTGCAGAGAACGAGGAATAGCCGGATGGACAACGATTCGCCGGTTCTGCCTCACAACAAGGAAGCAGAAGAATACCTCCTTGGTGGAGTGCTGCTGGAGAACTCTTCCCTCGATCTGATCTCCGAGATCATATCGCCGGATGATTTTTATGCGGAGCGGCATCGCATCATCTATGAGGAGATGCTGAGGCTCATGGACAAGGGTCTGCCCATCGACCTGGTGTCTCTGACCGAAGCAGTCGAGAGCAATGGCCGGCAGGACAAGGTGGGAGGCGCAAGTTACATGGCCCAGCTCGCCGACCGCATCCCCACGACCGCAAACATCGAGTACTATGCGCGGCTCGTCCGCGACAAGGCCATCCTGCGATCGCTCATCGTGGGCGCGGGAGAAATCGTTAAGAGCGCCCGGAACCCTGGCGAGGAAGTTCCGCTGGTGCTCGAGCGTGCCGAGCAGATCATCTTCGATATCAACAAGCAGATCAAGAACAAGAAGGGCGGGCTGATCAAGGTGGGGATTCCACTGCATGACATGTACCACAACCTCAGCCGCATGGCCAAGGGCGAAATCGACGAGGGGGTGGTCCCCACCGGGTTCATCGATCTCGACAATTTTCTGCTCGGTGGGCTGCACTCCTCTGATATCGTCATTATCGCGGCCAGGCCCTCTATGGGAAAAACCTCCCTGGCCATGAACATCGCGCAGTATGTCGCGGTGATCGAACAACTGCCTGTGGCGGTGTTCTCCCTTGAGATGGGAGTGGAGCAACTGGTGCTCAGGATGCTCGCAGCAGAGGCCCAGATCAACCAGAGTCTGGTGAGATCCGCCTCCTCGCTGTCGCTCCTGAAAAAGGAAGACTGGAGCAATCTCCTGAATGCATCGGGGGTTCTCTCGGAAGCGCCCTTATATATCGACGATACGCCCGGGATATCTCCCATGGAGATACGCGGCAAACTGCGGCGGCTCGCCGTGCAGGAAGACATCCGGCTCGTGGTGATCGACTACCTGCAGCTCATGACCGCTTCGCGCTCCCGTTCTGATTCGAGGGAGCAGGAGATATCGGAGATTTCCCGGAGCCTCAAGGCCATTGCAAAAGAGTTCGGCATACCGGTCGTGGCGCTGAGCCAGCTCAACCGCAGGGTGGAGGAAAGGCAGAACAAGCGGCCCCAAATGGCCGACCTGAGAGAGTCGGGTGCAATCGAGCAGGATGCGGACATCATCTGCTTCATCTATCGGGATGAAGTCTACAATCCCGACACCCCGGACAAGGGCATCGCAGAGATCATCATCGCCAAGCACCGCAACGGCCCCACCGGAGAGATCAAGCTGTCCTGGCGACCGGAGCTGACCAAGTTCGAGTCGTACTCAAACCGTTAGACGGTCCTGTTTTTCCGTCTCTGCCACTCCAACTACCCCTGATCTATGTATTCGGCCTGCCCCTGCCGCTGATGATATGTTCCAGCGATTGTCCGCTGCGCGAAAGACTGCTGTAGCGCGGCTCGCCATCTCCCTCGGGCTTTTGTGTCTTAGAATCTTTTTCTGCGGGTGGAATAGGCAGGGCAAATGTCGATATCCTCTGTCAGCACCTCGTGATCTCTTTCAATGGCGGTTCTCATCCGCTGGAGCGAGCGCACCTCGATCTGACGGACCCGTTCTCTGGTCACCCCGATTTCAGTGGCGATGTCTTTGAGCGTTGCCGGAGGATCATGAAAAAATCGTTTTTCTATGATGTATACTTCCCGTTGCGTCAGAATCGGCGGGTCTGAGGACAGAAGCTTCAGAAGATAGGCGTGTCGCTCTTTCAGCGCATAGTGATCGTCCTGGTCCGGCCCCTGATAGAGGAGGCGGTCCATGAGGACCTCTTCGTTGTTTTCGGCATCCACAAAGATGGTGCTGTCCAGGGAGACGAGATCTTTGGCATGGGTAAGTCTTCCGGTGTGCACCTGATAGCTCTTGTGGATAAAGTTTTTTATATAGGCCTTGATCCACCAGATGGCATAGCAGATGAACCGGACCCCCATGTCGGGATCAAACCTGGTCAGCGCCTTGACCAGGCCCATATTTCCTTCCTGTATGATCTCGAGCGGGCTGTAACCGAGGTGGAAATACCGGTGCGCGATCTTGACAACGAAACGGAGATTTGCAGTGATTATGGTGTGGCCGGCCTCGATGTCCCCCTGTTTATACTGCCTGGCGAACTCGCGCTCTTCTGCCGGGGTGAGCAGTTCGTAATCCTTGATATTCCTTGCGTAGATCTCTAAATCAGAATACGAATACATACTCCCCATAGACCCTCCTTTCAACAAAAAAGGATACGATCCTTTTAATGATACATGATATATTACACAATAGTCAAGGGCGATATAAATAGGAGTGAATTAATCAATTAATCATGACGGGTTATGAGCCATGCCTCTCCCCGGAGCCTGGTTATAACTTTCTCAAAATTGAGGCGTCATTCACAGGCCCGGTTTTTGCGGTATGTGGAACCTGTTTTTTTCCTGGCCAGGAATCGGTGGATATAAATGATCAGAAGCACCGCAATCCCGGCCATGAGCATAAAGGTGGCATGGTGGGAATACTGCTTCACCAGCACCATGTTGTTGCCCACCAGGTATCCGATCCATGCCAGCACCATAACCCAGATGCCGGCGCCCAGGGCGGTGTAGAGAAAGAACTTCAGAAGGTTCATTCTGGCAAGACCCGCAGGAAATGATATGTACTGGCGGATGCCGGGAATGAGACGGCAGACGAACGTACTGATCTCGCCATGGTCGAGGAAGAATCGTTCGACCTGCTCGAACCGCTTGGGGGGCAGAAAAAAATATTTTCCGTATTTCATGAGCAGGGGCCTGCCGAGCCACATGGCGATCAGATAGTTGAAGTATGCGCCCAGAAGGCTTCCCAGGATTCCACAGAGAACCACCAGGTAGATGTTCATCTGCCCTTGAGATGCGAGATAGCCCGCGGGCGGCACGACCACCTCGCTGGGAAAGGGGAAGAAGGAACTTTCGAGAAACATCAGTGCAATGATTCCGGGATATCCCATTTTCCCGATAGTTTCTACCAGCCAGGCTATGATTTGTTCCATAACGGCGCACTATATAAGGAGAAAATTATCATTGCAATATTTATATTATCTGATTACATACTTAAAACAAGAAAAGCATGCATAACCCGTGCGGATCGATTTGACAATCTATCGAGATGGATACAGACGAATTTACGATAACCGTTGATGCCCTGTCCTATGGGGGCAGGGGTGTAGGAAGAAGAGAGGACGGCAAGGTTGTGTTCGTGCCCATGGTCCTGCCCTCCGAGCTCGTGCAGGTTCGCGTTGAAAAGGAGCATGCCTCTTATTGTGTCGCCAATGCATCGGCGCTGCTCAAGACCTCGCCGCACCGGGTCGAACCCGAGTGCCCGCATTTTGCCCTGTGCGGAGGCTGTGACTGGCAGCACCTTTCGTATCCGGAGCAGCTCAAGTGGAAGGCCGTGATCCTCCGGGACGAGATAGCGAAATATCTGCGCCTCCAGGTCCCCGGGCATATCCAGGCCGTGCCTTCGCCGCTCAAGTATGGCTATCGGGGACATGCAACCCTCCAGTGCGGCAATGATCCCGAGTTTAGCCTGGGGTTTTTCCAGAAGGGCACGAAGAAGATCATCGATCTGGACGAGTGCCCGGTGCTCAGGCCGCAGGTGTGCGAGGTCATCGCCGGAGTGCGGGAAATCCTCCGGACGAATCCCATGCCCGGGCTCCATTCGATCGAGGTGCACTCACCGCAGGACGAAAGCATCCTGCAGTTCAGGTGCAGGGGGAACGTCCATCGGAGTGCCCTCATATCCATGGAACTCATGTACCGCGAGCTCGACATCACCGGGCTTTCCCTTGTGGTTTTCGGCTCCCGGAGGAGCGACCATGTCCTCGGGCAGCGTTTCTGCCGGTATTCCCTGCCGCTTACCGGGCGTGAGGTTCATCTGAGCTGTTCGTTCGGGGATTTCATCCAGGCGAACATGCAGGCGAATACGGTGCTCGTGGAGCATGTGATGAGCCTGGCCGAAGGGTCGGAGAAAATACTGGACCTCTACGGCGGGAGCGGAAATTTCAGCATCCCCCTCTCTTTGGTGGCATCCGAGGTGGTTGCCATCGAACGGAGTTCGAAGCTCGCATCCTTGGGCAGGACAGGTGCAAAGAAGAATCAGGCCGGAAATGTGAAATTCCTTGCCCTGGATGCCCTCAAGGCAGTCACCTCTATCCGGGACGAATCCGTGGGTTTCGATACCGTTGTCCTGGACCCCCCGCGTCAGGGCGCCAAAGAGGTCGTGAAGGTTCTGCCGGGGCTCCATGCATCACGTATCATCTACATCTCGTGCAACCCGAGCACCCTGGCAAGGGATCTCGCCGTGCTGTGCAGGGCCGGTTTCGTCCTGAAGCAGGTCAAGATGTTCGACATGTTCCCGCAGACCTACCATATCGAGTCGGTCGCGTACCTCGAGCGCTGAGACACGTGTTGCAAAGCCGTGCCCCAATGCTTTTTGTTCTAGATAAAAATTCATCTCAAGAGTATATGGTTTCTTGATGATTTTCGGGATTATCTGTAAAGAAGACAACATCGGAGCCCTCAATCTCGCGGGACGCGTTCGTGAATGGATCAGGGCAAGGGGATACGACTGTCTCGTGGAGGATCACCTGGAGAGCCACATGGGCATCAATCACGCCACTCCTCCCTGGGAGAAGGCCGATCTGCTCATCGTCATCGGCGGAGACGGAACCATCCTGAGGGCGATCTGGATGTCGGCAGGCAGGCAGACCCCTATCCTGGGGGTGCACATGGGCTATCTGGGCTTCCTCACCGAAGTGACGGAAGATGAAGTGTATGCAGCGCTCGATGCGGTTCTGGCCGGCAAGTTCGTGCAGGAAGAACGCGCCATGTTCGAATCGACCCTGATCAGAGAAGGGCAGACCATTACATCCCAGCACGTGCTCAACGATGTAGTGATCAACAAGGGCGCCCTTGCACGGATAATCGACATCGAGGTGTGGACCGACTCCACCTTCATCACCTGCTATCGGGCGGACGGTCTCATCGTATCCACGCCCACGGGCTCCACCGCCTATAACCTTGCAACAGGCGGCCCTATTGTCCATCCACAGGTCGACGCCATCGTCCTCACCCCCATCTGTCCTCATGTCCTTTCGAACAGAAGTATCGTCCTGCCGGACTCCCAGGAGGTGATCATCGTGATCAAGTCCGGGAAACGCTCGGATAATATTTATCTTACCCTTGACGGGCAGCGTGGCTTCCCGCTCGTTGCAGAGGACAGGCTCATTGTGAAAAGAGGAAATTTCAAGGCAAACATCTTGAGATTTCCCCAGAGGGATTATTTTGAAATACTGAGGACCAAGCTCGGCTGGCAGGAGAGATGATCGATTTCCTGAAAATCTCCTCCATGGCGGTCTTCGACGAGATCGAGATTGATTTCAGGCAAGGGCTGAACTGCATCACCGGCGAAACCGGAGCGGGAAAGTCCCTGGTCCTCGGTGCGCTCATGCTCCTCATGGGTTCAAAGGCGAGCCAGGACCTCGTGCGCCCGGGTGCTCCGAAGACAAGCATAGAGGCGCTTTTCACCATTTCGGGGAAGGAAATGGTCGTGCGGAGGGAAATCTATCCCACCGGCTCCAGCCGGTGTTATATTGATGGGAAGCTGGCCACTGCAGCCGGTCTTGCCGATATCACATCCAACCTGATCACCATCTATGGTCAGCACGAGTATCAGGACCTCCTCAATCCCGCGCAGCAGATGGGCATTCTCGAGGGCCTTGCCGGTCTGTCGAGAGACCGGGTGAACGGCTCTTACGAGAGGCTGTGTAATGCCGCGGCCTTCCGAAAGGACCTCGAACGTTCGGTTGAGCAGTATCGTGAAGAGCGCGAAGATCTCCTGTTTGCCCTTGGGGAACTCAAATCCGTCAAGATCACCCCGGGGCTCGAAGAGGAGATTGCGGCGGAGCTGAGCCTCGTCAAGAAGGCTGCCGATCTGAAGCACTGCACGCATCAGGCAGAGGAGATGCTCTACTCGGGGGCATCATCGGTGGTGGAACTTCTCGGTCTGGCGCGGGATTATATCTCCCGGGCCGCTTGCATGGATCGCGAGCTCGCTTCCCTGCTTCAGTCTTTCGATGAGATCTCAGCCGGGGTCGAGGACATCAGCATGGCACTCAGGGCAAAAACAGCGGCATATGAGTACGATCCGGAGACGATCGAGACCCTGGAGGAAAAGCTCCATTTCATCCTGGACCTCAAAAAAAAGCACCGTACCGACGAACAGGGCCTGATCGACCTGGAAACCGAGCTCGAGAACCGTCTTGCCCTTGCCGAGGATTCAAATCAGGCGATCCAGCAGGCCAGAGAGGCCGTCTCTTCGGCAACGGCCGAGTATGAGGAGCTCCTGAAAGGCTTTCTGGATGCACGCACCGCCTTTGCCCGGACGTTTTGCAAGGAGATCAACCGTGACCTCCATGACCTGGGTATGCCCGGGGCCGAGTTTCACGTTGTCCAGGCAGATCTGTCCGAGATCGGCGAGCGCGTACTCGACGACAAGGGTTGTCCGGCCGCCCCCGGGGCCATCCTGAAAGGAGAATTTCTGATTTCCACCAATGTGGGGCATAAACCCCTCCCTCTTGCGAAGATCGCATCAGGAGGCGAGCTGAGCCGGATCATGCTCGCCATAAAGGTTCATCAGAAGGCCTCGCAGGAGGGTACTCTGATCTTTGACGAGATAGACTCCGGCATCAGCGGTCAGACTGCCCAGGTGATCGCGAAAAGGCTCAAGGAACTCTCCGGTCATGCGCAGTCCATTGTGGTAACCCACCTTCACCAGGTTGCATCAGTAGCGGACTCGCACTTCGTGATCATGAAGAGGGCCGATGGCGGAACCACGATCTCCACGATTCAGGAGGTCAAGGATATGGACAGGGCCATGGAGCTGGCCCGTATGATGGGAGGAGAAACCCCCTCTCAGGCGGTCATCCGGCATGCAAAAGAGCTTATCGGATTGTAGGAAGAAAGCGACCGGGCCACCCGGCAATGAAAATAGGAGAGAAGGAGCGCTTTTGGAAAGCATTTCTTCTCTTGTAAGCACAATTGACCTCCTAGACGACTATATTCCGGTTTGACTTTTTCTCCTGCCGGTGTTCTAGGTAGAGAACTTTTTTGTGGATACTTTGATATGATACGAAAACTACTGGTGAACGAAGTTTCAGAAATCAAGAACCTGATCGATCCTTACGTAAAGCAGGGGTTGATGCTTCCGAAGTCCCTGCATTCTCTCTTTACCGGCATTAGAGATTTCTGGGTGACGACCGAAGACGGCCCTGACCGGCAGAGCATCATCGGATGTTGCGCCCTGCAGGTTTCCTGGATGGATCTCGCCGAGATCAGAACGCTGGCCGTGAAACAAGAGTATCAGGGCGCAGGAATAGGGCGGGAGATGGTCAAGGCATGCATTCGCGAGGCCAAGGAACTTCGTCTGAAGACCGTGTTCACTTTGACATACGTTCCCGACTTCTTCAAAAAAATGGGTTTCCACGAGATAGACAAGGCCACCTTGCCCAACAAGATCTGGGCGGATTGTATCCATTGCCAGTATTTCCCGGATTGTCGAGAAACGGCACTTATCTACCGGATCGAGGGGTAAAATGGAACTGGAAACCAAAATCGAAAAAATCTATGACCTCCTGAAAAGACGATCCATCCACGATTTCGAGATATATGGTACGGACTCCGATACCATCCGTGCTGAGTCAAAAGAAGGCGCCATGGGCTCCCTGAGCAAATCGAAGGAGTCCGGAATCGGAGTCAGGCTGATCATCGACGGCGCCATGGGCTTTGCCTACGGCGCTGAGCCCACCACTGAGCTGGTGGATGCAGCAGTCACCTCGGCGAGATATCAGTTCAAGGATCAGAACAACCATCTGCCTCCCCGCCAGGAGGGGTACGAAGAGATCGATATCCTGGATTCCGCGATCGGCCGGCTTGCAGCAGAGGATTGTATCGAGCGGGCGGTCTGTCTGGAGCGTTCTGCCCGTGATGCAGACAGCCGGGTCCATCAGGTTCGCAAGGCATCGTTTTCACGGACCGTCTCCAGGGTGAGCATCATGAACTCCCATGGAATAGATGCATCTGCCGGGCTGTCAGTCGCATCGGCCTCGGTCATGGTGGTGGCCAAGCACGAAGACGACAGCCAGTCCGGCTACGAGTTCGACTTCAGTCACCACGTGCGCGATATCGATGTGGAAAAGATCGGGAGGCGGGCGGCCTTAAGGGCTACGGAAATGCTGCACGCGAGGAAGATGCGTACCACCAAGATCCCGGTACTCTTCGACAATACCGCTACGGCCCAGATGCTCGACTTCATATCCGATGCCTTTGTCGGGGAGAATGTGATCAAGGAGAAGTCTTTCATCGCGGACAAAATAGGGCGCACATACTTTTCTGATGTGGTGAGGCTGACCGACAACCCGCTGGACAAACGGGCCGCGGACGCCTCTCCTTTTGACGGGGAAGGCGTGCGTTCAAGAGAAACCGTCTTGGTTGACAATGGCACCATACTTGCTTTTGTTTACGATAGTTACTGGGGCCGTGTAGCGGGGACATCATCGACTGGGAGTTCTTTACGGGGGGGATACCGGGCCATGCCGATATCAGGAGTACGGCACCTGTGCTTGGAGCGAGGTACGGAAGATATGGTGCAGAACCTCAAAGGATTAAAGAGGATTTTGAAAATAACCGATATCATGGGCATGCATACAGCGAACCCTATAACAGGGGAATTCTCCGTGGGGGTAAGCGGCCTGCTCATGGAAGAGGGGGTTCCCCTCTATCCTGTTCGGGAAGCGGCAATTTCTGGGAATATTTATGAATTGTTTTCAAGGGTTATGGCGGTGGGCACCGATATCCGAGAGTTTGGCGACGTGTTGTGCCCATCGGTTCTCATCGATGCTGTAGATGTGAGCGCACAGTGAGGACGGATCAGTGAAAACCCACTGGACAGTGCTCATTCTCTCCAAAGAAGATACCGGTATCCGGAGATTCAAGCTATCGCCTCTCATTGCAGTGTCTGCCGGGTGCGTCATTCTCTTCCTGGCCGTGTTTTCTGCCTTTGCGGGATACAAGCTGTATCATCTGCGCGCGGACATCTCGCGGATCGCATCCATCAAACTGAAGAATCTGGAGCAGAGCAGGCAGATCATTGCTCTGTCCGAGAAGGTGTTCCTGCTCGATGAAGAGATGAATTCCCTGCGCACCTTCAACCGGCATCTCATGGGGATCGCCAAGGTGGATCTCCAGACCTCGGACGATCTGAGCGGCGTGGGAGGCGGTTCAGAGCCCATCAGAGCGGCAGGCGCCACTGAGGCCCTGACTGAAAAGATCCTTACTCGCGAGCTTCACTCCCACATCAAGCAGCTCGGCGACGATATCGTCATTGAGCGGGACGTGGCCAGGGACCTTCTGGCTGAGATGGAGAGGCAGCGTTCGCTTCTGGCCCATACACCGAGTATCTGGCCCACGCGGGGATGGGTCACCTCACGATATGGATGGCGCAATTCTCCCTTTACGGGCAAAAGAGAGTACCATAAGGGGATGGACATTGCGTGCAAAAAAGGAACACCGGTAAACGCTCCTGCTGACGGAATCGTAACTTCATATTACCGGAACGGCGCCTATGGTAACTTCATGGTCATCAACCACGGCTACGGGATCGTGACCAGGTACGCGCATCTGGACAGCTCCGTGGCCAAGCCCGGCCAGCACGTTCGCAAAGGAGACAGGATTGCGATTGTCGGAAACACCGGGCGGTCCACCGGGTCCCATCTGCACTACGAGGTTCTCGTCAACGGCATCCATGTGAACCCGCAGAGATACGTGTTGAAATAGAGCTGCTTTTGTTCTATGAAAAAATATCGGTTGAAATGTTCTCATCACTATTCTAGTACTCTTTCAACCCCACAATCGTAAGAAGAGGATCGATATATCCGTATGTATACATGGCTCATTAAACTCATAGGCAGCAAGAATGAGAGGGAACTACGCAGAATCAAGCCCCTTTTGAACCGGGTCAACGAGCTCGAACCCGAGTTCAAGGCAAAGGATGACGGCGGGCTCAGGGCCATGACGGCTCTGTTCCGGCAACGGCTCGACTCCGGGGCATCGCTGGACGAGCTGCTTCCCGAGGCGTTCGCCACAGTGCGCGAGGCGTCCCGGAGGACACTGGAGATGAGACCCTTCGATGTCCAGGTCCTGGGCGGCATCATCCTGCACGAAGGTAAGATAGCCGAGATGAAGACCGGTGAAGGAAAGACCCTGGTCGCAACCATGCCTGTCTATCTCAATGCCCTGCTGGGCAAAGGCGTGCACGTGGTCACGGTCAACGACTACCTTGCCAGACGCGACTCGGAATGGATGGGCACGATCTACCGTTTCCTGGGTCTCGACGTGGGCGTCATCGTGCACGGTCTCGATGACCGGCAGAGGAAGGCGAGCTATGGTGCCGATATTACCTATGGCACAAACAACGAGTTCGGCTTCGATTACCTCAGGGACAATATGAAGTTCACCTTTGATGACTACGTACAGAGGGATTTCTACTATGCAATCGTGGACGAGGTGGACTCCATCCTCATCGACGAGGCCAGAACACCGCTCATCATCTCCGGTCCGGCCGAGGACTCCACGGCAAAGTACTACGAGGCGAATACTGCGATTTTGGATGTGATGAGAAGAAAGGATGCCGAGTCCTTCTACACCAAGGACGAGAAGGCCAATACCGTGGTGTTTACGGACGAGGGGATCGAGGAGCTCCAGAGGATCCTCTCCAAACCCAACCTCTACGATCCATCCGAGTTCAGGACCGTGCATCATCTCAACCAGGCCCTGCGCGCCCACACGATTTTCCACCGCGATGTCCACTATGTAGTCAAGGACGCAGAGGTAGTGATCGTCGACGAGTTCACGGGCAGGCTCATGCCCGGAAGACGATACTCCGAGGGGCTGCACCAGGCCCTGGAGGCCAAGGAAGGCGTGAAGGTCGCCAACGAGAACCAGACCCTTGCATCGGTGACGTTCCAGAATTATTTCCGCATGTATGAGAAGCTTGCCGGAATGACCGGTACGGCAGAGACCGAGGCCCTGGAGTTCCGCAACATCTATGGCCTCGATGTCATGGTCATGCCCACCAACATGCCCATGGTCCGTATCGACCACCCGGATGTCATCTACAAGACCGAGAAAGAGAAGCTCAAGGCCGTGGTGAAGCAGGTCGCCGAGTGCCATGCCGGCGGTCAGCCCGTACTGGTGGGAACCAGCTCGATCGAGAACTCGGAAAAGGTCTCCGCGTTTCTGAAGCGCAAAGGGTTGCAGCACCATGTTCTCAACGCCAAGCATCATGAGCGCGAGGCCGAGATCGTGGCCCAGGCAGGCAGAAAGGGGGCCATCACGATTGCCACCAACATGGCCGGCCGCGGTACCGACATCGTTCTCGGGGGCAATCCCGATTATCTGGCAAGGCAGCGGGTCAGTCCTGAAGATCCGGGCTATCCCGAGGTGTACGATCAGTTCAGGAAGCTCTGCAACGAGGAGCATAAAGAAGTGGTCGCAGCAGGCGGGCTCTTCATTCTCGGCACCGAGCGGCACGAGAGCAGGCGGATCGACAACCAGCTCAGGGGCCGGTCGGGCAGGCAGGGAGACCCGGGTGCGTCCAGATTCTACTTAAGTCTCGAAGACGATCTTCTGCGGATCTTCGGGTCAGAGCGCATATCAGCCATCATGGACCGGATGGGCGTGGCCGAGGACGAGCCCATCGAGCACAAACTCATATCCCGGAGCATAGAGGGAGCGCAGAAAAAGGTCGAGGGCCGGAACTTCGAGATCCGCAAACACCTCCTCGAATATGACGATGTCATGAACAAGCAACGTGAGGTTGTCTATACCCAGCGCAGGACCATTCTTTCAGAAGAAAACCTCAAGGATCACATCGTGGACATGATGGACGAGCTTCTGGATGAGACCGCCGAGGTCTATCTCCCCCTGAAGTCTCCTGTCCCTGAGTGGGACATGGAGGGATTCGGTGGCTGGATCAGGAATATCTTTGATGTCGATTTCACGCGCGAGCCCCAGAAGAGTACCGCCCGGGATGATCTTCTCGATGCTGCACGCAATACGATCCTGGGCCGCTACGAGCAGAGGGAGGCCGAGTTCACCCCGCAGATCATGCGGATGGTGGAGCGGCAGGTCCTTCTGATGACCTTGGACAGTCTTTGGAAAGATCATCTCCTCTCCATGGACCATCTCAAGGAAGGGATCGGGCTCAGGGGATACGGACAGAAAAACCCGCTTCGCGAGTATCAACGCGAGGGGTTCGACATGTTCCTCGCAACGCTTACCCGGATGAAGGAGCTTTCGCTCGAACGGCTCTCCAAGATCCAGATCCAGCGCGAAGAGGATGTGGAGCGCATCTCGGAAAAGGAGCGGAAGCAGCGGATGCAGCTCGGACGCGGACCGTCTTCCGAGAAGCCGTCTACCTTCAAACGCCAGGGCAAAAAAGTGGGAAGGAACGATCCGTGCCCTTGCGGGTCTGGCAAAAAGTACAAGCAGTGCTGCGGGGTCGATGGATGAACATCCCGAAACGTTTTCGTTTTTCTGCAGTCAATGCCGGGGTGAAATCTCCGGATGTGAAACGCGCGGACATGGGGCTCGTCTTTTGCGAGGAGCAGGCCATGCTCTCGGGCGTGTTCACCCGCAACCGGGTCAAGGCCGCCCCGGTAGTTATCGGACAGGAACTCGTGGGCAGGGGGACAGCCAGGGCAGTGCTGGCCAATGCCGGCAACGCCAATGCCTGCACCGGAGACCAGGGAATTCATGATGCCCGCTTCCTCATGGGAACAGCTGCAAGGGAGCTCGGGGTCAAGAGCGATGAGGTGGTTCCCCTGTCGACCGGGGTCATAGGCGTCCGTCTGCCCGTAGAGCGGATGGCCTCGCGAATACCCGCGCTCGTATCTGAGCTGGGGGATGATCCCGAGGTCTTTGCCCGCGCCATCATGACCACAGACACTTTTCCCAAGATCGTATCGCGCTCGGCAGGCAATGCCGCTGTGCTCGGTATGGCAAAGGGGGCGGGCATGATCGCCCCCGACATGGCGACCACGCTCGCGCTGGTGCTGACCGATGCAGTTGTATCCAAGCAAGAGCTCGATACCATGCTTAAAAGATCCATTGAGCACACCTTCAACGCCATCACCATTGACGGCGATATGTCGACGAACGATACGCTGCTGGGCCTATCAAGCAACCAAGTGACTGAAAATATTAGTGAAATTGAAAAAGGCATTGCCGAAGTCATTCGTGACCTTGCATTGCTCCTGGTCCGGGATGGGGAGGGGGCCACCAAGTTCGTCACCATAGCCGTTGAAGGAGCGGCAAATGAGCGGGACGCCAAGAAAGCGGCCATGTCCGTGGCGAACTCGCTCCTGGTAAAAACCGCGCTCTTCGGCGCAGACCCGAACTGGGGCCGGATACTGGCTGCTTTAGGTTACAGCGGGGTTGCATTTCTGCCCGAACAGGTCTTCATCGACATATCCGGACACCGGGTCGTGGAACGCGGCATGGAGTCGGACGGGTTCAGCGAGAATACGCTTCACGCGCTGCTGAAGGAACGGGAGATCACCATAGGAATCCGCATGGGCCACGGGCCGGGGGCTTTCACCTCCTACACCTCGGACCTTTCCTACGACTATGTGAAGATCAATTCGGAGTACCGCACCTAGGACATCCAGGTAAAATTACCGATAATATATATTATGTTAAATAATAGACAGCTTGCATGAAGAAGAGGGATTTGAAGCTACTGCATTATATCGAGCCCTCGACCGAGCGGCTGATGATCTCTTCCATGAACGACTGGATCTTGCCCGGCAACCCCTCGATCGTGATGTCGAGGAAGCCCCGGATGATGAGCGCGCGCGCCTGCTCTTCGGTCAGGCCCCGCGCCATGAGGTAGCCCAACTCTTCGCGAGAGATCTTTCCCACCGCTGCCTCGTGCGCCAGGTTGATGTCGGGATGGGCGCCTTTGAGCTCAGGGATGGAATGGATCACGCCGTTTTCGTTGAGCAACAGGCCGCTGCATTCCATGTGGCCGAAAGTGCCGGCCCGCTCACCGGCAAGAAGCTGCCGGGATATGACCGTACCCCCTTCCGAGACGACCCTGCTGATGATCTCTCCGCTGGCATCCTTGCCTTCGAGGAGCACGCGGGCGCCCGTATCGAAAAATGAGTCGCCTTTGCTATATATAACCGAATAAAAACGGGCACTTCCACCAGATGCAACATGGGCTATGGGGTTTGTTACGATCTTTTTGACCTCGGTCATGCCCACGTAGTTGGAAATGTAGCGCGCCCCCTCGCCCACCGATACGGCGCCCACGGGAAAGACCTCCATTGCGCGGCCCCAGTTGTGGATCATGGTGTATCCCAGATGAGCGTTTTTCCCCAGGTAGGTTTCGGTGATGCCCACATGGATTCCACTTCTGCCGTGAGTTGCCGTGGTGCAGCCGTTGACGATGTTCAGCTCCGCCCCTTCACCGAGCTCGATGATGTTGTGGATGAACTGGCGCGAGCCTGTCTCGCCGAACAGGAAGGCAGCCTGGAGCGGCTCCTCGATCCTGACCCCGGGCTTCACAAAGACATAGTAGCCCACCGGCTCCTTCCCGGCGGCCTGCTGCGCCGTATCGCTGGAATCGCTGGCGACCGCATTGAAGAAGAGCTTTTCCCGCACATGGGGATAGGCATCAAAGGCCTGCTTCAGGGGCAGCACCACCAGTCCTTCGATATGACAATGACTTTCCACGACAGTATGATCCAGGACCATGAAGCTCCCGCAGCTGGCAACGCAGGAATCATATCCGATCTCGGAGAGTCTGCCGGTATCTATCTGCATGGTATTCATAGCGCACCCTTGGATTCTTTGTAAAATTTCTCGGCAAAACACATGCTGCACTTGCTGTAACCGTCTCTGCGGATCTCTTCGAAGATCTCGCCGGGCGCGCCGCAACCGAGCACGTGGCCGTCCATGATCACAAAGGCGATGTCCGCCTTGATATAATCGAGGATGAAACCGGTATGGGTGATGATGATGGCTGAGCGTTTTCTTTTGGAGATGGGCTGGTCTTTTTCGAGGATGATCCGCAGGCCGCTGGCGATCACGGAAATGTTCTCGATATCCACCCCGGATTCGGGCTCGTCAAGGAGCAGAAGGTCCGGCATCTGCATCATGAGCTGGAGAACCTCGGAGCGTTTGCGCTCGCCTCCTGAGAAACCCACGTTGATATCCCTGTCGAGATATCCCGTAAGGTTGAGCAGTTGGGCATACTCAGCGATTTTATCGGGTGTATGCCGGTTCAGGGTTTGGAGCAGAGTTCGGAGCCTCACGCCCTTGATGGCGGGCGGATACTGGAAGGAGAGGCCGATGCCCAGGCGGGAGCGTTCGTCGACCGAGAGCCGTGAGATGTCATGCCCTTTGAAGGTGATGGAGCCCTGGGTGATCTCGTAGCCCGTCAGGCCTAAGATCGCGCCCATCAGCGTGCTTTTGCCCGAGCCGTTCGGCCCGAAGATAATGGCGGTTCTGCCCATATCGAGGGAGAGATCTATCCCTTTGAGGATCTCTTTGCCTTCCACCGATACGTGCAGGTCGGTTATTTTGAGAAATGACATGTGTTTGTCCCTTCATGTGCGAGCTGTAAAAACCGTCCATCCCCTTATCTTTGAAGCAATGAAAAATGTCAAGCTGTCCATTCGCACATACCGGCCCTGTACAAGAAAACACCTCTGATGTATGGTGCGCTTTTAGGTTCCCTTTGCAAACAAAGCAAAGCGCTAGAGGTGTCTGATGAAGATGATAGAAACGATGCTCTTTGAAAGGCCGGGCAACCAGAACACTGTCCACTGTATCGAGATGGTAGTGAAACACGTGAAGGGACACGGCAAAAAAAACGTGGTGGTGGCTTCCACCAGCGGAAAAACAGCCATGGCGTTTTACAAGGCACTCGTGGATGCCGGGGCGAATCTCGTCGTGGTCACCCATTCTGTGGGCTTCAAGGAACCGGGCCATGACGAGTTTGATCCCCAGGTCCGCAAACAGCTCCGTAAGGCCAGGGTACCTGTCCATACAGGGACCATTCTCACCCACTCGCTGGAAAAGTCCCTGATGGACAACTTCAGGGGCATCTATCCGGGGTATCTCATCGCGAACACGCTCCGGTGCTTTGGCGAAGGGACCAAGGTCGCGCTCGAAATCGTGATGGAGGCCTGCGACGCCGGACTGGTCCCGGAGGATCAGGATGTGCTCGGGGTCGGAGGCACCTACCGGGGGTCTGATACGGTTCTGCTCATCAGGTCAAAACCTTCGAAGCGCTTCCTGGAGATGGACATACTGGAGATTCTGGCCAGGCCAAGGGGCAGGGGAAACTGAGGCTGTCAGGCCACCGGCAGGCAGGCCTGCCCGGATTTCCCCGCAGAACAATCAGCCATGTCTGATTAGATATTGTATATGATCATATGTTCAGGCGAATACTCATTCATGTCATTGACTTCCCAGAGCGATCTCGATAGCCTGGAGTGAAGGGATATCGTATAGTTGCGCCTTCCCCGGAGCAGGTGTATGCACCGGGGAGGCGGATAAAAGGGACCAGGAAAAAGTGTCATGGGTATCATACGCATTCTCGACCAGGAACTCATCAACCAGATAGCGGCCGGAGAGGTTATCGAAAGACCGGCCTCGGTGGTCAAGGAACTCCTGGAAAACGCGGTGGACGCCGGCGCGCAAAGCATCCACATCGAGGTGGAGGGGAGCGGCCTTGACCTGATCCGCCTGGCTGACGACGGCTCCGGCATGTCGGGCCGCGAACTGGAGCTTGCCGTTCTCCGCCACGCAACGAGCAAGATCGAGCACGCCCGGGAGCTCTTTTCCATCCGCACCCTGGGTTTTCGCGGAGAGGCCCTGCCGAGCATTCTGTCGGTGAGCAGGTCCCGGGTCTCTTCGCGCGCAACGAGCGAGGACGTCGGCTGGACCCTTAGCCTGGTGGCCGGAGAGGTGCGGGAAAGGGTTGGCAAAGGCATGGCGCAGGGCACGGTGGTGGAAGTAAGGGACCTGTTCTTCAACACGCCCGCGCGGAGAAAGTTCCTCAAGTCCACGGCGACCGAGCAGCGCCATATCATTGACGTGGTTTCCCGCTATGCCCTGGCCTACCCGGAAAAGCGGTTTTCTCTTTCCATGAACGGCCGCACGGTTCTGAACCTGCGGGAGGGTTCGACGCTTCAAGAGCGGGTTCTGGACATCTGGGGAAAATCGGTAAGGGAAAAGCTGCACCTGGTATCCGACGAGAGGCCGAGCCTGAGCGTTCACGGCATTCTCGCCTCCCCCGAGGTTTCGAGGCCGGGCAGGAGCGGGATATACACATATGTGAACAAACGATCCGTCATGGACCCTACCCTGCGTACGGCCGTTCTGGAAGGATACCGGGGCCTGCTCATGAAGCATCGCTATCCTCTGGCGATTCTCTTTCTCGACCTGGATCCTGCCGAGATCGACGTGAACGTTCATCCGGCAAAGGCGGAGGTGAGGTTCAAGAATGCATCCGCCGTGTTCGGCATGGTCGTGTCCTGCGTGCGCAAGGCGCTGTCCGTGCAGGCCCAAGCACCAGGACCTCACCTTGTGGCCCGGCCCCGGGAGGAAAGCAGTGCATACCGGGTGGAAGAAAATATGGCTCCGTACCAGGTGCCGGCACCGGGCGGGGAGCCTCAAGCCGCAGCAGCACCACACCCGGAAGGTGCAGCCGGAGGCGGGTTTCATGGCCGGTCTTATCGGGGAAGGGTCCCGGAACCCTGTGCCTCGCAACCGCATCCTGACCCTGAACCGCGACCCGCGGTTCAGGAAGACCTCTTCGAGTTCAGATCCCCCTGCCTGCGGTATGCGGACAAGGCCTTTGTCGGCGTGTCTCACAACACCTATATCCTTCTTCAGGACGAATCGTCTCTGTACATCCTCGACCAGCATGCGGCACACGAACGGGTCACCTTTGAGAGGCTGAGGAATTCCGAATCAGTTGCCCCGGAACCCCGGCAGACGCTCCTGAGCCCGCTCGTCATCGAACTGTCTCCTGCGGAGTTCCGGGCCTATGAGGAGATGGCGGGCGATATCGCGATCTCCGGCATCGAGACAGAGCCTTTCGGGAATGCAGCGATCGCGGTGCGGGCCTATCCCTCCATCCTGGAAGGGAAAGACCTTAAGGGGATCATTCTCGACCTGCTCGGTGCTTTCATGGAAGGCGATTTCAGAAAAAAAGACCATCGGCACGACGTGCTCGCCCGGATCGCATGCCATGGAAGCGTGCGTGCAGGCAGGAGGCTCGGCCGCGAAGAGGTGCTCAGGCTGCTTAAGGACCTCGACGAGGTGGGCTCGCCTGCAACCTGCCCGCATGGAAGGCCTCTGTTCAAGCATATCGGAAGGGATGAGATCGAGCGGTGGATCGGAAGACGTCCCTTATCGTGATCACCGGCCCGACCGGCTCGGGCAAGACAGGGGCCGCGCTCAAGCTGGCGGAAAAGCACCCCCTGGAGGTCATCTCAGCCGATTCCATGCAGGTATACCGCCACATGGACATTGCCACGGCAAAGCCTACCCCTGAAGAGCTTTCCATTCTTTCCCACCACCTCATCGACGCGGTGAACCCGGATGAGGAGTTCAATGCCGGCATGTTCGTCACCCTTGCCCGGCAGAAGATCCGCGAGGTCCGGTCCCGGGGTGCGATACCCATAGTAGTGGGCGGCACGGGTCTGTACATCAAGGCCCTCATCTATGGGCTTGCTCCTGCCCCACCCCGGTCGGACAGGGTGAGAGCGCACCTGCACGCCGCGGCGGACAAGAAAGGCGCCCCGCATCTCTGGCGTCTGCTTCACAGGCTCGACCCGGCGACTGCCCGGAACCTGGGCGAGAACGACCGGGTGCGTATCATCAGGGCACTGGAGATCATGATTCTCGCCGGCAGGAGGCCGAGCGATTTTTATCAGGAGCACGGCTTTTCACGTGCGTGCTGCAAGGCCTGCATCGTGTGCATCGTGCCCGGCCGGCAGCGGCTCTACGAGAGCATCGATTCCCGGGTGGTCCGGATGGTGGAGATGGGCCTGATCGAGGAGACCAAAAAGCTCCTCGCCCTCGGGTACAGTCCTTTGCTGCGGAGCATGCAGACCCTGGCCTACAAGCATGTCGTGGACTTTTTGGAGTCGAGGATCGGCCTGGATGTCGCCATATCGCTGATCCAGCGTGATACCAGGAGGTATGCGAAGCGACAGCTCACGTGGATGAGATCGCACTATGACCGCGGCTCGTTCCATTCCCCCGAAGAGGCCTTACCAATCCTTGACGGCATGCTCCGTGCCGAGATTCCGGGCCGCTCCGGAATATGATCCTCATCCTTCTCCGGAGAATCTCAACCCCGGCGAAACAGGACTGAAATTTTTGATGTGCCAGTGGTAATATGATAGAATCTTTCGAGTATTGCAAATCTCATGATATATGATAAGGAACACTACGTGAACCACAACAGCAGAAGATATTTTGAAAAGCGCCTCCGGAAAAAGGTCGGAACAGCCATTCACGACTATGAAATGATCAGGCAAGGTGACAGGATCATGGTGGCAGTGTCCGGCGGAAAGGATTCCCTGGTGCTTCTGAAGGTTCTCATCGATCTTCAGAAGTCTGCACCGGTGGAGTATGAGGTGTTCCCGGTCCATCTCTCCACTGGCTTCGAGAAGGACTTTCCGCGGATTGCCGGATGGGCCCGCAGCGTTCTGGGAACAGAGATCCGGGTGGTCGACACCGGCATATCCGATATCCTGGCCCGGGTGTCGGACCCGGAGAAAAGCCCCTGCGCCCTGTGCTCGAGGCTGCGAAGGGGGAGACTCTACAGCCTTGCCCGGGAAGAGGGTTTTTCTTCCATCGCCCTGGGGCACCATCTCGACGATATCATCGAGACATTCTTCCTGCGGTGCTTTTACACGGGCCAGATCGGGGCCATGGCGCCCGCCAGGTTCTCCAACGATGGAAGGAACCGGGTGATCAGACCGCTCGCCTACTGCAAGCTCTCGCTGGTGGAGGCGTATTTCCGGTTTATGGATATCGCGCCTGTGTCCTATTCGTGCATGATCCGCCCGGACAGCAAGCGCGAGCAGATAAGGGAGTATTTGCGCATCCTGGAGAAAGACAACCCGAAGATGAAAAACTCGATCTTCGCGTCGCTGGGCAATATTGATATGAAGAGCCTGTGCCTGAAGGGAGATTATCGTGCGCATACTCATTGACCCACGAACGCGAAAGCCGAGGATCGTCAAGCGGGTGGCAGAGATCCTCACCTCTGGCGGGATCATCGTCTATCCCACGGATACGGTCTATGGGCTTGGATGCTGCATCACGAACAAGAAGGGGATCGACACGATCAACTCGATCAAGGCTTCGGTAAAGCCCAGGAGCATCATGTTCTCCGATTTTCAGACCATCAGCCGCTATGCAAAGGTATCGAACGAGGCCTTCCGGATCATGCGGAACCTGCTGCCCGGCCCCTACACCATCATTCTGCCCGCCACCCGGCTGGTTCCCCGGCTGCTGCAATCGAACCGGAAGTCCATCGGGGTGAGGATGCCCGACCACTGGTTTTGCCAGGCCATCGTGGATGAGATCGGCGAGCCCATCATCACCACGAGCGTGCCCCTGTCGCACGAGCGGGTGCACATCGACCCCGTGGAGATCGAACACGACCTGGGCCACCGGGTGGATGCCATTGTCGACAGCGGCATTCTCCCTGACATTCCATCCACGGTGATATCCCTTGAGACCGACACCCCTGTAGTCGTCCGTCAGGGCCAGGGGCCGGTGGAGGCGTTCATCAGCTCATGAGGGAACAAGGCCTGCTGCCATGAAAAAGATGCTCATCAACGCGTTTCATCCCGAGGAGATCCGGGTTGCTGTCGTGGAGGAAGGCATTCTCCAGGAGCTCTACATCCAGAGCGCGCTCAAGGAACAGATCAGGGGCAATATCTACAAAGGGCGGATCTCCAAGGTCGAGAAGAGCTTGGATGCCGTGTTCATCGACTACGGCAGGGAAAAGCACGGTCTGCTCCCGCTCAACGATATCAACTGGCGGTTTGTGCCCGGCGTGCGCGAGGGCAAGGGATCGCTCGCGCTCCTGAGAAAGGGCATGGAGATTCCCGTGCAGGTCAGCCGTGAGGAAAAGAACGCCAAAGGCGCCCTGCTCACTATGAATATCTCCATCCCCGGGCGCTACATGGTTCTGCTGCCGCGGCAGGATCTCGCCGGGATATCACGGAAGATCGATGACGAGGCCAAGCGGAAACGGCTCAAAGACATCATCTCTCAGCTCTCCCCTCCCCCGGATATGGGCCTGATCGTACGCACTGCGGGCATGGACAGAAACAAGGCCGATCTCCAGAAGGACCTGAGCTATCTGCTGCGTTTGTGGAAGAGCATCGAGGAGGGGTTCGCCAAGGTGCCGTGCCCTTCGCTGATCTACCGCGAAGGGGACATCATCATCCGAACGATCAGGGATTACTTTACCAGCGACACCTCAGAAGTTCTTATCGATGACGAAGAGACCTGCCTCAGGGCGGTCGTCTTCATGAAGAGCGTGATGCCCAGGCACAAGAATGTGATCAGGCAGTACCGGCAGAACAAGCCGCTGTTCACCAAATACGACCTGGAACAGCAGATCCAAAACATCTACAGCACCAAGGTCAAGCTGCCCTCGGGTGGGACCCTGGTGATCGAGCCCACCGAGGCCATGGTGGTGATCGACGTGAACTCAGGCCAGTCGACTGCAGGCAAAGACATCGAGAACACAGCCCTTTCCAACAACCTCGAGGCCACGGTCGAGATCGCCCGGCAGCTCGTGCTGCGGGACATAGGCGGACTCGTGGCCGTGGATTTCATCGACATGCGCCTCCGGGAGAACATGCGCAAGGTGGAGAAGGCCCTCAAAGATGCGCTCAAGAACGACCGGGCCCATCTGGTGATGGGCAGGATCTCTCAGTTCGGGATCCTGGAGCTCTCGCGCGAGCGCCTCTCATCCACACTGCTGGAAAAGAGCTATGTGAGCTGCCCCTGCTGCGAAGGCACCGGCGTGGTGAGGTCGGTGGAGTCGGCAGCCCTCATGGCCCTGCGCGAGATCCAGCTCTATCTGAACCGCAACAACCCCGCCGAGCTGAAGGCGGAACTCTCACCGGACGTGGCCATGTACCTGCTCAACTCCCGGAGAAAGTATCTGCTGCGCCTGGAGCAGGATTTTTCCGTGAAGATCGAAATCACCGTGAGCCCGGACCTCAAGCGGGGCCAGCTGAGGATGGACAGCTAGAGCCAGGGGAAATAAGCCCAAGGAAAGCAGACGAAAAAGAGAATGAACTACCCCGCAGCAAGCTACGGGGTAGTTGGTGCCTAGAACAAGCGTAGATTAATCAGGGCATGAGAAACAACGCAAAATCACTTTGATCGGTACACCTCGCGTCTGTGTCCGACCTCTATGATATACACGGCAAGCTCATCATCCATGATTTCATAAAGAACCCTGTAATCACCTGCCCGGAGGCGATAGGCATTCTCCGAGCCTTTCAATTTTTCAGATCCCGGCATCCTGGGGTTGTCTTTGAGCGCTTCTATCGCCGCATATAAACGCACCTGGACGGAACGGGGGAGCTTGCGAAAAGACTTGACAGCGTGCGCACTGAATCTGATCGCATAGCTCATTACAGCTTGAGCTCTTTCTTAAGATCATCCCAGAGAACGTCATCCCCGCCCTCTTCCTTTATCTTCCGTATCGTTTCCAGGTCGGCCTTGTCTTCAATAGCCTTGAGCAGCTCATAATCCTCAACAGGAAGGATCACGGCAACATCCTTACCCCTGCGCTGCAGGGCTACCCGGACCCCGCCATAGGCCACCTTGTTCAGCACATCAGCCGTATCTTTTCTCAGATCACTCGTGGATATGCGTATCATTTTTATCAATCTCTCTTTTTGTACTTTTTGTACCATATGTATTGCTTATCGGCAGGATTGTCAATCTTCTTTTCATTCCTGCTCATTCAGCGGATCTTCCCGATCTAGCAAACTAACACAATAAGTTCATGGGTCGTATCCTGGCCGAGAACGTGGTACCGCTGAAGGGAAAGCGGGTAACACTTGGGGAACGCCGGAGATGGAAAAACATGAATAATCCCAGAAGGTTAAGAGTGGGCCGCGTAGGATTTGAACCTACGA